>Ga0208184_100013_pt1 | contig 314877 bp, 273 predicted proteins | sample Virmet3651_4511_FD_185736 | JGI IMG/M metagenome (GOLD analysis project Ga0208184, IMG submission 185736) | Marine viral communities from the Southern Atlantic ocean transect to study dissolved organic matter and carbon cycling - metaG... | ecosystem: Environmental > Aquatic > Marine > Oceanic ... | reverse complement strand
CCGTGCTGCTGTTGCCGGCTGCATCGGTAGCTGTAGCCATTACATCGTAAGTTCCGTCAGGAAGTGCGTTTGCATCTGGCACAACTAAAGTCCACGTATCATCACCGTTATCCGTTAGATTGCCGTCGCCTTCAGTATAGGTTACTCCGTTTAACATCACCGTTAGATCATCTGCAGAATCTGCAGTTCCGGTAATGGTTGGCGTGTTGTCATTGGTAGTCAACAGATCAACCGTTGGTACCGTCGGTGCAGTCGTATCGATCGTAAGTTCATCGGTGGTAGGATCGGTTGCGGTTTGGATGCCTTGGGTTACCGTGGCTGTTACATCATACACCCCATCGGTCAGTACTACCGGAAGTACCAGCGTCCAAGTATCATTAGTATTATCAGTTAAGTTGCCATCGCCTTCGCTGTAGGTCACCCCGTCTACCGTTACCGTTAGATCATCTGCAGAGTCTGCAGTTCCTGTGATAGTTGGAGACTGATTACTGGTTACCTGTGGTACCACAGTGGGCTGGGTTGGTAAGGTAGAATTGATCACCAACTCATCTACGGTAACATCTGAAGAGGTGTTGCCTGCGGTATCAGTAGCGGTGATCGCCACATCATACGTACCGTCTGCAAGTGCGTTTCCGGCAGGGACCTTTAAGGTCCACGTATCGTTGTTATTGTCTATTAAATCACCATCTCCTTCAGTGTAGGTTATTCCGTTTAAGGTTACTACAATGGCATCTTCAGAATCAGCAGTACCGGTCACTGTAGGTGTATTATCACTGGTTTCTTGCGTATTCACTGTTGGCACTGTAGGAGCTGTGGTGTCTACGGTAAGTTCATCGGTGGTTGTGTCTGTACTGCTATTGCCTGCTATATCTGTAGCGGTAGCGACCACATCATACACTCCATCATCCAAAGCATTTGCTGCAGGAATCAGTAACGTCCAGGTGTCGTCCCCATTGTCTATTAAATTGGTATCTCCCTCACTGTAGGTTATTCCATCTACGGTAACGGTCAGGTTATCTATAGAATCAGCGGTACCAGTGATGGTCGGGGTATCGGTATTGGTGATCTGAGCATCTACCGTAGGTATTGCCGGATCATCAAGGTCTACCGTATAGGTTTGGGTGGTAGATACTGTAGTCTGACACGTCAATAGATTTGTTGCCGTTACTGAAGCATCTACGGTAAGATCATCATCAGCTACCAATTGTGCGCCGGCTACATCTACTGTAAAGCTAAGGTCTGCAGCTACTGTGGTAGTATACTCAAAGGTGTTTACGGTAACCACTACAGGATCACCTGCTTCGGCGTCACCACCTACGCTTCCGGTAAGAGCAATGGTCGTTCCGGCTTCGGCTGCATTGATGATATTGTCTGGCGTTACCGGATCTAAAGTAATGGTTGGTTCAGGACCACCATCAAAAGTAACATCAACTACCTGTAGGTCTCCCGGTGCATTTTCACAACCAGTGACTGCATCCACTAAACTTACATACACTCTAAACGGACCGTCAGCTTGGGTTAACCCTTCTACTTCAAGTTCGCCATCAGCATTGATACTATAGGTGATTCCATCTTCTACTAAACCATCAGTGATCGGCAGCGTTCCGTTAGCATCTAGATAATAATTAAAGCTTCCGTTGATCGTTGCTGTGGGAACGATAGTAAGCAGTTCCGGAAGACAGATCGGAAGATCAAATCCTACAACAGTGATATCGCCGGATTCCGGTAAAGGATTGACAGTCACCTCTACGGCCACGCGGCCGGATTCTTCGGTACAACCCGCTAAAAAGGAAGCTACATAAAAGGTCGTATCTTCTGACAATGCCGCAGTGGTAAAGGTTTCTCCACTGGCTGTAGTTGCCAGTAAATTTCCACCAACCTCGCTGTCATACCAGCGCAATTCTGCTCCCGCACTCGCCGTAGTCGCCACTAAAGAAGCGCTCTCTCCCTCGCATACTTCAACATCCTCTGATGCAGCGTCGATAATAGGAAGACTTGGCGTAATAGCAATATCGTGAAAGTCCAGACTCTGTGCGATGTTCACACCCAAAAGTGAGGACAGGCGTACCACTACTCGATCTGCAGCTCCGCCAACATCAAAAGGTACTGCTGCTATATCGCCATTCTCTAAAAGTCCTAAAAGATCTAGATTCAGTAAGGTTGAAAGGCTTGAACTAGAAACAAGTGTGGTTCCATTATAAGCTTCAAAGGTGATATTATTAGCTACTCCTAAAGCCAATAGGTTTGGATCTACTTTTAAACTGATTTTAAAATCTTCGGTGGGTTGCGTTGCAGTATCAAAATAAACTTCCTGCTCTACCGAAGCCGCCACACTCACAATACCTAAAGCTAATTGAGAGAAGGTGGCAGGATCTCCATCGATCGCATTTTCAGGATTGGTCACTCCCGCGCCTAGTAGTCCCACTCCACTAACATCTGTGGTGGTGAATGACGGACTGTTACAAATACTTGTGTCAATGGTAAGTTCGTTTGTGGTAGCATCCACACTTGAAGTACCTAAAGTATTGGTGGCTGTAGCGATCACATCGTAAGTTCCTTCTGCAAGTGCTACCGGGACCTCTAAAGTCCAAGTGTCATCACCATTATCGATGAGATCACCATCTCCTTCGGAATAAATTACTCCGTCTACTTCAACGGTAAGATCATCTGTAGAATCGGCGGTACCGGTGATACGCGGAGTGGTATCAGCAGTAGTCAACATATCAACTGTTGGTACCGTTGGTGCTGTTGTATCAATTGTTAATTCATCAGTTGTTGCATCAGTGCTGCTATTTCCCGCCGTATCAGTAGAAGTAGCTACCACATCATAGGTTCCGGCAGTTAATACTGTTGGAATATCAAGAGTCCACGTACCATCACCATTGTCGGTTAGATCGGCTCCAGTTTCCGGATAAGCCACTCCATCAACCGTTACCACCAAGTCTGCTGAAGAATCAGCGGTTCCGGTAATTGTTGGTGTAGTATCATTCGTTGTTAAAAAGTCAACTGTTGGAATCGCTGGCGCTGTCGTATCAATAGTAAGTTCATCAGTGGTCACATCAGTACTACTGTTGCCTGCTGCATCAGTAGAAGTAGCTATCACATCATAGGTCCCTTCTGCTAATGCCGAAGGAATATCAAGGCTCCACGTACCATCACCATTGTCGGTTAAAGCGGCTCCGGATTCCGGGTAAGCCACTCCATCGACCGTTACCACTAAGTCTGCTGAAGAATCTGCAGTTCCCGTAATGGTTGGCGTGTTGTCATTGGTAGTCAACAAGTCAACCGTTGGAACTGTTGGTGCAGTCGTATCAATAGTAAGTTCGTCGGTGGTAGCATCAGTGCTGCTATTTCCGGCTGCATCCGTGGCAGTCGCCATCACATCGTAAGTTCCGTCAGCAAGTGCGTTAGCATCTGGCACAACTAAAGTCCACGTATCGTCACCGTTATCTGTCAGATTGCCGTCACCTTCGGTATAGGTTACACCGTTTAACATCACCGTTAGATCATCTGCTGAATCTGCAGTCCCCGTAATGGTTGGCGTGTTGTCATTGGTAGTCAACAGATCCACCGTTGGTACTGTCGGTGCAGTGGTATCGATGGTTAATTCATCGGTGGTAGGATCAGTTGCGGTTTGGATGCCTTGGGTTACCGTGGCTGTTACATCATACACCCCATCGGTTAGCACTACCGGAAGTACCAGCGTCCAAGTATCATTAGTATTATCAGTTAAGTTGCCATCACCTTCGCTATAGGTCACCCCGTCTACCGTTACCGTTAGATCATCTGCAGAGTCTGCAGTTCCTGTGATAGTTGGCGACTGATTACTGGTTACCTGTGGTACCACAGTGGGCTGGGTTGGTAAGGTAGAATTGATCACCAACTCATCTACGGTAACATCTGAAGAAGTGTTGCCTGCGGTATCAGTGGCAGTGATCGCCACATCATACGTACCGTCTGCAAGTGCGTTTCCGGCAGGGACATTTAAGGTCCACGTATCGTTGTTATTGTCTATTAAATCACCATCTCCTTCGGTGTAAGTTACTCCGTTTAGGGTCACTACAATAGCATCTTCAGAATCAGCAGTACCGGTCACTGTAGGTGTGGTATCGCTGGTTTCTTGCGTATTCACTGTTGGTACTGTAGGTGCTGTGGTGTCTACGGTAAGTTCATCGGTGGTGGCGTCTGTACTGCTATTGCCTGCTATATCTGTAGCGGTAGCGATCACATCATACACTCCATCATCCAAAGCATTTGCTGCAGGAATCAGTAACGTCCAGGTATCGTCGCCATTGTCTATTAGATTGGTATCTCCCTCACTGTAAGTTATTCCATCTACGGTAACGGTCAGGTTATCTATAGAATCAGCGGTACCGGTAATCGTAGGGGTATCGGTATTGGTGATCTGAGCATCTACCGTAGGTATTGCCGGATCATCAAGGTCTACCGTATAGGTTTGGGTGGTGGATACTGTAGTCTGACACGTCAATAGATTTGTTGCTGTCACTGAAGCATCTACGCTAAGATCATCATCAGCTACCAATTGTGCGCCGGCTACATCTACCGTAAAGCTAAGGTCTGCAGCTACTGTGGTAGTATACTCAAAGGTGTTTACGGTAACCACAACAGGATCACCTGCTTCGGCGTCACCACCTACGCTTCCGGTAAGGGCGATGGTCGTTCCGGCTTCGGCTGCATTAATAATATTATCTGGCGTTACCGGATCTAAAGCAATGGTTGGCTCAGGACCGCCATCAAAAGTAACATCAACTACCTGAAGGTCTCCCGGTGCATTTTCACAGCCTGTGACTGCATCCACTAAACTTACGTAGACTCTAAACGGACCATCAGCCTGAGTTAACCCTTCTACTTCAAGTTCGCCATCAGCGTTGATACTATACGTAATTCCATCTTCTACTAAACCATCAGTGATCGGCAGCGTTCCGTTGGCATCTAGATAATAATTGAAGCTTCCATTGATCGTTGCTGTGGGAACAATTGTAAGCAGTTCCGGAAGACAAATTGGAAGATCAAACCCTAAAACAGTAATATCGCCGGATTCCGGTAAGGGATTGACAGTCACCTCCACGGCCACGCGGCCGGATTCTTCGGTACAACCCGCTAAAAAGGAGGCTACATAAAAGGTCGTATCTTCTGACAATGCCGCGGTGGTAAAAGCCTCACCACTTGCTGTAGTTGCCAGTAAATTTCCACCAACCTCGCTGTCATACCAGCGCAGTTCTGCTCCCGCACTCGCCGTAGTCGCCACTAAAGAAGCACTCTCTCCCTCGCATACTTCAACATCCTCTGATGCAGCATCGATAACGGGAATTCCGGGAGTGATCGCTACATCATACAAGTCTAATCTTTGAAAAACATTAACTCCTAATAAGGAGGTATAACGTACCACAATGCGGTCTGCAGGTCCAGCGACGTCAAAAGGAACCTGCGCGACAGCACCGCCTTGCAAAAGGCCCAAAAGATCAAGATTTAATAGGGATGAAAGACTCGAACTCGAGACTAATGTAGGACCATTGTAGGCCTCAAAGGTGATATTGTTAACCACTCCTAAAGCCAACAATGTTGGATCTACTTTTAAACTGATTTTAAAATCTTCAGTGGGCTGTGATGGAACACCAAAATAAACTATTTGCTCTATAGATGCAGCTACATCCAACACCCCAAGACTTAATTCTGAGAAAGAGTTGGGATCATTATCTATAGCATTTTCAGGATTATTGACTCCTGCTCCTCCCAGTTGCAATAAATCAAGACTAAGTCCGTCTCCATCATAAGAGGTGTAAAGTGGATCATTACACGCTAAAGCGCCAGAATTATAAAATGCGCCTCTCACATTTAATGTTCTCGTATTACCTAAACCTAGAAGCGAACCTATAGTATTAGTGATGCGTATACTGCTGTATGATTGATTTGGGGTCATAGCAATATACATCGCACCACTAACATCTGTTACCACACGCACTCGGGGAGAATCAAAGGTGTTAGGGTCAGAGGAGTCTGCGCTAAGCACCGTTGTTGTGCCCGATCTGGCTTCGACTGTAAATTCTTGATTTCCGATAAGGACTACCCCAAGAACATCTCCTAATAGATTACCCAGACCACCACCTAGCAGAACGCGAAGAAGTTCATCCTGAGTATCTATGCGTATGAAGGTTGTGGTATTTGCTGCTACCGGAGTATCGTAGCCTATCTCAATAAAACTGTTATAAGCTCCTATACCTAATGCCAAACCACTATTAGCTTCTAACTCTGCAGTGGTATTTAGATCACCATCTACAGCAAATGAACCGTTAACTACGTGATCTGTATCAATATCAACTAAATTAGTTGCAAACGTCTGTGTTTGCCCTAATGCTTTTTGCCCTATACTGCATACAAGAAGCAGGCAAAAGATGGATTTGAAAATAAAATTTCGAAAAGTAAAGTTCACCATAATTACTTTGTTTTAAGGTTGAGAGGTTATTTTTAAAACGTTAAATCTGAGCAATAAAAGCCTAGACCAACGACCATATATGGTTGTCAGTCAAGATTTTAAAATGTAAATAGGGGTGAGAAAATTTTGACATAAGTATGGCTAAAAACCCTCTTAAATGTCAAAATGAACGTCTACTCTGGAAAATTTGTAATGAGAGTATTAACTTTTGTTTATACTAAGCTAGATAAGGATTCTTTAAAAAACACAAAAACGGGATAAAAAACACAACTTTATCGGTTTAGTTTGGGTGTTTTTTAATTTTTTACAAGTGTAATTTTATTTATCGTAGGAATTTAACCCGGAAATATAAACGCATATTATTGTTTTATACAAGTAATTATTTTATGAAACAATCACCATATCAGCATTTAACAGTCATTCATCCTGAATCAAAGTAGTAAATCGATTTATGTAAAAAGATTCAGGATTAGAAAAAACGATTTACTTTCATAGAAAAATAATTCGTAAGAATATTCTTAATAATGAAAACTATTTCCGTTTTGTGTTTGGTCTTATGATCAGTCTGAGATCTTGATTTTGGGTAAGGTATTCTGTAGACCAGTTGTAGAACGTACGCACTCTATTTCGATAATCAATTAATGCAAATAGGTGTACAAACAGCCATACAAACCATGCTACAAAACCATTGAAGTGTAGTTTAGGTTTAGGCATATCGGCAACAGCTTTACTGCTCCCAATAATCGCCATAGATCCTTTATCAAGATAATTGAAGGGTTTGGGCGGTTTTCCTTTAGCCATTCGGTCCAGGTTTTTAGCCAATACTCTTCCTTGTTGCATAGCAACTTGCGCAAGTTGCGGATGCCCGGTAGGAAAATCTGAATCAGCAGTGCTTATTGAGGCATCACCAATAGCATAAATATCCTGTACATTTTCGACCTTATTATAGGCATCTACTTTTAACCGGTTACCGCGTTCATAAGCCATATCGGGGATTCCTTTAAATCGAAAGCCGGTCACGCCCGTCGCCCAGATAAGATTTTTGCTATAAATATGAGAACCATCTTTCATCATAACTTTTTCGCCATCAAAATCTACAACTCGCGTGTTAAGCAAAACTTCCACACCTGCCTTCTGTAATTTTTTAAGCGTGTATTGCTGACTTTTCTCACTCATAGGCGAAAGCAGCTCTCCCCCACCGTTGATCAAATAAATTCGGCTTCCGGAACCTATGAGCTCAGGAAATTCTTTTCTTATAGTATGGTTACGCAACTCTGCAAAAACCCCGGAAATTTCAACTCCGGTAGGCCCACCTCCCGCAACCACCATATTTAAATAGGGTAAACGTTGTGACTTATCATCTATGCGCGTGGCTTCTTCAAGTCGCTGTAGTAAAAGATTACGCATTTCTAATGCGTCTTCAAGCGTCTTCATAGGAATCGCATGCTTTTCAATCTGATCAAGTCCAAAATAATTGGTTTGCGTTCCCGTAGCCAATACCAAATAATCGTAGTGTAGCGTACCGTTATTCAAAATGATCTGATGATTTTCAGGCTGAACTTCTAAAAATTCTCCCATTCTAAACCTAAAATTCGCCTGGCCTCTAAAAAGGTTTCTAAACGGAAAAGTGATACTCGAAGGATCAAGATATCCCGTGGATACTTGATACAACAGGGGCGGAAAGAAATTGTAATTATTTTTATCTACTAAGGTGACTTGGTAGTACGACACTTTACTTAGTTTTTTAGCGAGATTGATTCCGGCAAAGCCTCCCCCAATAATTACAATATGTTTACTCATAAATTCTAGTATTAAGCTCGAAATTAGCGGTTTTCTTGGAGTTAGCTTTGATTTTAAAACAATTTTAATGCTTTATTTACGGCGCTACTTTAAGCGTTATTTCTTACAAAAAACTTCCGCTCATAACTCTTAAATTAAAAGTATACTGAAGCTTTTAATCACAAAACTTTGCGTTAACTTTACTACGAATTCTTTGCTAAATAATCAATAAAAAGTCAAAGTAATCGATTGTAAAAAATGTATTTGATACATTTTTTAATAAAAAAGTAACTTTATTACATAGACCAACCAGAACACACTTTTATGGAAAGACACACCACGCTTGGCGAATTTATCGTTCAAAACCAAAAAGATTTCCCGTACGCTAAAGGCGAACTCACCTCACTTCTGAGCGCTATTAGGCTCGCCGGAAAAATGGTAAATCAAGAAATCAACAAAGCCGGACTCGCAGAAATACGCGGAAAAGCCGGGCAAGAAAATGTACAAGGAGAATCCCAAGCAAAACTAGATGTACTCGCCAATGACATGTTTATCAGCACGCTACGTGATCGTGGGGATATTTGCGGTTTGGCCTCAGAAGAACTTGAAGATTTTGTAGTTTTTAATGAGGAGCAACATAAAAATGCCAATTATGTAGTGCTTATTGACCCGCTTGATGGTTCTTCAAATATTGATGTTGATATTACGGTAGGTACCATTTTTAGCATTTATCGCAGAATCAGCCCAGTGGGGACGCCCGTAACTTTAGAAGATTTTCTACAACCCGGTATCAATCAGGTTGCTGCGGGTTATCTAATTTACGGAACCTCAACAATGCTCGTGTATACCACAGGAAATGGTACTCACGGTTTTACCTTTGATCCCGGAATTGGATCTTTTTTCCTCTCTCATCCTAATATGAAATATCCGGAATCTGGTAGAATTTATTCGGTAAATGAAGGGAATTATGTGCACTTTCCGCAAGGAATTAAAAAGTTTATACGTTGGGCACAAGAGCTTAACGAAGAAGAAAACAGACCTTTTACTTCACGTTACATCGGTTCGCTAGTGGCAGATTTTCACAGAAACATGTTGCTAGGCGGAGTCTATTTATATCCTGAAGGAACTAAAGCTCCTAAGGGTAAGCTTCGTCTAAATTACGAATGTAATCCTATGGCTTTTCTTACGGAACAAGCGGGAGGAAAAGCTTCTGACGGTTACGGTCGCATTATGGAACGTATTCCTAACGAACTGCACGAGCGCGCTCCTTTTTATTGCGGATGCACTACTGAAGTGGAAAAAATTGAATGGTTTTTACAACAGAAAGATTAAACACACTTTTTAGAACAGAAGTAAATCTTTTCAGAATATTCTACACTTCAACAGCACAACAAAAAATCCGGAAGACAGCTTCCGGATTTTTTATGCTTCTAATTTATAAAGTATGGGGTTGAATGCTTTTGAGACGACCATCACCTGATCGCCCAAAGCAAGCGCTTCGGCTTCGTGATGCTGTACCACTACTTTAACCATTTGCGTATGAATGCGCACACTCACGACGCTGATGATCTCTTCCTTTTCAACCTTGACAACTACTCCCGGAAATTTGAATTTTCCGCTTAAATTTTGATTGGTAAAGACAGAATCGGGCGAGCCTATTTTACTGATCTTCCCTTTTTCTAAACAAACCACCTTGTCAGCCAACTTGATAATTTCACCTACCTCGTGAGATATTAAAATTGTGGTTAGATCGTAGCGCTCTTGAACGCGCTTTAAATATTCATGAAGTTTAAAACGTATGGTATTATCTAGCGCTGCAAAGGGCTCGTCAAGCAATAATAGTTTTGGTTTTTGTACCAGTGCCCGCGCCAGCGCCACACGCTGCTTTTGTCCGCCGCTTAGTGTTTCGGGCTTGCGGTGTTGCAGTTGCTGCAACTCCATCACCTCTAAAAGTTCGTCAATACTGTTAGTGCCGTCTTTTTTTCCTTTGGCAAAAATCAGATTTTCTAAGACCGTCATATGACCAAATAAGGCGTAATCCTGAAAAACAAAACCTAAACTGCGCTCCTGAGGTTTTTTATTTATTTTTTTTGAACTGTCGTACCAGACCTCGTTGTTTACAACGAGACTTCCATTATCAGGAGTCATCAGTCCGCTGATCATTCTTAAAGTAGAAGTTTTCCCCGCGCCAGACGCTCCATAGATCGTGGTAAATGCACCGGATTCCAGAACCAGTTTCAGTTCAAGATCAAAACTACCTGCTCCCCCATCTAATGTTTTAGTAAAATCAATCTCGATCATTTATAAAAACTTTTAAAATGATTTCCGTTCACGAGATATACGACAAGTAAAATGCAAAAAGTAATCCCAAAGAGAATAAAAGAATATAGATGAGCAGCATCGTAATTAAGGGCTTCGACCTCATCATAAATCGCAATAGACGCTACTTTTGTTTTTCCCGGAATATTACCACCTATCATCAGTACTACTCCAAATTCACCCACAGTATGTGCAAAAGACAATACAATACCGGTAAGTAATGCGGGTTTGATCTGCGGAAGTTGCACCTTAAAAAACGTTTCCCAAGTGGACTTGCCCATCACATAAGCAGCCTCTGTTACTGATCGCGGAATGCTGCTCAAACCTGACTGTAGCGGGTGAACCATAAACGGCAAACTATAAAGTACAGACGCGACGGTCAAACCCGCAAACGAAAATACCAACTTAACACCCAGCCACTCGTTGAGCCAATTTCCGAAGAAATTATTAGGACTGAAAGCCATTAAAAAATAGAACCCTAAAACCGTTGGCGGTAACACCAGAGGCATACTTACCAGCGTCTCAATGACCGGTTTGATCTTAGCTTCTGTAGTGCTTAACCATCGGGCCAAGGGTAATGCAACCACTAGCAAAATAAAAGTGGTAAGTACCGCTAGTTTAAACGTGAGGATAAGAGGTTCCCAATTCATAAACCACGTAACATTACTTCGTTTAACTTGATCATCGCGATCACCTTCTTGCCTTCTTGCAGTTCTAAACGCGATGCAGAATCTGTGCTTATGATGGCTATGAGCACACCGGCATCTGACTGTAATTTGAGTTTAGTAAGTAACGCTCCTTTTTCTACGGAAATAATACTGGCAGGAATGCGGTTTTGTAAACTGATCTGCGGCACTTCTGCGGTGGCAATGATCACCTCGGTTTCTTTAAAAAGTACAGCAACCGAAGCTTGAGATTGAAGATAGGCAGCAGTTTCAGGCGTGTCGATCACAATGGCTTTTAGCTGAAGTTTAGGTGTAACTTCAACCAACACCAAACTAAGATTGCCGTTAACTTGAATGGTTTTTATATTTCCGTTGAAACTATTCACCTACCGAATATCCAAAATCTTGAAGAATTTTCTGTGCTTCTTCGGTAAAAAGATAAGTATAAAATGCTTCTGCCTGTTGCTTTTTTGCTGCATCCTGTGAGATCCTCACAACCCCTTGTGCTATGGGTTTGTATAAGGAATCAGCTACCGACGCCCAGAATCCTTTGGTTTGTACAGAAGGTGCTTTTACTACCGAAAGCGCAGTAAATCCTATTTCGGCTGCGCCGGAAATAATAAACTGATTGGTTTGTGCGATGCTTTCGCCATAAACCAATTTATCAGCAACAGCCTCTTCTAATTGCAATGTACTTAACGCAGCAACCGCTGCCTCTCCATAAGGCGCTGTCTTTGGATTGGCCAAAGCAATATGTTTGACCGCATTTGATTGAAGCGTCGCAAATTCAGGTTTGAGTTCGCTACGCAACGTCCAGATTACGAGTTTTCCGTATGCGTATATTTTAGGGGATGTTGCCGCAATACCAGCATCGTAAACCTCCTGCGGATATTTCATATTTGCCGCAACAAAAATATCGTAAGGTGCTCCCGCTTTGAGTTGTGCCGTTAATTTCCCCGAAGAACTGATCACCAATTCACAAGGCACACCTGTATCTTTAGTAAAATCGTCTGCCAATCGCTGCATCGCAAATTGCATATTAGCAGCGGTGGCAATGGTAAGTTTAGGGGTATCATTAACTTCTTTACAGGCTGTAAAAGCCGCAGTAAAAAGAAATAGGAAAATATAAATCCGTTGAAATTTGCGCATAACCGAAGGTACTACAATCAGTGCAACTGCATCAATACCCCTGCGCTTTTCTTTTTCTTTTTCGGTCTTGATACCAATGCTTTTTAGCGCGGTAAATAGAGAGTAAGGCTATAATACTCCAGATTACATTGGTAACTAAAGACGGAATAGCTTTATAATAAAAGCAATTGACCGCAATCAACATTCCTCCTACTAGGTTCATTAAAATACAATAGGTACTAAAATCTTTGTTTTTTATTAGAGTAAGTGCATACGAGAGGACTACAAGAAAAGAGCCCGCCCATCCTGAAATATCGATGAGTAACTTCATAGCCTTTAAAATTTGGAACGTTCTATTCGTTTATAAGGAGTTTATCCATTCGGGTTTTAAAATCAGCTTCCGCCATACGGGCTTCAAGCTGTTCTAATTGTTCAAGCAATAAGGTATTGTGTTCAAGCATTTCTTCAAGCGCTTTATTACCGGCTTCCCAATAGGCTTCTAAAACAGGTAGTTCTTTTTTGGCTTTTTGTGATAAAACCAGGTTATACCTGCGGTTATCTTCAGGATCCAGATTAGAATTGATATAGCCGCGTTTTTTCATTTTATTTATAAGTTTTACGATCGCCGGATGCGAGAGCTGTAACGCCTCTGCAATTTCGGTTACCGTCATCGTTTCATTTTTCTGAAGAAGTAAAAAGATCATATGCCAATTGGGCTCTATCTCACTGTCGTGTTCTCTATAAAAATCCCGAGTTTGATACATAAAAGCATCACTCAATCTTTTTAATCTACCGGTTAAACCGGCGTAGCCCATTTCAATCAAAAAATCTTCACTCATTCTAAATATGTAACTGGTTACGCAAATGTATATTTTTCTTATAGTTCATTTATTAATTCAGCGTTAAATTTTTAAGTGATTTTTGGAGACTTTGTAAGAGCTATTTTACAGGAAAATCAGACCAAGTATTTTTTTCAATAACAATACCGCAAGCCTTTAAATTAAACGATTGCCGAATATAGCACACTGATGAGTAAAATAGGCAGAAGCACTACAAAAATGGGTAAGATCAAATTTAAAAATGCTTTAAAGAGACCTACATTTTGCACTTCTGAAATACCGATCAAAATGAGAACAAACGACCAAATAGATAAAACTATTTCACAAAAAACTGAAGTGTAATAAATCACTTTATCAAAAGAGCTGCCTTTGGTTAAATCTAGATCCTCTTGAAAAACTGCTTCTCCATAAATTGCTATTTGTAGTATTAAAAACACCAAAGCTGTAATAGCAGGTAGCATTCCATAAGCCAAAACTCTTACTAGTTCTTTACTAGAAGAACGCCCTCCTATCCACTTGCCTGTCCAGCTTAACAGCGCTGCGTACAAATAATAAGAGATCCAACCAAGAAGCGCTCCACCAAAGACACTAAATCCAATTACGGAAAGCAAAGACATGCTATCACCTAGATTTTTTTCAATAGCACGATCAAAGGCATTAAAAATACCCGCTAAAAGCAACAGCGTTTGTACAAAATCATCAATTCCACGTTGATGCATATACCTGAATACCCGGCGAGGAGATCGCCATATTTTGATGAATAATTCGCGATGCGTAAAGGTCTCTAATTCGGTATAAGCGGTAGTATTAGTCATAATTCTTAATCCAAAATGATGTAGATAACAAAAACATCTAAAGTTAGGACTTAATTAAAAAAGCGGCCCTAGAGCCGCTTCTACTATTCTAAAAAATCTTCCCTAGCCGGATTAAACGAATCGATTAAAATTCCTGCTTCTAGACATTTTGCTCCATGTGGCGCGTGCGGCGGCACGTAGAAGCCGTCACCAGCTTCTAACAGTTCTGATTTCCCATTGATCGTGATCTCAAATTTTCCCGAAACTACATAGCTGCCCTGAGTGTGTACATGGTTGTGCACGCTACCTATAGCTCCTTTTTCAAACTTGACACTTACGACCATTAAATCGTTGTTATGTGCTATAATTTGCCTTGTGATCCCATTATCGGCCTGCTCCCAGGCGTTTTCATCAGTTTTAAAAAATACGTCGCTTGTTGCTTTTGTGCTCATAAGGTTACTTTTTGTTCTGTATAAATTCTATCCCTGCGATTACCCCACGCAATTCTGCCAATCCTTTTAAACGGCCTATAGCAGTATATCCGGGATGTGCAAGCGGTTTTTTGAGGTCGTCAAGCATCTGATGTCCATGATCAGGTCGCATAGGTAATTGCTTCCCTCTTTTCTTTTCTACTTCTAAAAGTGCGTGCACTACAGCCGGCATAGGTACATCGCCCTCCAGATGATTATCCTCAAAAAAGTTGCCCATCGCATCTCTCTTAGTACTGCGCAAATGAATGAAATGTATATGGCTGCCGTAGTCGTTGATCATTTGTACCAAATCATTATCTGCACGCGCTCCAAACGAACCGGTGCAAAAGGTGACTCCGTTATATTTGCTGTCATTATCTTTTAGTAAACGCGCAATATCTGAAGCTTTACTCATAATTCTAGGCAAGCCAAAAAACGGATGCGGCGGATCATCAGGGTGAATCGCCATAGCTACTCCTGCGGCTTCAGCGACTGGTAAGATTTCATCTAAAAAAAGCTTTAAATGCTCCTGTGCTTTAGCCTCGTCAATTGAAGCGTATTTATCAATAGCTTCCTGTAATCCCTCGAGACTATATCCTTCTTCTGCGCCCGGTAGACCAGCGATGATCGCATCCTCCAACTTCTGTTTTTCTTCGGTTGAAGCCTTATCAAAAAAGTGTTTCGCTTCGGTTAATATCTTTTCATCATAATCTTTTTCTGCGTTTTTTCGCTTCAGCATAAAACAATCAAAGGCCGCAAGATGCGCCCAATCAAAGCGTAATGCAGTCGCGCCATTTTTTAATGGATAAGCCAATTGGGTGCGCGTCCAGTCTAATACCGGCATAAAGTTATAACACACCACCTCAACCCCTATTTCACTAAGATTGATGAGCGATTGTTTATAGTTATCTATATGTTCTTGAAAAGCTCCGCTTCGGGTTTTTATAGGCTCAGTTACTGGGAGGCTTTCTACGACTTTCCACGTAAGTCCTGCGGCTTCAATTTCGGCTTTGCGCTGTTTTAAAACCTCAACAGACCATAGCGCACCATTTTCAATTTCGTGCATCGCGTGAACCACACCAGTTGCTCCTGCCTGCCTAATATCTTGTAATGTAACGGGATCTTTATGCCCGTACCATCTCATCGTTTGTATCATCTCTACTTGCTAAAATTAAACTCCGGCAAAAGCCTTAAAACCACCATCAACAGTCACTACGGTTCCGGTTACAAAATTGGCCGCATCGCTGCACAACCAGTGGATAGCACCATTGAGTTCTTGCGGATCGCCAAATTTACCTAAAGGCGTATGTGCTATGATTTTTTCGCCGCGATCGGTGAGGCTTCCATCGCTGTTGGTGAGCAATTCACGGTTTTGCTCAGTTAAGAAAAACCCCGGAGCCAAAGCGTTTACCCGAATGGGGTTCTCCTGTTTTTGTGCAAACTCGATAGCTAAGAATTGGGTTAGATTCTCGATTCCTGCCTTTGCCGAAGCATAGCCCATCACACGCGTTAACGGTAAATGCGCTGCTACCGAAGAAATGTTCAACACACTACCTTTTTTTGACTTTTCTAATAACGGAAGAAATACCTGCGTAGGCAAAAAGCTGCCTATATAATTCAGATCTATCACCTTGCGCATTTCTTCTACATCAGCATCGGCAAGGCTTTGCTCTGGAAGAATTAATGCGCCTTTCATATTTCCACCGGCAGCGTTGATCAATACATCTATGTAACCCAAATGATTCTCGATCGTGTCCTTAGCTGCTTCTAAAGCCTCTTTACTGGTTACATCTGCAACAACGCCCGAAGCTTGGTCTCCCTCTTGTTTGATGCTATCAACCAGCGCGTCTACCTTGCTCTGATTGCGTCCCAATACGACTACGTGAGCACCGGCTGCGGCCAAAGAACGCGTCATAGATTCACCCAAAACGCCCGTAGCGCCGCTGATGACGATTATTTTGTTTTCTACTGAAATCAAAGATTTCATACTATTTATTTTTGGTTAGTAATTAGTCTTTCAAGGTAACAATTTCTGCCTCCAAAACTTGAGGTTTTATGTAGTTTTCTAGCTCCAAATCCTGTCTGGCAATTTCTTGCAAAGCCAGTGACGCAATCATCTTCGCGCCGGTGTAGGACAAGTGCGTATCATCGTGTTTTCCATTTTGATAATAAGGATTTTCGCCCGGCTCAAAATGCAAGTGAATGGATTCAGACTTTTCAGGACCCAACTTTCGCTCTAATCGTTCGGTCAGGAATTGCATGTCTATAAACGGAACGTCTAAATCATTGGCCACCATACGTACCACCAACGGATAATTTCCGTGCGTATCTTCAAGTGTACCGTGCTCGTTAAACTTGCGTCGAACAATAGAAGACATTAAAATTGGGGTCGCTCCCGCTTCTCGTGTCTCCTTCACATAACGCTCTAAATTGTATCTGTACTGTGTAAACGGGTTGGTATAGCGCGTACTGTCTTTAAACTTCTGATCATTATGCCCAAACTGAATGAATACAAAATCGCCTTTTTTTAAGGTTTCTAGTACGATTTCCCAGCGCCCCTCCGTAATAAAACTTTTACTGCTACGTCCGTTAACGGCGTGGTTACTGACTTCTATTGCATCGGTAAGCAATTCCGGAAGCACTTGTCCCCAACCGTGTTCAGGATTTTCCTCAGGGTTTTTCTTATCGGCCATTGTAGAATCGCCAATAAGATAAAGCGTAGGTTTTTCTTGCGCGCTTACCACCGAAAATGTGGCTAAGGTTAAACAAAGTGCTAGTTTTTTTAAATGCTTCATCAAGTCTATTTTAAAATTGAAATTTGTTTATCTGGGTCCCAATGGTCTTTACCGCCGAGAACTTTTTCTTTTGTGTATTGCAGTGCTTCCTCTTCGTAAAGCTGATGTGACCACCACACCCGCGCATCAGGGTTCGCACCGGCTCCTGAAGACTGAAATTCAGCATAAAAAACTGTGCGCTCTTTATGCGGAAACATAGCATCACCGTCCCAAACGTTCCATCCTTCAGGCATTATGTGATCGCCCAATTTACTTTCTATAAAAACCGTTTTAGCATACGGGCGCCACGGCCTTCCTAAATATATCTGATCTACGCCTTGAGCTGCGGTAAGGGTGCACTGTTTTAACACATACCCGTATTCTTGAAACTTAGGCGTTGACGCCGCAGTGACATACGAATTTGATAGACTATGAATCTCACAAGCGTCAAAAAATGCTGTTGCCTGCCCAAAAATAAAATCGGTTGTACCTTCAATATAACACGAATCAAACAGCATACGATTCCCTTCTCCCGCGGTGTAGACCGTATCTTGACAACCCAAAATCTTGCAATTTTTAAAAATCGCTCTATCTGCTGCAACGTGTAAGGCTACAGCCTGCCCCTTCTCACACCAAGTGTTCTGAATCGTTAAGTTTTCAGCATAAAAATCTTGGCCTTCCACTTTCAACGTATATGAGGTAAAGGTGTTGTGTTTCTTATTAGATAAAGAATCTAGTTTACCCGAATAATCAGAATTCACAAGAACTACTTCATCTCCAGGCATTCCTACAAGCGCAATTTTACGTTTCCAAGCCGGGATTTCAATCTTTTCGTTATAAACGCCTTCTTTGATCAGAATTTTGACAAATCCGGGACCTAAATCTCGCGTATTACTAATCGCTTCCTGAATGCTTTTATGATCTCCACTACCGTCCTGAGCCACGGTGAGAGTTTTATAGATTTCTGAACTTTCTGTATTGAAAACCCGGTCTAAAAAAGATAAGCTATACTGAAGCGTTTTATCAAACCAAGGTTGAACCAGCCAAAACGAATGTGGTGTGCCCGGTAACGTATGTACCTCATTGTATATATCTTCCTGATTTAAAATCTGAAGCATATCATCACGGCCTGCGTGAAAACGTGGCTGTGTACTGTTGATAAAAAGGATGGGTGGCGTTTTTGCATTTACATAAGTTAAAGGTGAAGCTTCCTCCCAATTTTTTAAATTATCATTACGCGAACCGTTGAGCCATTGTGCTGCGACTTCCCCTTCTTCTGATTCGGGATGTGTAAAAGATATAATTCCGTCAACATTTATAATCGCCTGTACCGCATCTGAGGTTGTATCCTGCGGGTCTTTATAAAGCTCAGAGTCTCCGGTAACACCTACCAAAGTAGCCAGTTGCGCTCCTGCCGAATTGCCTAAAATGCCTATCCTATTTTTATCAATCTTAAACGATTCAGTTTGATCTCGCATCCAGCGAATTGCCGCTTTGAGATCTTTAACCCCCGCGGGATATACTGCTTCGGTACTCAATCTGTATTCAACGGTGACAGCAACATAGCCGTAATTAGCCAATTGTAACGCCAAGGGCCTGACGTTAGCCTTGCTCCCGCTAATCCAACCACCGCCATGAACTAATAAAACGGCCGGATACTTTTCCGCCTTAGCGGTAGGGATATAAACGTCTGCTTTTAGTTCTCGCCCATTGACACGCTCATACGCCAGGTCTTCTAAAACTTTGAAATCACCTGTTTTTAAAGGTTCTATTGGTTTTATAAAAGGATATTCCTTTTTGAGCTTTTCATAAGTCGTCTCTAAGGTATAAGGTTTGACTTCGATGGGCTTTTGCTGCGCAGAAAGTTTCAATGCAGTGCAAACCATCAAAATGAAAAATATCAGACCGTAACGTGTTCTCATCATAAAACCATTTAAAAAGCAGAAAAAAGCTTGACCCAAAATGGGTAAGCTTTTTTCACGCTCAATTAAAATTCAAAAATTACTGGTATGCAGGATTCTGTTCAAAGTCATTATTTTGATTTAAGTCTAAAGCACTTTGCGGAATAGGTCTCAAGATTTTGAGTTCGCCGTTAGCACCATTAAAATTACCTTCTTCAACAAGATAGTGGTATGCTGAAGCTCGCTCGATCAACGTACCGGTACGCTTCAAGTCAAACCAGCGGTGATATTCACCCATTAGTTCGCGCCCACGCTCATCTAAAATATAATCGATATCAAATTCTGCAAGAGTAGCATCAACTACGCCTGCTCGCTCACGCACATCATTAAGAAAATTAAGACCGGTGCCTGGTTGACCAGCTTGTAAATAAGCTTCTGCAGCGATCAAATATGTTTCTCCTAAGCGAGATAATACGATATCTCTTCTACTTGTGTTTTGCCCAAACGGAGCCTCAGGATCATCAAATTTCTTAAGCGGAATAGTTTGATAATCATTAGTAGGATTTGCTGAAGGCACATAACTTCCGTAAGGGTGATATGTTGCTTCAGGGTGTTCCGCCATATATGCATCTTGATCTGCCTGAGTGGCTTCCCAAGCCGGAGCATAGTAATGCGCTACCGGAAGTGTACTGGTATCATCAACATCGTAAAAGTCAAAATAACGATTATACACTTCAGTCATAAAAGTAGCAGCATAACGCTCGTCATCTTCGGTAAAAAGGTCTATTGCAAATTGTGTTGGACACAAGGTATAGGTACGATAAGGCGCGTCACCGGCAACCTCGCTTCCACCTTGATACGGACCAAAATAAGCCGTTTGCTGATGCCCTAGGTCAAAAGGCGCTGTACTTACAGAAGCAGGATCATATTGTACCGAAAATAAGGTTTCTTCTTTAATAGGATAGGTAGGATTTCCCGGCGCCCATAATTCGGCGAAAGATAGATTTAAGCCTTGCCCTGCAATCGCAGCTTCCGCATAAGAAGCAGCTGTAGTGAAATCTGCAGTAGAACCAAAGCTTTCATAACCTCTAGTCAAATACACTTTGGCTAACAAATGATTCACTGCACGCTGATTTACTTTTCCTTGATATGCTCCTGAACCTACTTGGTTTAACGCAGCTTCTAGTTCGCTAATGATAAAACCATAGATATTCTCAGCACTTTCTCTAGAAAATTCTAATACCGGTTCTCTAAAATATTCTGTTATTAATGGAACACCTCCATAGGTTTGCACCAATAAAAAGTAGGCATTTGCGCGTAGGTATCGTACTTCACCTAACTGCTGATCAAGTACATCTGTAGATTCAGTTAAATCTGCGTAATACACTGCGGTATTTGCTAACTGAATGGCTCTGTATGCATTGTCATACAATTCTGCCACACCTGAAGAAGACGGGTTAAGGTCAGAATATCTGCTCAATCCTGTGGGTTCTGCATCACGCCCTTCGGCAAAAAGATCTGTTCCACAAACGTAGATCCAAGGTGCGTTACCGTACAATTCACGCAATTGTGAATAATTAGCATTGATAAGCGATTGATAGCCTTCACCGGTAAGATAAAATTCTTCGGCAACGGCAAAAGATTCATTTTCTTCTTCTAAAAAATCTTGGCAGCTGATCACCGTAAACAAAACAGTGAGGCAGCTTAATATATAGGTTATCTTTTTCATCTTCTTAAAATTTTAAATTAAAGCCTAACTGATACGTCACAGAAGCCGGTCTACCTGTGTTTAAACTTGCTCCTGCCCATTCTGGGTCATAGCCTTCATAATCTGTAAACACAAATGGATTAAGCACGTTGGCATAAACACGCAATGACGTAAAGCCTAATTTTTCTAAGGCGCCATCGCCCAAATTATATCCTAGTGCAATGTTCTTCACTTTTACAAACGATGCATCCTTGTAATAGCCTACGCCATTGTTTCTCCAGAAAGAACCTTCATTACGTGGCTGCGGATAGGTATTAGATGCTCTTGCCGGTAAGCCTGCATCATTGGCAGGAACATACCAGTCTATATCTAATTTTTGACGCCCACGATCACGTGTATCGGCAAAATTAGAATGGAAGTTACTGTACACTAAAACTCCTTGCGTTACAATTACAGAAGTAGAAAGGTCAAAGTTCTTTACACGTAGCGAACTGAAGAAACTTCCGGTCCAATCAGGGTTAGAAGAACCTAAAATGATACGGTCACCATCTGGTGTATATTGACCGTCATTGTTAACATCAAGCAATTTCTCCTGACCTTCTTCCATCCCGTAACCGGCTGCTTCATCTGCTTCATCTGCCTGCCAGATTCCAGTGAATTTATAATTGTAGATTGCATCTAGAGATTCCCCAATAAATAAGTTGTTTCCTATATCATCTACTTCGCTCTGCCCGTAAATAGTACGCAGCTCGTTAGTATTTTTAGTGAACGTAAATTGCGTCGTCCAGGTTACATCTTCGGTCTGTATATTTCGGGTAGTTAAAGCAAGTTCGACACCGCTGTTGTTTACAGAAGCTATGTTTGCATTAATGTTAGAAAACCCGGTTTCGCTAGGAAGATCTTGTGTAAATAATAAATCGTCAGAAAGTCTGTCGTAAACATCAACGCTACCGGTGATACGATCATTTAAGAATCCAAAATCAACCCCCACGTTAAATTCACGAGTACGCTCCCAACGTAATGCCGCGTTAGCGATTTGTGTTGAGATAAACCCGTTAGAAACGGTACCTGCATAATCGTAGTAGGTTTGTGAATTCAGTGTATTTAATGACGAATAAGGATCAATGATATTGTTACCGGTATAACCAAAACTAGCACGTAATTTTAAGTTGCTCACTGTTGTTGATTCGGCTAAGAAATCTTCGTTAGAGATATTCCAACCCACCGCTGCTGACGGAAATGAATCCCAGCGATTATCTTCTGCGAATACCGAAGAACCATCCCATCTGTTAGATAGGGTTAGCAAATATTTATCATCAAATGAATAATTTAAACGCAATGCATAAGAGCGCAGCGTATTCTTATTGAATCCAGAACCAATATCATACGTACTTTGCTCTCCGCTGCCAATATTATAAAAACTGGTATCAAAAGGCATATTACGAGAAGCCGAATACGAATTTTCGTTACGATTAGAGAAAATACTATAAAGCCCTAGTAAGCTTACATTGTGCTTTTCATCAAAAGTTTTATTGATGTTGAACTGATTGTCCCAAGTGTAATTAAAATTCTGGCTTTGATCTAAGCGCGCAGAAGGCAAATTGTTATTACTGGCACCGGTATTGGTGAGTGCGCCCCAAGATCTTCCGCGTCGCGTGTCTGTATAACCCGCAGCGAAAGAGGTTTTGAACGATAGCCAATCTGTTGCTCGATATTGAAAATAACTGTTTCCAATCACGTTCCAACGGCGTACGTTATCGATTGAGTTGTTAATTTCTAAAAGCGGATTGTAAGTACTGGTTTTATTGATGATAAAATCTCCATTTTCATCCACAAGTTTTCCAGGTTGTGGAAAAAGCGTAACTCCATCTAAATCATAAGGATCTAAAAATGGATTTAATCGAAATGCTTCACGCATAGCGACATCAGAACCTTGATCCTGATCGATCAAAGTAACCGTAACATTGGTACCTAAAGTAAACTTATCATTGATGTTGTGATCAACCCCAAGCTTTAAAGTATATTTATTCAATTCTTCATTATCGATGTTTCCGGTTTCGTTTTGATAACCTATGCCTAAGTTATATCCCAAACCATTTTCTGCCCTTCCGGAAGCATTTACATAGGTATTTTGCTGAACACCTGTTTTTAGAACCGCATCATACCAGTCAAAAGATTGATTAGCAGCTACCCGTCTTAAAAGCTCCTCGTTAGAGCCATTACCACCCACGGCATTCGCTAATGTTTCGGCAGAAACAGCGCCTGTGTTTGGATCCGTTCCGGCGGTAGCTAAATAAGCAGATTGGTGATAATCCCACCAGGTTTGCGGGTCCATTAATTTTGGCAAACGTGCTACATCTTTAACACCGACAAAAGACTCCACACTAACGGTTAGTCCGCCTTTTGCACCTGCACCACTGCGTGTGGTTACGATCACAACCCCGTTAGATCCACGAGAACCATAGATCGCAGTAGATGAAGCATCTTTTAAGATGTCCATTCGCTCTATGTCTTGCGGATTTAAGAAATCGATGTTATCAGTAGGGACGCCGTCAACTACAAAAAGAGGGTCACCGCCACCGCCAATTGAATTCTGACCACGAATGGTGATATTAAAACCATCACCAATACGACCGGTAGAGTTACTTACCTGCACCCCGGGCACTAAACCTTGTAAAGATTCAACGGGATTGGTTATGTTTCTTTCGGTTAGACTTTCAGAACCTATAGTACCAACGGCACCTGTTAGATCTGATTTTTTTACAGTTCCATAACCTACTACGACCACTTCATTTAAAGACTGTACATCTGTCTCCAACGATATCGTAAAGGTACTTTGAGAACCCACGGCTACGTTTTTAGTAAGAAATCCCACATAGCTCACCACTAAAGTGGCATCATCTCCGGGTACTTCTAGCTGAAAATTACCGTCAAAATCTGTTACCGTAGCATAACTGGTTCCTTCAACTACAATATTTACACCGGGCAACGGCATACTGTCATCTGCAGAAGTAACCGTACCGGTAATCGTGCGTGTGTCCTGAGCAAATCCAGGTACCGAAAAAAGGCAGCTTGCCAGCACTAAAAGCAAGCCAATCTTTTTTCGAATAAGAAAATTTGTGTGTGTATTTCTCATCATGTTAAATTTGATTGTTTCTGTTTGTAATTGTTTCTGTTTACTTTTCTCCGTATTTCTCGTTATTAATAGTTGTATTTACATAATTTATAGGTTCGCAATTTTCGATCTTCAATGGAGTCGCCGCATTTTTGATGCTTACATTTTTCAAGCTGATTCCCGTCACCGGCTTTTCTTCTCTACCTTGAATCAACAGCCCATATTTCCCTCCATTTTCTACCGTTACATTTTCTAAGTTGATGTTTTTTATAGTTGGAATAAAGTCCCCTTCTTGAGTTCCATAGATGCCATAATACGTATTGATCTTAAGCACCGCTTCTTTTACCTGACCGACTTCAACATCCTTCACATAGACGTTTTCAACAAAACCACCTCTCAACGTGTTGGTCTTAATTCTTATGGCTCGATCCAGATTTGGACTGTTCATCGTACACTCGCGTACAAATACGTTACGTACCCCAGCGGAGATCTCACTGCCCATAACCACACCACCGTGACCATCTTTCATATCACAGTATTCAACCACAATGTTCTCACTAGGGATATTTACACGACGACCATCACCGTTCCGTCCAGACTTTATTGCGATACAGTCATCACCTGTATTGAAGTTGCAATTGGTGATATGCACATATTTTGAATATTCAGGATCGCAGCCATCATTATTAGGACCGTGGCTGTTCACAGTAACCCCGTCTACGGTTATATATTTCGATTTTAGCGGATGAATGACCCAGAATGGCGCATTGGTAAAAGTCACTCCTTTAATCAAAACATTTTCACACTCCAGCGTTTGTAAAAACAAGGGGCGTAATTGATGGCCTTCTCCAAAAATGCGCTCTTCAACCGGAGTTCCATCTTCGATCATTGTAAAAAGCGTGGGCAAATTATGTTCATCTTTTTGCTGTGGCTCTCCCTCTTTGTGCCCATAACGCTCGGCACCACACCACGGCCACCAATTCTCTGAATTCGCCTGACCATTAAAAGTTCCGTTGCCTGTTACTGCAATGTTTTTCTGCCCTTTAGCATAGATGAGCGGAGAATAATTCATGATTTCCATCCCCTCATACGAAGTATGCACTGCCGGTAAATAGGCGCTCTTATCTGTGGTAAATAAGACTTCAGCATCAGCCTCTAGGTGTAAATTCACATTTGATTTTAAGTGAATTGGGCCTGTTAAATACGTTCCTTCAGGAACTAAAACTTTACCACCACCCGCCTGATTGCAAGCAGCAATAGCAGCTTTAAAAGCTTCCGTATTTAAAGTAGTTCCATCTGCTACAGCACCGTATTCATTAATGTTGAATACCGAATCCTGAAAAGTCACTGTTCCGATCTCCTTAATGATGGCGTCAGCCTGTGCCCAAACATTTTCAGTTTGTGCTAAATCTGCTTTAGGTTGCTCATCTTTCTTCTTACAGGAAACTGAAACTAAACCAACCGCAATTACGGTTAGAAGAAGGTAGCGAAATCGATTTCTTAAAATGGGTAGCATAGATTAATAAACTGGTTATCTAAATGGGTTTGATCAAATTACTCGTTCTGCAACAATGAATGTAATCGATTGCACGAAAATAAATATTAATTATCAGTATGCAAATAAAAAAGACTAATTTTCATTAAAAAATCAGTTTTTAACAGTTAAATATGCCTTATCGATAAATTAAAGTGCCATTTTATGGCTTTTCTTCTTGTATATTCTGCTGAAAAAGCGAGAAATATTAAAAATTATTCTAAATTGAAAACGATTACAACACCCTAATTGAAGATGCGCCAGAAAGAAAAGGTTACGATTTACGATATCTCAAAAAAACTAAATATTAGTGCTGCTACGGTATCGAGAGCTTTAAATGACAGCGATCGTGTGAGCTTAAAAACTAAGGAACTTGTTTTAAAAACCGCCAAGGAACTCAATTATCAACAAAACGCACTTGCCCTCGCTTTAAAAAGTGGTCGCACTTTTAACGTGGGAGTGGTTGTGCCGTATATCAATCACACGTTTTTTGCCTCGGTGATTCGCGGTATTGAGGAGGAACTGGAACCAAAAGGATATCACGTGATTATCTGTCAAACGCACGAGAATGTAGAGAGCGAAGCCAAACAGATTAAAACCCTTCTCAATACGCATATAGACGGAATTTTTATTTCGGTTTCTAAAACTACAGAGAGCGTAAAGCACATAGAGGAAGTTAGGGATGAAGGCGTACCACTGATCTTTTTTGACCGTAAAAAGGATATTTCAGGAGTGAGTTCGGTTACGATCAACGACTTTGAAGGGGCTTATGAAGCCACTACACACCTGATTCAACAAGGCTATACCAATATTGCGCACATAGGAGGCGATCATAAACTTGAGATTTACAAACACCGTTATGACGGCTATATCGCTGCGCTTAAAGCACACAATCTACCCGTAAATGATGATCTTTTGCTGCAAGTAAACAGCACTGTTGAAGCCGGTATTGAGGCTGTAAAATCCCTTTTAAAAAACAATATTAGCTTTGATGCAATCTTCTCTGCCAGTGACTATGTTGCTTTAGGTAGTATGCGCGAGCTGCGTGCCAACGGCTTTAAAATCCCAGAAGATGTAGGCGTTGTGGGCTTTAGTAACGAGCCGTTTACCAAATATTTAGAGCGCCCGCTAACGACTGTGGGTCAAACACCTGTTCTGATGGGTCAGATAGCCGCTCAAGTTTTTCTGGAACAAATTACAGACGTTAAAAAGAATTTTAGGGTTGAGAAAAAAGTAGTGTTAAGCCCGGAGCTTTATACCCGAGATACTTCAATAAAAAAAGGAAGCTAAAAGTAGCTTCCTTTTTAATTTTTTTCTATACTGTGATTTAAAGTGACACCCCTCTTTTCCACGGAATAAAATCATCCTGACCTAAAGCATCTGCCTTAGACTGGATCTCGCCACTCGCCACTTGAATTACGTGCTCTAAGATTTCTTCTCCCATCTCTTCAATAGTCTTTTCACCTCGAATAACACCACCACTATCAATATCTATAATATCGGGCATTCTGCGTGCCAAAGTGCTGTTTGAAGCCACTTTAAGCACAGGTGCGATAGGGTTTCCGGTAGGTGTGCCCAAACCAGTAGTAAATACAACAACACTAGCCCCAGAACCTACCATTGCCGTGGTACTTTCTACATCATTACCCGGCGTACATAAGAGGTTTAACCCGGGCTTCGTGACATATTCTCCGTAATCTAAAATCGCTTGAATAGGGGATGTCCCACCTTTTTTAGCAGCTCCGGCAGATTTCATAGCGTCGGTTATCAAACCGTCTTTGATATTCCCAGGAGACGGATTCATATCAAATCCTGATCCCGCATCAACAGCAGATTTCTCGTAAGCCTTCATCAAGTGCATAAAACGCTCTGCATCCTCATCAGAAACACAACGGTTCACCAACTCCTGCTCTACTCCGCATAATTCAGGAAATTCAGAAAGTATGGGAGAGCCGCCTACTGCTGCAAGAATATCTGAAGCATAACCCAAAGCCGGATTTGCAGAAATCCCCGAAAATCCGTCTGATCCACCGCATTCTAAGCCCATCTTCAGTTTTGAGATTGAGGCTGGTTTACGCTGAATTTGATTCGCTTTTTTGATGCCCTCAAAAGAATCTTTAATGATTTTAGAAAGCATCTCATCTACTGTACCCTCCTGTTGCTGCTCATAGATCAGTACAGGCTTTTTAATAGCGGCACTCTTTTCGGCCAAAGCTTGTTTGAAAATGTCAATTTGTAAATTTTGGCACCCTAAACTCAATACTGTAGCCCCGGCCACATTGGGATTATTAACATAGCCCGCAAGGAGTTTCGATAAAGAAACCGAATCTTGACGAATACCTCCACAGCCACCTTGGTGCGTGATAAACTTCACTTGAATATTGTCAAAAATAGCCTGCTCTTCCTCTATTTCTGCAACTGCTGTATCTTCCGGTGCACCGCTGATCAAATTGCGTAACAATTGTCGCTGTTTACTGGCTTTATGAAAAGAAAGCTCTTTTTCAAATACATCTTTCAGCAGTTCTATATTTCGGTTTTCACAAAATACTAAAGGAAAAAACAACCAGATATTCTGCGTTCCCACCTGACCATCCTCTCGGTGATACCCCATAAAGGTTCGGTCTTTCCATTTTGAAATATCAGGTGCTGTCCACGAAGTTGTTTCGGTTTTTTGAGAAACTGAGTTCGCCTCGTGCTTTACATTCTCTGTAGTAAGCAAGCCTCCAAAATTAATCGCACTTAAAGCTTTTCCCACTAAGACCCCATACATATAAATAGGATCATTCGCCTTAAAATCGGTCAATGCCATCTTGTGCTTCGCTTTAGAATCGGTTAAAATTACTATCGATTTTCCTTCAAAATCAACAGTATCTCCAGCATATAAATCTACCAAAGCTACTGCCACATTATCTTCAGGATGTACTTTTATCAACTTGCTTTTCATAGGTGCTTTACTTAAACACAGTCTTTTAGACCGCATATTTTTTATAGGCTTCTTCTACGCCGTGCTCCTCAATTAACGCCAGAGCCGTAGTAACTTTTTGTTCTAATCCTGAAATCGCAGTTAAATCCTGATCCCAGAACCCAACATTGCTCAATACCTTTTGAGCCACTTTTGCATAGTCTTCGGTTTGCCAAGCTTCGTTGAAGAATGTCACAACCGCCGCATCATCTTTAATAGGTAATGCTTTACCCTTATAAGTGCCTTTATAAAAACGGATTAAACACGCCAATGCAAAGGTAAGATTTTCAGGCAATCGATTGTATTCTTTTTCAAAAGCTAAAAGACTAGGCAATACGCGAACTTTAAATTTAGACACCGTATTGAGTGCAATACTAGACAATAAGTGTTTGATGAACGGATTTCTAAATCGGTCAAAAACAGCATCTGCAAACTCTTGCAACTCTTCTTCGGAAAGATCTAAAGTTGGATTAATCTCTTTAAATACGGCATCCCGCACAAACTTTCCGGTAAATGCATCATCTACAGTTTCCTTTACCGTTTCATTTCCGTAGAGCAATGAAAAAGGGACCATCGTAGTGTGTGCTCCGTTAAGAATACGCACTTTGCGCGTACGGTAGGGTTGCATATCTTCAACGACCAAAACATTCTCGTCAATTTTATCAAACGGTATTTTTAGCTTTAATCGCGCGTCACCTTCAATCACCCAAAGTAAAAATGTTTCGGCCGAAACGATAAGATTATCCTTATACGCTAACTGACTTTGATATGCATCAATATCATCTTTAGGATACCCCGGAACAATGCGATCTACCAACGTATTATGAAAGCTATTATGCTCTTCTACCCAGGTTTTAAATGCAGGCTCTAAGTCCCATAAATCTGCGTACTGCAAAATGATTTTCTTAAGGGTATCTGCATTATGATTGATCAACTCGCAAGGAATGATCGTCAATCCCATATCTGAAGCTCCTTCAAAATGAGTATAGCGCTTGTATAATAAAGCGGTTACTTTAGCAGGAAAACTTGTGTGTGGTGTGCCTGCAAGCGTATCATTCTCGTCAAAACTAATTCCTGCTTCGGTGGTGTTTGAGATTAAAAATTCTAGCTCTTCGCCAGTGGCTAATGCAAGATATTTATCGTAATCTGTATACGGATTCAGCCCTTCCTGCACACAGGAAATGGTATGTATTTCTTCGGTTTCCTCGCCGTTTTTAATTCCTCTTAAAAATAAATCATAGAGTCCGTCTTGATCGTTAAGCATACTTACCATCCCACCTGGCAGCGGCTGGATCACCGCAACACCGGCATTAAAGTCTGCTTCTTTATTCAGTTTATCAATGATGTAATCTACAAAGGCTCTAAGAAAATTTCCTTCACCATATTGAATGACTTTTATAGGAAGTTTTTCGGTTAAACCTGTGTTTGCTCGAGTGAGATTTTTCATAGGGTTTATCTGGTTGATGCGTTAATTAATTATTCAAATAAAGAAGGTAACCACAGGCTTATCGCCGGAATAAAAGTTACCATCAATAAAACGATGGCCATTACTGCATAAAGGGGCAACAGGGGTTTCATTATCTTCTGAATTGAAGTTTTTGCCACTCCTACTCCAATAAATAATACTGCGCCCACCGGCGGGGTACATAGTCCCACACAAAGGTTCATTACCATCATAATTCCAAATTGAACCGGCTCAACTCCCATACTGGTAACCACCGGAAGGAATATAGGCGTAAATATCAAGACTGCCGGAGTCATATCCATAAAAGTTCCTACAAAGAGTAAAAGAACGTTGATGATGATCAGGATGACCAGTTTATTGTCGCTAAGCGAAAGCAATGCTGAACTCACATTTTGAGGAATGTTCTCAAAAGACATTACCCACGACATACTCATTGATGTAGCAATCAAGAGCATCACAATCGCCGTGGTACCCACAGAGCTTAAGAAAATGCTCTTAAGACTCGAAATCTTTAATTCGCGGTATACAAACGAAAGCACTAAGCAATACAGCACTGCAATACCTGAGGCTTCAGTTGCTGTAAAAACCCCAGTTACAATTCCGCCAATTACAACGACTAGCAGCAACAAACTAGGCAAAGCATCTAAAAAGGTTTTGAGTATCGTCCCAAAACTACTGCGTTCACCTGCAGGGTATTTTTTCTTTTTGATCCAGAAGGTAGCCACTAACATTAGTGCAAGTCCCATTAAAATTCCGGGGATATATCCTGCAAGGAATAATGAAGCGATAGAGACACCGCCGCTCGCGAGCGAATATACGATCAACACATTAGAAGGTGGAATGATCAATCCCGTGGTCGAAGCCGTAATATTGATCGCCGCTCCAAATTCTTTAGAGTAATTTTCTTTTTCCATAAAGGGTCCTAAAATCCCTCCAATCGCTGAAGTTGCTGCTACCGCAGAACCTGAAATTGCACCAAAAAGCATCGCTGCAATAACATTCACATAGATCAGTCCTCCGGGTAGTGCGCCCATAAGCGCTTTAGCAAAATTAATAAGTCGAAGTGCTATTCCGCCTTGATTCATAATTTGACCGGCAAGCACAAATAAAGGTATAGCCAACAGCGAAAAACTATCTAAACCGGTAGCCATACGCTGTGCAATTGTTGTGACACTGGCTAGCGAATCAATAGAGACCATAATAGTCAACAAACACGAAATCCCAATAGACCAAGCCACAGGCACCCCAACACCCAGAAGCACAAAGAAAACCAGTACCAGAATTAATACTTCAATCATGATGCTAAATATTTTTGAGGGTTCGCTAATTCGATGATCTTATACCAAATGATCAATGCGCCACTTATGGGTAATACGGCATAAACAAAACCAAGCGGCAAGCCTAATGCTGCAGAATATTGCCCGAGTTCAAAATTCACGTACACCAAATTGATGCCGCCAACGATCAAAGCAAAAAGCGCGAATAAAATGATCAAAATATTGATCCCCATACGCAGTTTAATCCGGTTTTTGACGTTGAGTTTAGGTGGAAGTATGTTAATCGCTAAGTGATCTTGTTGCCCGGCAGCATAAGCCGCTCCCAAAATACCGATCCAGATCAGTAAGAAGCGCGCAATCTCTTCTGTAAACGAACTGGCAGCTTGCAGCACATATCTAGAAAAGACCTGCCACAGCACAGCGATAACGATTGAAGCCATCAGAAAAACCAAGATGCCTCCTAAAATTTTGTCTAATCTTTTTTTCATACTTTAATTGGTTTTAACGGCTTGAATCTGTTCTATTAGCTTTTTCATCTCAGGATTCTGAGAAAACTCCTCATACATTGATTTCACACGATTGCGAAACGGTTCTTTATCTGGTGTAATTACCTCTACTCCGGCTTTCTTGATTTCGGTAAGCGCTTCCATTTCGGCTTCGTGCCAAATTTCCTTTTCAAAAGCCAGCGATTCATCAGCAGCCTCTTTCACCCAGCGCTGTTCTTCTTCAGAAAGATCATCCCAGATGAGCGTGCTTATCAACAACTCATCAGGTAGCGCGGTGTGCTCATCCACTACAAAATATTTACACACCTCATAATGATGCGACAGGTAAAAACTTGGCAAGTTATTTTCTGCACCATCCACAACCCCTTGTTGCAAAGCTGTGTAGAGTTCGCCCCAGGCAATTGGCGTAGGAGAACCTCCAAGGTTTTTAACCATATTCATCGCCGTCTGACTTTCCATCACACGTAGTTTTAAGCCTTTTAGATCTTCTGGGGTTTCTACCGGCTTTTTAGTATAAAAGCTGCGGCTACCGGCGTCGTAAAACGTCAAGCCTTTTAGGCGCTGCGGAATACTCGAACTCAGCAGCTGCTCCCCGATCTCACCTTCTAAAACCGCAAACCGATGCTCTGCATCTCTAAACAAAAAAGGAAGACCAAATACTTTAAGTTGCGGTGCAAAATTCTCAAGTACACCGGTAGATACTTTAGTCATCCCCAAACTTCCTATTTGCAACAGTTCAAGACATTCGCGCTCAGAACCCAATTGCTGGCTAGGATAAATATCTAAACTGAGCTTTCCGGCCGATTTTTCTTTGAGACGCTCGCCCATAAAAACCATCGCCTTATGCACCGGGTGTGACACATCAAGACCATGCGCCAGTTTGATCACGCGAGAATCTGAAGCTTCTTTACAAGCAGTCTGGCATAAAAGGCCTACTACGGCAAGAACTATTAAAATAAAATTCTTCAGCCTGCTCATGAGCGTAATTTTTTAACAAGATCAAGCGCCGAGCTGATCGTTTGTGTGATCGCAGTATAATCGTAGGCTCCTTCTGAATTTTTTACAAAAAGTTTAGACCCGATCCCCACGCAGTGTACTCCGGCTGCAATCCACTCTTTTAAGTTTTCTTCGGTGGGGCTCACACCACCTGTAGGCATTATACTAGCCCAAGGTAAAGGTCCTTTTACTCCTTTTACAAAAGCAGGACCACCTACCTGCGCTCCCGGAAAGATCTTAACGACCTCAGCACCCAACTCTTCAGCATAAGAAATTTCAGTAACCGAACCGCAACCCGGCATCCAGGCCACTTTTCTACGGTTACACGCTTTTGCCATTTCAGCATTGACAATTGGAGAAACAATAAAGTCAGCTCCCAATTGAAGATATAAAGATGTGGTTCCTGCATCTAGCACAGAGCCTACTCCCATCATCATCCCTTGCAGTTCTGCCTTAGCATATTTATTTAAATCAGCAAAAACTTCGTGAGCAAAGTCTCCGCGATTGGTAAACTCAAAAGTGCGTAAGCCTGCATCATAACAAGCTTTTAAAACCTGCTTACAAACCGCTATGTCAGCATTATAAAAAACCGGAACAATTCCGTTTTCTTTCATCTGAAGCACCACTTCTATACGTGAATATTTAGCCATTAATTGTTGTTTTATCTTTTAATTCTTCCACCGGTATTTCCTTGCATCACCTCGTTGATCTCAGCAACAGAAACCAGATTCACATCTCCTAAAATGGTGTGCTTTAATGCACACGCCGCGTTGGCAAAATTCAGAGCTTTTTCGGCATCAAAATGCAGCAAACCGTATATGAGTCCGGCTGCGTAGGCATCTCCGGTTCCAATTCGATCCACCACCTGTGTAATCTCTAATTCTGATGTTTCAAAATAGGTATTATCTACCCAAGCTCTTCCGTAGATCTTTTGCCAGGAAGCGCTCATACCGGTTCTGATCTTATCAAAAATCTGTGTAATGCTTGGGCATTCTTCCATCAACTTTTTACTGGCTGCGATAAATCCATCTTGGTCTAGCCCGAAAGAAGTTCCTAGAATTTCATTGATCTCATTTACGCCACCAATAAAAATGGTAGATAGACTTACTAATTCTTTTAAGACCTCTTGCCCTTTTCGCCCATACTGCCATAAATTACTGCGGTATGCGGGATCTGCAGTGATCTGCAAACCTCTTTCTTTCGCAGATACAAGCCCCGCTTTTAAGGCTTGATATGCCGCTTCTGAAATCGCCGGGGTAATTCCTGTCCAATGAAAAAATCGAGCATTCTCAAAAATTGCATCCCAAGCTATGTTTTCAGGCTGAATATTTGCAAACGATCCGTTTAAACGGTTGTATGCAATCTGACTGCTACGCATTCCCGAACCAACTTCAAGTATGTATTGGCCTATAGGATGTGCGACTTTCTGAACATCAGCAACATCAAGACCATAGTGTCGCATACTTGCAAGGGCGGCTTCGCCCACTAGGTCGTCAGAAACAGCGGTTATATGTTTTACCGACTCTCCTAAAACGGCTAGAGAAGCCCCAACATTCATTTCGGTACCGCCAAAGAAAAAATCTAACGACTTGGCCTGCGTCAATTTTCGGTTTTCTGCAGGTGACAATCGTAGCAGCACTTCGCCAAAGGTGATTATGTCTGGAGTGTTACGCATTAGATTCTAGAAGTTGAAATATTCTTTAGCATTGTGATAACTGATATTGGCAATCGTCTGCCCTACCAAATCCATATCATTTGGGATTTCGCCCGAAGCGATCTCTTTACCAAACAGATTACAAAGCACACGTCTAAAATATTCGTGTCTCGGAAACGACAAAAAGCTTCGGCTGTCTGTTAGCATCCCAACAAAACAACTAATCAAGCCCATATTAGAAAGCGCATTCATTTGCTTTTCCATTCCGTCTTTCTGATCTAAAAACCACCATCCGGAACCTAATTGAACTTTCCCTTTAACGCTTCCGTCATTAAAATTACCAATCATCGTAGCCATCACTTCATTGTCTGAAGGATTGAGGTTGTAGATTATGGTTTTAGTCAATTTATCGTTACTGTCAAGTGCATTTAAAAATCCTGATAAGGCTTCTGCTTGAGAATAATCCCCAATAGAATCCCAACCGGTATCTGGCCCCAATTGCGCCAGCATACGCTTATTATTATTGCGCAAAGCACCTAAGTGAAATTGCTGCACCCATCCTAATTCGTGATAGGTTTCTCCTAAAAAGAGTAAAATGGCTGTCTTAAATTTTTCAATTTCTACGGAAGACAAACTGGCACCCCCACGGCGTTTCTTAAAAATTTCTTGAATTTCCGAAGCTGTAAATGCTGACCACGAGATTTGATTCAAGCCGTGGTCGCAAAGTCGGCATCCATTTTTATGAAAAAAGTCGATACGCCGACGTAAAGCTTCCTGTAAATCTGCATACAATACAATTGAAACTCCGGAAACTTCAGCCAATTTATCAAGATACGTATTGAAATCTTCGGCTTCTATTAAAATCGCTTTATCCGGTCTAAAAGCGGTGCTCATCTTGAGTCCGCCATCAGCGCCATCATAAGCCTGATGATGTTTTAAGGTATCTAAAGGATCTTCGGTAGTACAAACAGTTTCTACATTCATTTGGGTCAATAACCCGCGACAGCTGTTTTCTTTAAGCTGTAACTGGCGATTCACTTCTTTATAAATTTCCGGACCGCTGTGTTCATTTAGCAGCTCATCAATATCAAAATAACGCTTCAATTCTAAATGCGTCCAGTGGTACAATGGATTACGCAACGTGTGCGGAACAGTTTTAGCCCAAGCCATAAACTTCTCTTCATCTGAAGCATCACCCGTAATAAAACGCTCATTTACACCTAAGGTACGCATCGCACGCCACTTATAGTGATCTCCGTTAAGCCACACCCTTGAGATGTTCTCAAATTGTCTATCGGCCACGATCTCTGCTGGTGGCAAATGATTGTGGTAGTCAATAATAGGCTGCGGAGCAGCGTATTTATGATAAAGTTCTTCAGCATATTTATTTTCTAAAAGAAAGCTGTCTTTTATAAATGTGTTTTTAACCTGTGCAGCTGTACCTGTACTCATGATCTTAAATTTTTATGATGAGATTATCTTCCCATCCAACCGCCATCTACGGTCATTACGGTTCCGCTCATATAGTCGCTAGCTTGAGAAGCCAAGAATATGATTGGTCCTTTAAAGTCTTCGGGTTTCCCCCATCTTCCAGCCGGAATTCTCGCCAAAATAGAACTGCTACGATCAGGATCGTCGCGTAGTGCTTCGGTATTATCTGTAGCGATATACCCCGGAGCAATCGCATTAACCTGAACGCCCTTACCGGCCCATTCATTAGATAAAGCCATAGTAAGTTGACCGATCGCTCCTTTTGAAGCCGCATAACCAGGGACGGTAATACCGCCTTGAAAGGTTAACAAAGACGCGGTAAAAATGATCTTTCCGCTGCCGCGTTTTACCATTTCTTTACCCAATTCACGACTTAAAATAAACTGCGCATTCTGGTTTACTTCAATTACCTTATCCCAGTATTCGTCGCTATGTTCTGCTGCCGGAGCACGTAAAATCGTACCGGCGTTATTGACTAAAATATCTATAGAATCATTTTCTGATTTTACCTTTTCTATAAAGGCATAGAGCGATTTACGATCTGAAAAATCACACTGATATCCTTTAAAACTGCTTCCAGCGGCTTCTACCGCCTTTTCAATCGCTGAGCCTGAAGTTTCTAAAGAAGCTGAAACTCCAAGAATATCAGCTCCGGCTTCGGCTAAAGCTTCAGCCATTGCGAAGCCTATTCCTCGTTTGCATCCGGTGACTAGTGCAGTCTTTCCTTTTAAACTGAATAAACTCATCTTATTTTAAATCTTCTGGTGAAACGCCATCCATATCGCCGTAATCCATATTCTCACCGGCCATACCCCAAATAAACGTATAGTTTGAGGTACCTGCCCCGGAATGAATAGACCACTCTGGTGAAATGATCGCCTGGTGATTTTTCATAAATACGTGACGTGTCTCGTCTGGCTGTCCCATAAAGTGACTTATGGTTTGCCCTTCTTCAAGATCAAAATAGAAGTATACTTCCATTCTTCGGGTATGTGTATGCGCCGGCATGGTGTTCCAAACATTACCTTCTTGCAGCTCTGTCATCCCCATTTGAAGTTGGCACGTATCAACCACACTGTTAACCAATAATTTATTGATCACACGTTTGTTAGAATATTTTGTATCACCCAGTTCTACAATTTCGGCTTCTTTTTTAGTTACCTTTTTTGTTGGATACGCGTGATGTGCAGGTGCCGAATTGATATAAAAATACGGCTGCTCCTCAGTAGCCTCAAATACAACCTCTTTCACACCTTTACCTACGTAAAGTGCTTCCTTATTACCCAATTCATAAACCTCACCATCAACGGTGATTTTACCTTTTCCTCCTACATTGATAACTCCTAATTCGCGACGATCAAGAAAATGCTCAGCTTTTAGATCATCTATAGGCTCAAGTTTTACCGCTTGATCAACAGGAAATGCACCTCCGGCGATATACCTGTCATACATTGTATAGGTAAGATTGATCTCATTTTTAACGAACAACTCTGGAATTAAAAAGTGCTCTCTAAGTTCTTTAGTAGTATATCTTTTTACATCCTCAGGATGATGTGCGTATCTAAATTCTGATTTTGTCATGGAATTATTTTTTCTGTTTACACTTTAAGTTATCTCTCAAAGCTACAATTCTATTTTTTAAATGTAAAATTTACATTTTATTTAAATGGAACATTAAATTTCTCTAAACCCAAATTTAAAAAGGTTGTGTGCTTTCCTTATCCTGTACTGTATGGTATGCCTATTCTAAAACACCATGATTATCAAGTTTAGCCAGTTTTTCCGCTAAATCTTTTTCAAAAGCTTCCTTCGATTTAATACCGTTCTGCTCTTGATCCCAGGCACTTAGAATGTAATAGATTTGCGTTTCGGTTGAAGGTTTAAATACTACCAAATGATCGTGCGGACCGTCAACAACCTCTGCATCTTCGGTTTTGTAAAAAATTGCCATACCCAGCTGGTCCTGCTCTCCTGCTAATGTTTGCACGCCATAAGTTGCGATGTAGGCCCAAGACCCATCTTCACTTGTTGCTTGCATTAAAGAAATATCTTCAAACTTTACAATACCGGTAGCTAAGCCATCAAAAGAAATACTAGGTGTGAGTTCGGCTTTCAAAAAGCGATCTTCAGGAAAAATACTGATAACCGACTTCAGGTCTGTTGTAACGTCACCGGTTTTCCAACCTTCATAATTAATTGCCACACTTGATTGAGAAGCTTCGTTATTCACTTTTACGCTAGTTTTCTGAACTTCATCAAAGTGTGCAATGGTGTCACCGGTAAATCTTCCGTAGCCGCCAATCCCCATAGATTTCCCGGCTTTCAAAATATCTTGCCCCCAAGGTGCATTATTATGATAGGAGTCAAAACCATCTGTCCCCACGTAAGGAAGCACTAGCGTATCTACTTTTTTACCAAAAATATCTATCGCATTTCTCCAATCTAAATACAGACGGTATGCGGTTTGCTTATTTTCCCATCCCGGACCTTCATAGCGTATGTACCAAGAATGATCTGTATGTTCCTCAGGAACTACAAGTTCGTCTACATTCTCAAAAGATCCGTCAATGTATTCTCGTGTATCTTCCTTCCAGCTACCGCCTTTTTTTACCGATATTTCAGCATAGGTTTCCGGAGCAACTTCTTCTATTTCAATAATTTCCTCAATAGTGTTTTTTTCTTCCTTTTCTTTACAAGCTACAAGCGCTGCTAAGGCAAAAGCTCCTGATAAAATTCTAGTTTTCATTTTTTTTGATTCTTGTTTGATTAGCGATCTAGTTGAAGTGCAGCCATAATAAACGGACCTGTTCCTTTTGGGTCGTTGTCTTTTTGACGCTCATTTACATAATACTCAAACGAACCATCGCGATACGGATCTCCTCCTAAACCGGCTACGGCACACACCTGAGTCAGGGTAATCGTTCCATCATCATTGCGTACAATGAGTTCTTGCGTTAAGCCGTCAAAAGCTTTATTGGCTACAGCTTTAAAACGCTGATCAAGATAGCCTTTATTCACTCCTTTTGCAATTGCATAAGCAAACATAGAAGATCCGGACGCCTCTAAATAGTTCCCTTCTTTGTCTCCCATCGTAGGCACTTGATACCATAAACCACTTTCATGTTGATAAGGAATTAAAGCTTCGGTAAGCTGTTGTAAATAAGAAATCAGCTCCTTTCGTTTAGGGTGTTCTTCCGGAAAATAATCTAACACATCAACTAAAGCCATCATATACCAACCTAATGATCTGGACCAAAAGTTAGGCGACACGCCGGTTTCTTGATCAGCCCATTGCTGCTCTTTGCTTTCATCCCAACCGTGATAGAGTAATTGAGTTTCAGGATCGATCGCGTGCTCTTGAATCAATTCAAATTGTTTGGCGACGTCGTTTAAATTTTCAGGATCACCGAAAGTGACTGCGTACTGGGCGTAAAAAGGCGCTCCCATATACAAACCATCTAGCCACATCTGACTTGGATAGCGTTTTTTATGCCAAAAACCGCCTTGTGATGTTCTGGGATGTTCAGCCAATTGCTTTCTCAATAATTGCATCGCCTTCAGGTATTTTTCGTTCCCCGAACGTTCGTACACCTCAAAGAGCAATTTACCGGCATTGATCATATCTATGTTGTAATCGTCCAGCGTATAGGTTTCAATACTTCCGTCCTCGTTGACCAACTGATCAGCATAATCAGCCACATAATCGTAATACGTAACAGAATCTGTCACCATCTCAAGATCAAGAAAAGCTTTTAATACCAGTCCGTGTACATAATCCCATTTTGCCGTGGTTCGGTCATCAATTTGATAGCCTTCCGGGAATCTATGCTTGATAGACTCAGCCATTTGAACAGACCATTTTTCACCTTCCAGAGACAAACTTTCGGTGACTGCTTTATCGTCTTGCGATTCCTGTTTGGGAGATTGTTTACAAGAACTGCTAAGCCCTATTAAAAGGATGAGCACAGCATAAAAGACACTTGATTTCTTCATAAGATTAGTAATAACGGATTACGAAAACGATTTCAATTTAAGTAAATAAAAATACAATCGATTGCACAAACATAATATACTATTTATTGTTATCCAAAGAATTTTGTTTATAAACTGAATTTTCGTGGATTTTTAACTAAAAAAATGCCTGCTCAATAGAAATGTGACGAATTTACCTAGAATTGAAAATTTAAATCTTTAAGCGAATACTGTTTTGATCCTCTCCAAAACCAACAAACAATTGAAAATGATCAGTTTTTGCAAAGTTTTGCCTCACACCTTCTAAAATTTATCATAAAATATAAAATAAATGTAAATCGTACACTATCCTGCATATTCTCTGACTTCAACGCGCATCAACCCACCTCTAACCCCCACAACTAAATGCTTTTAGCAGATTTTAAGCAGGTTAGAGCAGGATAGTCAAAATTAGATTTCCTAATACATTTGGGTTGTTAATAAATTTAACAAGTCACGCAGATGGAGCTCCCCCTAATCCATCTATCAATTCATCAGCTATAAATCAATTAAATGAATAGACCATTACTCACGCACATCTTATTTCTCTGTTGCGCAATCGTTATCGCTAGTTGCAGCTCTAAAGAATTTGATGAATATTATGCAAGACCCGATGACCTTGAGGAGCCTATTTATCAACAATTAGAAGCTCGAGGAAATTTTACTGTGCTTACACAACTTATTGAAAAAGCCAATTACAAAGACATCTTAGGAAAAGCTGGTTACTGGACCATGATCGCCCCAAACGATGAGGCTTTTGAGCGTTTCTTTCAAGAACAAGGTATCGCTAACGTTAGTGCAATCGATTCCGTCTTGGCAAACAAGATCGTTAGATACGCCCTTATCTACAATGCCTTTAGAACAGAGCGTCTTTCAGACTATCAATCTAATACAGGCTGGGAAGAAGACAACGCTTTTAGAAGAAGAACCGCCTATTATGATGGTTTTGAAGTCAAAACAGTAGATGGAAACGAAATCGTTGTCGCCGGTTCAAACCGTAATAATGCTCCTGACGGTGACCCTTACATTCCCGGAGACAACAACAATAAATACCTTACCTATTTTGTAGATGAATATATGACGGCTAATGGCTTGGGAGCTTTTGATTACAATTATTTCTTCCCGGGGCAATCGTACACAGGCTTTAATGTACTAGGCTCTTCGATGGTTAATGCTGATATTGTTGCAGAAAACGGGATCATTCACGAAGTTGATGAAGTTTCGCTTCCGTTAATCAATCTCGATCAAAAGCTTGAAACCAGCAGCGAATACAGCCTTTTTAGAAGCATCCTTGAGGACAATCTTGTAAACTATGTGTTTGATCAGGATGCGACCACTACCTATCAGAATTTTACTAGAAATACAGATCAGGTTTACATAAAAGTATATGACCCTGCGCTATCCTTTTCACCAAATAATGAAAACTACCTCAAAGAAGCAGACAATGATGGGCAAAGCGATGCTTACACCATGTTTGTTCCTGAAAATAGCGTTCTGCAAAGCTTTATTGATGAAGTTTTGCTCAAGAATTATGCATCGCTAGACCTACTCCCTAAATATGTTTTTGAGGATTTTGTGAATGCGCATATGGTACAAAATGCAGTCTGGCCTTCGCTTGTGGAAGCCTATAGTAATGCACTAGAAGAAGATATTCGGATTGATTTAAGCACTGAAGTAAATGAAGCTCAGGTTTTGAGCAATGGCTTCTTCTATGGCACCAATAAAGTGCAAGAGTCTAACTTATTTTTTAGTGTATATACGTCAGCGTATTTAGATCCAGAATTTACCTTAGCGACACGCTTATATAATGATGGTTCAGGCTATCGCGAAATCATAAGCAATATCAATAGCAGATACACGCTGTTCCTGCCGTCTGATGATGTTCTTAGAGATTTAGGTTACGATTACAACATCAACCGTGAAGAATGGGTGTATACAAATCCTACTACCGGAAACACCGTTGCAGGTACCATTGCCAGGTCTCGTTTGTTGCGCGTGCTTTATAACGGCATTATCCCCACGCCTAATGACGAACTTAATGACCTTTCCGGTTCAGGAATCATTCGTTCCGGTGATTTTGACCTTCCGGGAGAATATATTAAATGGGAAAACAATACGGTCTTTGCTGCCGGAAATGAGGTCTTAGGAAACCGAGTAAACATTATAGGGTTTGAAGATCAGCGCAACGGCCGCACCTATTATATTGACAATTTACTAGAATTTAGTGAAGAAGCGCCCGGTTTAGATATTATGCGCCTGGCCGAAGAACCTGATTCAGAATTCAGCAATTTTTATAATTATCTGGAGAATTCTTTACTCTATGATCCCGCTGCCGGAAGCATTACTGGTGTTGAACTCGGTACATCTTACACCTTTGTGGTACCCAATAATGCAGCTATTGAACAAGCAGTACGAGATGGTGTCCTACCGGGTGATTCCACAACGGGAATCCCTGACTTTAACCCCTCAAACGGTGGGCAACAGGATCAGGTAGCAGACTTTATACGTTACCACATTCTTGCTACCCGAACTGCTTCAGACGATGGTTTGATCAGCGGTCAGATAGAAACTTTACGTAGAGACGGCATTGGAGAAAAAACCTATATCGGTTTAATAACCGGCCCTGGCGAACTGAGCTTCATAGATTCCGCCGGACGCATCGCCGATTATATTCCCAGCGCCAGCAACAACCTTGCAGATCGCAGTTTAATACACCTAGTAGATAACTACCTTTTATATACAGAATAAGATGAGACAACTTTACACAACTATACATTATTGTTTCACCATAATCCTTTTTATTCTAGTAAGTAATCAAACGCTTGCTCAAGATGCCAATATGGTAGTTAGAGGTACCATTTTAGATAGCTCTAATAATCAACCCATACCCGGGGCAACGATTGCTGAACAAGATGCCGAAAACAGAACGGTAACCGGAGTCATTGCAGATTTTGACGGAAATTTTGCCATACGTGTCAAAAGCCGAAGCAATAAACTGGTTATTTCAACTTTAGGATACACTTCGCAAACGATACCGCTTTCAGGACAATCGAGCTACACTATTAATCTTACGCCATCAGTAGATGAACTTGATGAAGTAATGATTAGCGTTGAAAAACCTACAGAAAGTGGACTCCTCGATATTTCAGAACGAAATATGACCACCAGTACCGTTACAGTAAAGGCGGCAGATGTAGAAAATACTCAGGCTGCTTCTATAGACGAAGCCTTGCAAGGGCGCGTTCCTGGTGTGGATATCACGGCAAACTCGGGAGATCCCGGAGCAGGAATGCAAATACGCATCCGTGGAACTTCATCTATCACCGGTTCGTCTGATCCACTCGTGGTTGTTGACGGAATGCCTTATGAGACTTCAATCCCTGAGGATTTTAACTTTGGCTCTGCTGACGAACAAGGCTATGCGGCATTATTAAACATCGCACCCTCAGACATTGAAAGTATTACCATACTTAAAGATGCGGCAGCTACAGCAATGTGGGGAGCACGTGCAGCAAGTGGGGTGCTTGTTATTAATACCAAACGGGGTTCTGTAGGTGCACCAAAAATTGGATACACTTTTACCGGTACTTTTATGAAGCTACCGCGCACCATACCTATGTTGAGCGGAGATCAATATTCTCAATTGATTCCTGAGGAATTTATGAATCGCAATGGTACGCCACTAAATACACTTACTGTAAAAGAATTTCAGTACGATCCTCAAGAGGTATATTTCTATAAAAACTACGGTAATAATACAGATTGGGTTGATGCCATTTCGCAGACCGGTTTAACGGGAGAACACAATCTTTCTCTACAAGGTGGTGGTGAGAAAGCGCGCTACTACACTTCAGTAGGTTACTACGATTCTAAAGGTGTAACTAAAGGAACCGCTTTTCAGCGTATTAATGGGCGTCTGAATTTAGATTATGTTGTTTCAGACAGAATAAGATTCAAGGCTGATATCGCTTATACACATACGGTTACAGACCGAAACTACGTTAACGGAACCAGCAGCGGAGACCGACTCAGAAGCGTCGCTTATACTAAAATGCCTAATATGAGCATCTATGAGTATGACGATGTAGGAGATCTTACTCCTAATTATTTCTCTCCTGCCCAAAATATTCAAGGCGCCTATAGCCGAACCTACAATCCTGTAGCGATGGCAGAATATGCGACAAACGAACAGACAGGAGAACGTATCGTACCGCATTTCAATCTAAAAGTGGATTTAATCCCACGCCGATTGATCTCGACTTTTGATCTGCAATTTGACTTCAACAGTACCAAGGCCAAAGCATTTTTACCTCAAAATGCAACCGGAAGACCGTTTACAGAAACTGTGGTTAACCAAGCTTCTGATGCGGATGTAGATATTGCTAGTGTAACCTCAAAGACTAACCTTATTTACACACCTGAGATCGGTAAAGACCACTCGTTGCAAACGCTTTTATCCATTCAAACCAATGATTTTAGATACGAGTCTCACCAGGCACTTACTTCAAACACAGCATCTTCATTGCTTACTGACCCATCTGTTCCTTCAAGAACACAAAATGCGGAATTGCAACTTTATAATAACAACAGTCAGTCTCGCAACGTCGCTGCATTAGTAAATGCTCAATACAGTTTACTGGATCGTTATATTCTTAATGTAGGTGTACGTGGCGACGGGAACTCAAAATTTGGCCCGGGTAATCGCTATGCACTTTTCCCTTCTGTTTCTACGCGTTGGAGAGTTTCGGGTGAGCCTTTTATGGATAACTATGATTTTATTGATGACTTGAGTTTTAGAGCTAGTTATGGTCAATCAGGTCGCGCGCCGCGTTACGATTACCGATATTTTAATGTCTACGGAAACTTTAATTCGTCTTATTTAGGAATGAACGGGGTTTACCCACAAAACATTGAACTTGACAATCTACGTTGGGAAACCCTCACCGGGCAGAACATTGGTTTAAACCTACAAATGTTCAACCGAAGAATTATGCTTGATGTGGATGTCTATAAAAACCGAACAAAAGATCTACTGTTCCAAAATGTAGATTTAACTACCGTATCGGGTTACAGCAACCTTTCTGATCAAAACGTAGGTACTTTAGATAACCAAGGTTGGGAAGTAGGGCTTTACACCACTCCTATTAAAACAGATAAATGGAAGGTGGACTTCAACTTCAACATTGCGAGCAACCAGAATATAATCAGAGAAATTTCAGAATTCTACCCAAGCGAAAGCGGTAATGTAGATCGTAATGGAGAGTTCAAGCGCTTTTTACAAACTGACAATCCCTTTGGTTCGTTTTACGGCTATCGCTTTAAAGGTGTATATCCTGACTTAGAATCTACGCAAGCACGGGATGCTAATGGCAATGTGATCACCGGGCCTAATGGTGAAACGGTTTACATGCGCTTCAACTACCCTAACACAGATTATATTTTTCAACCGGGAGACGCGATCTATGAAGACATCAATAAAGATGGAAATATAGACAGTAGAGATGTGGTTTATCTGGGAAATAGTAACCCAAAATTCACCGGTGGTTTTGGACCTTCGGTAACCTTTAATGATCAGTTTAAGCTGTTGTTGTTTTTCACCTATCGTCTGGATTATGACATTGTGAATGGTACTGATATGTTGACAACCAATATGTACACGTATGACAATCAGAGTACCGCAGTACTGTCTAGATGGAGAAACCCGGGAGACCAGACCAATATGCCTCGCGCGGTGTACGGTGCCGGTTACAACTGGTTAGGTTCAGATCGTTATGTAGAAGATGCTTCTTTTGTGCGTTTCCGCTCTGCGACCTTCAGCTACAACTTTACAAAACCTTTTCTCAAAAAATGGAAACTTGATGACCTGCGCGTATATGTAACAGCAGACAACCTGCTCACATTCACCAATTATCGCGGTCAGGATCCTGAAGTGAATATGCGAGGTGGCGATCCTTTTGGAATTGCAATTGACTACTCAAGAACGCCCCCTACGCGCCGATTTACCTTAGGAATACAAACTCGATTTTAATTAGAACAATCATATCTATGCAAACAAGAATTACACATATACTCGCTATCCTTCTTGCAGCATTAAGTCTGTCTTGTGATAGTTATTTAGACCTCAGACCTGAGAATGGTACCGTGCGCCAAGAATTCTGGCAAACTAAAGAAGATGTTCAGGCAGCGGTGATAGGAATTTATTCTGCTATGCTGAACACACCGCCATCAGAAAGCGATCTAACGCTCGCTGAATATTTATTTATGTACGGCGAATTACGCGGAGGAATGGTGAGTCCGGCTGCTTTTACTTCAAACGATCAAAGCGATATCATAACCACAAATATTTTACCGTCAAACAGTATTACGACCTGGTCTCAATTTTATCGCATTATCAACTACTGTAATACGGTGATCGATCTTGCACCAGACGTTCTTGAGGAAGACCCAACACTTACACAAGAGCAGCTCAACAATTATTTATCTGAAGCTTTGGCGATACGTGCTTATTTATATTTTACGCTAGCGAAATCGTTTAAAGATGTACCGCTAAAACTTGACGCCACGTTGTCTGATGGAGATAATTTTCAGCTTGAAACCACTCCACAAGATCAAATTTTTGCGCAAGTGCTTGTTGATCTTAATGAAGCAGAGCGCCTAAGTGTTGAAGATTATGGTAATACGCCTGAAAACAAAGGCCGCATTACAAAATTTGCCATCAATGCGATGCAGGCAGATCTACACCTGTGGTTAGAAAATTATGATGAGGCTTTAGTCGCTGCTGATAAGATCATCAACTCAGGACAATTTGAATTGATTGATGCGAGTCCGCAATGGTTTACCACGGTTTTTGCCATAGGCAATTCTACCGAAAGCATTTTTGAACTTCAATATACACCAGAAAATCGTGGTCCGTTTTACGGAATATTTTTACAGCAGCCGCAATACCTGGCCGCTCCTGCGGTGCTGGAAGAAGTATTTGGGGTAGACTTCGATGAGCCTGAAAACAAAGACGTGCGCGGCGAACGTGCATCACTGGTTCCGGGAACCAATGAAATTTACAAATTCACCGGTCTTAACGAAGACCAGCGCAAAGCTTTACAAGAGTCAGACACGCACTGGTTTGTTTATAGATATTCTGATGCTTTATTGATGAAAGCCGAAGCCCTCAACGAATTAGGAAGAGGCGCCGAAGCGATCAGTATTATTGAAGATCTCAGAGAAAAAAGAGCTGCCATAGCGCAAACGCAAGAACAAGTTACGCCTCAGGATCAAGATGGGATAAGGCGTTATATTCTGGCAGAACGTGCGCGCGAATTTGCCTTTGAAGGAAAACGCTGGTTTGATGTATTGCGTAACGCGCGTAAGAACAACTACGCCTATTTAGACATCTTGCTTGGTGTGGCACTGCGCAGTGCTCCTGCCAACCAACAGCAAAGTATTCTTGCAAAACTTCAGGATCCTAACAGCCACTATTTACCTATAAATACTTTTGAGCTGTACACTAATAAAGCACTCACACAGAATCCATTCTACAAATAATATCAAGCTATGAAAACACATTTAAAAGGGTTCAAACTTACATCAGTCTTCATACTTATAGCTTTAGCGAGTATGGTTTTTGGGTGTACCCAAGAAAAATATAAGGAGTCTACAGATGAGACTCTAAATATCACAGAATTTCTAAGAGCCAACGAAGAGGAGTATTCACTATTCCTTGAGATTTTAGAAGTGACAGACTACGCTTCTTTTATGAATACCTATGGGACCTATACCCTATTTCTTCCTACCAATGCTGCCATTGAAGGCTTTTTAGGAGATGTAGGCGCAGGAAGTATAACTGATGTTCCGCTTGAAGATTTACAAGAACTGGCTAAGCTGCACATACTTTCTGATGTTGTGACCACTGTTGAATTTAATGATGGAAAAATCGCAACGCCAAGCTTACAAGGCCAATTTTTGATCACCGGAGCTTCTAATATCAATGGCGAATCAAGTATTACCATAAACAAAGATTCGCGCATTATCACGTCAAATCTTGAAGTAGGTAATGGGGTGATTCACGTGATTGACAAGGCGCTTCGTGTTGCTGATAAAACACTGGCTGAAACCATTGATGCAGACCCGGAATTATCATTATTTGCCGAAGCGGTACGCGAAACAGGGTGGTATGATGTTTTAGATCAGCCGGTCACTTATGACCAAGACAGTATTTCAAGCCACGTTAGCGTTTTGGCACAAACCAATGCGATTTTTCAAGAGGCCGGCTTAAATTCTATCGAAGATTTAAAAGCACGTTACAGCCACCTTGACGATCCTACCAACCCAGAAGATAGTTTAAACCTATTTGTGGCCTACCGCATAATTCCTGAGTTAGATTACTTGGCAGACCTTGCGGTAAAGTCAGTGGTTCTTACTAAAGCTCCTTTAGAAGTAATCAGTGTAAAACTCGCTAGTGATTCTTTATTACTCAATGAGGAAACCTTCAACGGAATTTTTGAACCGGGCGTTCAAATCAATAGAGCGCAAAGTGATATCACGGCGTCTAACGGTGTGTTGCACTATGTAAATGATAATTTCTTTATTAAAAAACGTTTTCCGGCTCCTGTATATTTTGATGTTGCAGATCAACCGGAATACAGACAACTCAGCGCCGTGTTTAGAAAACCGGGTAACTATGCCGAGTTGGCCAGATCAGAATTATCTGAAGTAACCTGGGAAGGTAATGAAGCCTTTAAGATGGGCTATCTGGCTGCTGCCACTGGTGATGGAGCGCAGCTTTCTCAGGCTTGGCACGGTGATGTTGTAGAGCTTTTAAGACACAGAACCGGAGTGATCAACAACCTGGCTTTTACCACACCTGTGATCATAAAAGGACGCTACAAAATTTGGGTTTCCTATCGTCAAAATGGTCGTGCATCAAGTTCTGTAAGAGTATTGTTTAACGGCGAAGCATTACCACGCCTGATCAATTTTACCGAATACGGTAATACCGAACTTCCTGAGCGTGTCCTGGAATCTCAGGGATATAAGCGTCACTTGAGTGTTACCACCAGCAGATTTAATTCGCGATTAGCTGGTATTGTTGAAGTGCCTACCACAGGAAGACACACCATTACTTTAGAATCGCTTGCTTATGCCGGGGGACAATCTTGGATTGATGTTATCGAATTCAGGCCTGTAGATATGGATCAGCTGTATCCAAAATTTGAAGCAGGAGGCGACGGACTCATTTATGAATAAAATCAAACACATTAAACAATTCCATAAAAGGATGATCTATCTAAATAAACATACACGCATTTTTACTGCCGGCATCGCCCTTCTGGCAATGCTGTCGTGCTCTGATCCGTGGGAAGAACATAGCGCTACAACTGATGTAAATCTAAATGCTACTTTAAATCAACGTATTACTGCTACCGCAGAAACTTCAGAATTTGGTGCGCTTTTAGAAGAAACCGGTTATGATAAAGTTCTGGCAGGTTCTAAAACCTACACGGTTTGGGCGCCTACTAATGAAGCGATGGCAACTATTGAAGCAGACGCATTGGCTGACGCTTCGGCTAAAAAGCTTTTTATTGAGAATCATATTGCGCTTACTGCCTTCTCATCGGTTACTGAAGCCGACACCTTAACGGTGCAAATGCTTTCGCACAAGTATTTAGAATTTAAAAATGGATCTGTAATGGCTGATGCCGATGTCGTTTCCGCAGATCAATATGCTTCAAATGGCTTATTTCACATAATTGATAAAGCTTTAGTGCCTAAACAAAATATTTGGGAATATTTAAACACTGATGCTTCGGCAAATGCTATGAGCTCCTTTTTGATTGACCTGAATGAATTCAACCTCTATCAAAGGGATAGCACTGCAAAAGCAACTGCAGCACTAATGCCTGAACTGTTTTCAGATTCTTTGACCAATTCGTTTTTCACCAATGTTTACAACCTCAACAATGAGCAAAACAAGTATACCTTTTTCTTGATGGAAGATGAAGCTTATCAAAGCGAAGTTCAAAAGCTTGAACCTTATTTGATAAAAAGCAACGAAGATTCTACCACAACCTATGCCAGCTATTTTACTGTACGGGACTTGGCATTTCACAAAGCAATTGCTCGTCAAAATTTGCCAGATACACTCACTTCAAAGTTTGGTGTTAAAGTCCCTATAGATACAGATGCTATCGTAGAAGAAGTGCAGTTGAGTAATGGGATTGTGTATGTTATGCGCAGTTTAGACGTGCCTTTAGAGACCCGTATGCTGACTACGCTAATTGAAGGTGAAGAACCATCAGGTTTTAGTCAAGGTGACAAGCGTGGAAACACCTATTATCGCGAAAAAGAAGATCCTGACGGAGAACTGTTTTATGACATCATGGTGCAAAACCACGAAGTCCCATTGTTCTCTATCTACTATAATGCTAACAATCTTTATAGCACGACTTACGAGGTTTACTGGCGCGCGATCAATGATATACAATCTAACACGTTTCAACAACGCTTAAGGTTTGGCGGCACTATTCAAGAAGATGGTACGGTGACAGATCCTATTGCTACCCTTGATTATACTGATGTACCTCCTAATAATTATGAGGAGGTTTATATTGGCGAATTCACTCTGGACCAAGCCGGAATGCTTGACCTGATCTCACTGATTGCAGCCAACACAAGCTCTACAGGTGCTAATACCCTGACTTTAGATTATTTAAAACTAGTGCCCGTAATTAAGTAATGTCTTTTAAACCAATAGTTATGCTCAAAATATTACAACTAACCTGTATTTTATGCTTGTTTCTCTATGGGGGAGTTACTCAAGGGCTCTATGCTCAAAGTACTGCTGACACTACTGATGTAGCTTCTGAGTCTTCAAAAGGAATTGCAGTAACAGGAATTATTAAAAATGCTGCAAACGGTAAAGGCATTTCTGGAATAAACATCGCCGTGCCTAATTTTTCTGCTGCCATCAGTAATGAAGATGGAAGCTTTTCTATAAATGTGCCGCACCTAAATGCGCTGCTTAGCGTTAGCGGTCAAGAGTTTCAAAGTAAAGTATACCCGCTAAACAACAGATCTAGCGGAATTGAAATTTCGCTTTATGAAGCCAACTATTCTCAGTTTTATCAAAATTCAGAATTACCCGGAGGGCAAGCTTTACAATATACCAATCCAAAGGCTGCCACTACGGTAAACTTTTCTGAAGGACAATGGGGCAACCCGGTTAATGAGTCGGTTGCAGATTTTTTACAAGGGCGTGTAGCCGGCCTCAACAGTGTACGTAAATCTGGCGTGCCGGGAGCGGGCGCAAATCTTACACTACGAGGTTTCAATTCGCTTTATGCTACAAATAAACCTTTACTCATTGTAGACGGTATGATCTACGATGATGAAGATTATGGATCTGGAATCATTCAGTATACTGGCTCTTCTCCACTTTCTATGCTAGAGGTAAAAGACATTGAAGATATAACTGTTTTGAAAGATGGTTCTTCAATTTACGGAACCAAAGGAGCTAACGGGGTGATCATCATCACCACCACCCGACCGGTTGATCTAAGTACAAAAATAGATTTTACGATGTACGGTGGAATCAATCAAGAACCTAATGAACTGCCGGTATTGCGGTCAGGAGACTACAGAACTTATTTATCTCAGCTTGTTGCCACACGCGGTGATACTCAGCAACAAATAGCCAATTACCCTTGGATGAATGATGATAGACAAAGTGAGAATTACTATGCCTATCATAATCAGACCAACTGGCAAGATCAGGTTTTTAAAAGCAGTGCAAACCAAAACTATTTTTTAAAAATTAGAGGTGGTGATGATATTGCAAAATATGGCCTTTCGGTAGGATATCTCAACAGTGAAGGTGTAATTAGAAATACAGGCCTTGAGCGGTATAACACCCGCTTGAATGCCGCACTTAGATTGACTGAAAAACTGACTGTAAACGCAAATCTTTCCTTTATTCATAATACAGAGCATTTACGAGATCAAGGTTTAGCGTACAAAACCAGCCCAATGTATCTGGCACTTACTAAAGCTCCATTTACAGCAATAAATGTGATCAATGCAGCCGGAGAAGTTTCTCCTAATTTATCTGATGTTGATCTATTTAATGTGGGGAATCCGCTTGCAATTATTGAGAACGGAATTGGCATTAATAAAAATTATCGCTTTTACGGGAATCTGGACTTCAATTATAGCATCGCCGAAAATCTACAGGCTAATATGCTGGTTGGGCTTACTTATAACAAGGAACGAGAGTCTTTCTTTATACCTGATTTTGGTGTGGCAGATGTTATTTTACCTACCGCAATAGGTAACAACCGCAGCGGTAGTGAAGTACAACGTTTATACTCTCTGTATACTGACACCTATTTGAATTATGGAAAACGCTTCAATAATACGCACGGTTTAGATCTCAGATTAGGCTTTAGAACACAAAGCAACGAATCTGAAAGCGATCTAGGTCTTGGATTCAATTCGGCTACAGATGATTTTACCACAGTGGGTGCCGGGAGCAATTTACTTCGTGTTGTAGGAGGTTCTTTAGGCGAATGGAAGTGGATCAACGGCTACCTCAGCGCAGAATATGATTACCTCAACAAATATTATTTAACGCTGAATGGAGCAATTGACAGTTCTAGTCGCTTTGGAGATGATATTCAAAATGGAGGCTTCAACATTGGAGATTCTCAATTTGCAGCCTTAGGGTCTGTATCAGGAGCGTGGCTGCTTTCTTCAGAGGATATTTTTAAAAATGCATCGGCTTTAGACCTTTTAAAATTGAGGGCAAGCTACGGAGTAAGCGGTAACGATGACATTGGCAATTTTACTTCACAGCAGCTTTATGTATCCCAGAATCTTTTAGGGATTCAAGGCCTCGTTCGCGGAAATATTGGGAATCCCGAACTCAAATGGGAAACAGTATCTAAACTGAACTTAGGTCTTGACTTGAGCTTGTTTAATGAGCGCTTTAATGCTTCAGTTGATGTGTATCAAAATAAAACTTCTGATATGATCACTTACGAGCCGGTTAATACCACAAGCGGTTTTAACTATGTAGTTTCTAACAGTGGCGATATGCAAACACAAGGTATTGACTTAAGCCTGAATACCCGACTGGTAAATACTTCTGATGTTAAGTTTGACTTAGGACTTAACCTTTCGCGCTACGTCAATGAGGTGACCGGTTTACCTTCGGGACCTATCATTTCTGAATTTGGTGGCGCAACCTACATCACGCACGAAGGGCAGGATGCTAATTTATTTTTTGGGTATGAGACTAACGGTGTTTATGCAACTACCGCCGAAGCTCAAGCCGCAGGTTTAAGTAGAAGAATGGAAAATGGTGCGCTGCGTGCTTTTAGTGGCGGTGATGTCATTTTTACAGATTTAAACAATGACGGCATTATTGACGATGATGATCGGGTCGTAATAGGAAATCCTAATCCGGATCTCTTTGGAAGCTTCAGCGCTAACTTTAAATGGAAACGCTTAAGCATTTCGAGCTTATTCAATTTTTCGCTAGGTAATGATCTTTACAATGGTGTACGCTATAATCTGGAGAAAATGAGTGGTTATGAGAACCAGACCATCGCTGTAAATAATCGTTGGGTTGCAGAAGGTCAGCAGACTACAATACCTAGAGCAGTTTGGGGCGATCCATTAGGCAACGCTTCATTTTCTGATCGCTGGATTGAGGATGGCTCTTATTTACGACTTAAAACCCTTGTTGTGGCCTATGATGTTTCAATAGATCTAGAACATATAAAATCATTTAAGGTATACGCTTCAGCAAACAACCTGTTTACGCTGACTGATTATTTAGGCTACGATCCTGAGTTCAGTGCTACTTCTTCCATTTTTGGCCAAGGAGCAGATCTCGGGTTAATGCCACAGTTTACTACAATACAAATGGGTTTAAGACTAGGACTATAATTTAAGAAAGAGATGATGACACTATTTACAAATACAAAATATACGCTAAAGCTTGGGGCTCTTGCATTGCTCTTAGGATTAGGTTCTTGTCAAGAATATCTAGATGTGGAACCTCAGGACCAACTGAATCAAGATCAGGTTTATCGCGATGTTTTTGACGCAGATGCCGCTGTGGTGGGTATCTATGGAAAGTTTATGGGCCTTGCAGAAAAATACGTTGTTCTTAACGAATTGCGTGCAGACTTAGTAAGCCCTACCTATAATGCTGGTCCATTTTACACACAACTCAGCGAACATAATGTAACCGCCGAAAACCCATACGCAAGCCCGAAAGATTTCTACGAGGTAATCAACAATTGTAACGATGCGCTGAAGAATTTTGACCTTATGCGCGCTGATAACAGATTAGACAGTAATGAATATAATGAGCGCTACTCAGATATTGGAACTTTAAGAAGTTGGCTATACTTACAATTAGGAATTCACTACGGTCAGGTGCCTTACATCACGGAGCCGGTCGAGAACCTAAACGATATTCGTAACCTGAATCAATATCCACGCATTCAATTTGAGGAATTATTAAATGAGCTCATCACATTCACCGAAGGTTTGCCTTATACAGATACTTACAGTGCCAATAGTACCTTACTCATAGATGTTGATGGTTATAATACCGGGAAATTTTTCATCAATAAAGAATGTTTGCTGGGTGATTTACATTTGTGGCGAGGCAATTATTTGCAGGCCGCATCGCACTACAAAGTGGTTTTAGAAACCGCCTCAGACAGTGGTAGCGATTCTGAACGTTATGATGTATACCGCGTAAAATATGCTGAGATCGCGAGCAATAATGACTTAGCTGTAGGTTATATACGTTACCGCGAGCAAGATGCTCAGGCGCTGATCAATAATAATACGCAAGGTTGGCGTTCTATGTTTTCTAGAGAGCCTGACGCCTTATGGAACACCGAGTGGATCTGGTCACTACCCTTTGACTCCAGCTTTGCGCCTGAAAATCCGTTCATCAATTTATTTTCTAATCAGAATGGCAACTACCTACTCAAGCCGTCTCAAGAAGCGATGAATTTGTGGGAAGATCAAACGCAGCTTAACGGGTTTCCTTATGATGCCCGCGGTTCTAAGTTCTCCTACTCTATGATTAACGGCGATCCGGTTATCATGAAGTATTTGTATAACTACTTAGACCCCGTAAGTCAATTACCGGTAGATGTATTTCAACGGGATGGCAGATGGTTTCTTTATCGAGCAGCAAAATTGCATTTACGTTATGCTGAAGCTGCAAACCGCGATGGGCAACACCGTCTCGCTGATGCTCTACTCAACTATGGCTTACAAAATGAATATACCGTTGAAGGCGTTGAAGATGTGACAGATATAGAACAGACGAATCTTCCGTTTCCTTATGATTTTGATGCGCGACAAGGTGATTTTCCATTTTACAGAGGAAATTGGTATCGCAACGGTGGTCTGCGAGGCAGAGCCTATCTAGAGCGTGCACCGGTGTATGGGGACAGCTTGATTTCCATAGAAAATAATTTAATTGAAGAAGCTGCGCTCGAACTTGCTTTTGAAGGCAATCGCTGGGGGGACTTAGTGCGCGTAGCAATACATCGTAACGATCCTGCATTTTTAGCTGATAAGATCTATGCTAAACTGAATGCGCAAGGCAATGCAGAAGCTTCTGCCGTACGTACCAAATTAATGTCTCAAGAAAACTGGTACCTCCCTTTTGTATGGAACGATGAAGAGTAACTAACGATTTTGTTTGTGTTTAGATTTAATTCTAATTTTGAGACGATAATGCTGCGGGTAACACCGCGGCATTGTTGTTTTAAAGCAGTTTGTGTATTTCTACAAACACACAGGAGAGAACAGGATAGAATACCTTAGCTTGATCGCTAACTTTGAATAGCTTCCTTTAATTAAACACTATTCATTACAGCATATGCCAAGATTCTCATCAACTTTCTGTTTATTCTTTTCTTGCATAGTGTCAATTTTAGTAAGTGTTTCTTGCAAGGAAAATCACAATACTAAACCTGAAGTTTCCAATGATAAACCAAACTTTTTAGTCATTATTGCTGATGACGCGGGCTGGAATGATTTAGGGATTCACGGTTCAGAAATCAAAACGCCTACTTTAGATAGTCTAGCCGCGCAAGGACTTCTTTTACAACGTTACTACACCTACCCCACCTGTTCCCCTGCTCGCGCTAGTTTCTTAACCGGGCGTCCGGCAAGCAGAATGGGCATCGTAGCTCCTATAAGTGGTCGCAGTGAACTCAATCTACCGGATAGCATTACTACCTTACCTCAAGCGCTTGGTGCGCTTAACTACAACACAGCTTTAATGGGTAAATGGCATTTAGGCCTAAAACCCGAAAGTGGTCCTGAAGCCTATGGATTTGATTTCTCCTACGGATTTTTACACGGTCAACTAGATCAGTATGCCCATACGTACAAAAATGGCGACAGCACCTGGTATAAAAATGGAAAATTCATCACCGAAGAAGGGCACGTAACAGATTTACTTACAGCCGGCGCGATACATTATTTAGACACTCTAAATCCGGAAAAAACCTTTTACCTGCAGTTGGCGTACAGCGCACCGCATATTCCGTTGCAGGAGCCTCAAGAATGGTTAGAACTGTACAGTTCAATTGCAGACAGTTCACGACGAGCTTATGCCGCTGCAATGAGTCATATGGATCACGGCATTGGCAAAGTGCTGCAGAAATTAAAGCAAACTCAAAGAGCTGAAAATACCGTCATTCTTTTTATAAGCGATAACGGAGCTCAAGAACAATGGATTCCTACCACACAATATGAAGGTAAGTATGGTCCTAATTATACTCTGGGCAGTAATCTACCATTGAGGGATTTTAAAACCTCTAATTATGAAGGAGCCCTTCGTGTTCCTGCAATTTTTTCTTGGCCAAAACTCAATGCCAAAGGTTTGTCTTCAAATTATATCAATGTCTCAGACTGGATGCCTACCTTTTTACAATGGGCGCAGGCCACAGGAATACCGCCTTCGGTGGAAGGGGAATCGGTCGAAAAATTACTAACTTCATCACCGAGCGCCCGCAAAAAGCCTATTTACACTCGAGGTCATTTGCAAGAATCTTTGATTGTTCCGCCGTTTAAACTGATTAGAACGCGCCACCTAGAGGGTCAAGCCGATTTTGAATTGTATGATATTGAAACAGACCCATCAGAAACCAACAATATAGCTTTAGAACTCCCCAAGAAAGTTGATGAATTAAAAGTAATTTTAAAGGAAGAGTTTTCTAAAGATACTCCGCAAGTCAATGTGGAGCTTAAACATTAAAGCATTCCTGCTAAAATTCAGCCTAAAATAAAAAAGTATGAGCATTTCTAAAACAACCAATCAAGAGGCAAATCCAAGAGGTATTCAAAAAAAACACATTTTTAATTTCAATGTAGACTTAGAAGTCCTCAACTGGCTGCCTATGTCAATAAAATGCCTGAGCACCGCCCTTCTTATTTTAGCACTGGCCAGCTGTTCACAGCATAAGGAAGAGGCAATAAAACAAATTAGCCTTACCAATCCTGAAGACATTGTTCTTACTGATAAAGCTGTTGCTATTCCGCTAGAAAAATTAGAGTATACCGTTTCAAAAAACTATCCATTACTTACACTTGATCAAGATACCATAGCCTCACAATTGAGTGATCTGGATGCAGATGGCACAGCAGATCATCTATTTTTTGTTCTGGATTTTGAGCCAAAAGAAGCTAAAAAAATTCAGCTTGAGTGGGTTGCAGAGGCTCCTCAATATGACATAAAAACAAGTATACGTTTTGGTAAACGTGAGGCGAAAGACCAACCTGTACAACCTGCTTTAGAAGAGACGCTCTCTGCTCAAGATATGCCAAAAGCTTTAGGTTTTCAGAAGTATCAAACCGATGGCCCTACTTGGGAAAACGACAAAGTTGCCTTTAGACATTATCTTGACGGAAGAAATGCTAAAGATGTTTACGGTAAGAAAACTGCAGCTATTTCCCCGGAAAATGTTGGTTTGGATTCAAGCAAAGCAGTTGTTGACAATTACCATACGATGGAAGCTTGGGGCCGCGATGTTTTCCCGGTGGGTAATTCTGCCGGGCTGGGTGGATTTGGCATTATCGCAAAGGACAGCATCAGACGTTTAGGAATTCTGGTTACAGACACGCTTAGTAATGTAGAACAAACGCATTTTAAAATTGTTGAAGAAGGTGCGGTTAAATCAACCATGCATATTGACTATACTAACTGGAACACCGCAGGAAATACGTATCAAGCGGAAGAGACTACAAGTATCTGGCCAGGGATGTATGCCTACCAAAATACGGTTTCGGTTGCCGGATTACAGCAAGGCGATACGCTCGCCATCGGGCTTTCTAACATTAACAATAAAAATGGGGTAGAAGAATTAAAATCCGAAAAATGGGTTGCGCTTATTCAACATGACAGCTTGACCTACGATCGTAAATGGGTTATGGGAAGTGCATTGATTCTGGCTGCAGCTGCCTATCAAAATTATGCTGAAGCACCAAGCATCGGAAATTTCACACAATCCTATTTGGCTAAACTCAATGTAGGCAACGATACGCCGGTGACCTATTATGGAGTTTCTGGTTGGGAGTTGAGCCAAGAGCCAAAATTTAAAGATGCTGCTTATTTTAAATCTTATGTTGAGCAATTGGCTAACCAATTATATACTGAGATCGATATTCAAATAGAAAACTAGTCCTATGCCTGTTCACGCCTTTACCATGCAACTCAAACCCGGTTTTGAGAAAGAATATAAACGCCGTCACGATTTGATCTGGCCGGAATTGCAAAAACTTCTAAACGATTCCGGGATTGAAACCTATCATATTTTTCTAGATGAATCTAGCCTGAAGCTTTTTGCATTTCAACAACTCAAAGAAGGGCACACCACTGCGGCACTTCCGCAGGATCCTATTGTAAAGAAATGGTGGGCCTATATGGCTGACATTATGGAAACCAACGCTGACCATTCTCCTGTAGAAACCCCATTAAAGGAAGTTTTTGAGCTGCAAAAGGAGTAAGACCAAGTTTCACCAATAGAAACTAAAAATATAAACCCTGAATGTCAATATTCAGGGTTTTGTTTTAATAGGTTGTTCAACAATGTTACTAGCCTTATTTACTAGAGCCTTTAAAGTTTTGCGAACTGTTTTTAAACAGTACATTAAAGGTTGTCAAACTACCGTAAATACGCGTTATATATTGCTGAAGATCTATTTTCTCTTGATCGTCAAGATTTTTACTGCTGTTGATCTTCTGTTCCATCACTCGAATACGATCACGCACCATTACGATTTTATGAAAGAAGGTTTCAATAGGAATATCTTTACTTGCCAGACCGGCATCTGCCGGACTTAACGTGAGGGTGCCACCTTTGTATTTATCAGCTATAGGTACGATCTCAGAAATATCTGAATACTGCTTCAGTAGGTTGCGCAACGTCTTTTCGACCTCATAAAAACTTACTGTATCTACCTCATCATCAACTGCCTCAATGATTTTCATTTCGGTATCAATAGTAACCGTTTCAAGACCGTTGTCAATAAAAGTGATCCAGTAAAGTTCTGAAGTAACATTGGTCACAACGCCTACACCATATTCGGCGTGCTCCACGCGTGATCCAATCCCTAAAATTCTAGCCATAAAAATGAATTAAATTAAACTACCTCGGGCATTACCTTTGGCGGCGCTAAGAAACGCTTTAGTCTTAAAGATTTTTATCAATCATCTCATACTGATAGAATTCTTCTTTTACACTCTCATAATTAAGACCGTACTGCACCAACATAGCCATCGCTCCTAAAAAGAAAAATCGATCAAAGAAATAGAAAATCTCAAATTCAAAATAATATGCAAATAAAGCGGCTATGTCTGAGAATATAAAACCAAAAGCAAAAAAGATATACAACAACGACCGGTTGCTGTTGTACTTGTTATTGTAAGCAATCGCCTGAACACCTAAAACCATCATAGCTGCCCCGTATACATAGAGAAGTATAGGCTCTACACCATCGTGAAAGGTATAGGTTACCATACTCATATTCATAATCACATAAAGCGTATAGGTATTTGCAGCAACTAAGATAAGCGTAATGAGTACTACGCCGGGTTTAAAATTTATCTCTGAAATTTTAGGAAGCCGTTCAAAAACTATGGTCAGATAACACAATGTACCGAGAATCAGGTAAGATTTGTACCCCCAAGGTTCTTCATAAAATTGAAAAAATATATCTCTTCCTATAAAAAATAAGAACGCAATAACCGTCCAAAGGTTTAGGAGTTCTTTCTTGATCAGATAATACGCAAAAAAAATACCGATACTTATAAGGCGTGTCAACCTGCTTGTTTCGAGATCGGTCAAGGCAATAACGGTGAGGTTAATGACAATAAGCAAACCTATAATAGATAAATACTTGCCTTTATCATTCAATAAATACTTTGGGGTCATAGTTTTATACCATTAAACACTATTAGGGGTTGTCTAATAATTACGTAAAAGTTAACCAATTGGTTTTAGAAATGCCATAAGGATTAAAAATCTACAACTACGCCAATGCCCAATTGTTGTTTCCACTGAGTTCTGGCTCCCATTACTACTTCTTCACCGTCAACGTTGGTTTCGGTGATTTTTACGTCATTATCGTATTTTAAATGTGATCCCACTTTAGCTAGCACAAAACTATTCACTTTAAAATTCAAGTTGAGTTCCCAATCTATATCTACATTCCCGAAGCTTTTTAGATAATCAGTATAAAGATTGACCAGATTGGTCAGGTTTATATTCTCCATTACCTGAGCATTTAAAGAACTCTGTATTAAAATTCCCAATTCGCTATTGACGTTTGAACCTTCCCTAATAATATTTCCATCAGCATCGCGCACCGCGGGCTCAACACCAAAAGCACCATTGTTAGCCAGGTCTTGATCAAGTACAAAAGTTGATTTATAGGTTAATGGAGAAGCGTATATAGATAAATTATCCAAACGTTGCCCATACTCACCGCCTACCCCTAAAAAGATGTAGCCCGGAGCCATAAACTGAGAAATTGGCGTGCTGGTATCAGGATATTTATATCCATTTGTAAATTGAGAAGCAAATCTAAATTTAGCTGAATAGTACCAGTTAGATAAGGTATCGCGGCGGTATCCAAAATCTGAGGTAAGCTCTAGATTATCATCTGTTTTTCGTAACTCCTGCCCTTCTTGACTGTTTACTCCGTAGCGCGTAATAAGTTTATTACGCCATTTGCGCTTTTTATCAGAATAATTACGTTCTAGAACCACTTCGGCTAGACCAGAAATGGAATTACTACCACCGGCATTCCAATTCACAAAAGCAACTTCACTTAAATCAATTCCCACACGATTCAATTCTTGCCAATTGGTCTCCGGTTTTGGAGCTAATTGTTCAGTTAATCGTTTTACTAAATTCTTTTTAATAGGAAGCGGAAAAGCGACGTGCTGCGCATGAACAGTTTTACCTGTCAAAAGGATGACGCAGCATAGAGTGAAGTATACAAGTCTTTTCAAATCATTTGATTTTACAGATTACTTATTAATATTCAAACGTACCAAAGGGCGATTTAATTGTTAGTGACTTCTCATTTGAAGCCTCAACGCGCCCAACGATCTGAGCATCTATATTGAAAGATTTAGAGATCTCAATAATATCCTGAGCCAGACTTGGATCTACATATAATTCCATTCTATGTCCCATATTGAAAACCTGATACATCTCTTTCCAATCAGTACCGCTTTCTTCTTGAATAAGTTTGAATAGTGGCGGAACCTCAAATAGATTGTCTTTAATAATGTGCAGATTTTCAACAAAATGTAAAATTTTAGTCTGCGCTCCACCACTGCAATGCACCATCCCGTGTAGTAAACTTTTATCTACGGAAGCTAAAATCTTTTTGATCACAGGCGCATAAGTTCGTGTTGGAGATAACACTAATTTTCCGGCGTCTAACGGACTCGCTTCAACGGAATCTGTAAGCTTTTTAGAGCCACTGTACACCAAATCTTCCGGTACAGCTTTATCAAAACTCTCAGGGAATTTTTCGGCTAAATAGTTGTCAAAAACATCGTGACGTGCAGAAGTAAGACCGTTACTTCCCATACCGCCATTGTACTCGGTTTCATAAGTAGACTGACCAAAACTAGCCAGACCTACGATAACGTCACCCGGTTTAATATTTGCATTATCAATAACATCTTCTTTCTTCATTCTCGCCGTCACTGTGGAGTCTACGATTATGGTGCGCACGAGATCACCAACATCTGCGGTTTCCCCACCGGTACTTTTGATAGAAACATCGTGTTTTTCAAGGTCAGCTATCAATTCTTCGGTACCATTTATGATTGCAGAAATGACTTCGCCTGTGATCAGGTTTTTGTTTCGACCAATCGTTGACGAAAGCAAAATATTATCGGTAGCACCCACGCACAGAAGATCGTCAATATTCATAATTAACGCATCCTGAGCAATTCCTTTCCAAACGGAAAGATCGCCGGTTTCCTTCCAATACATATAAGCGAGTGAAGATTTGGTCCCGGCACCATCAGCGTGCATAATTAAACAATGCTCTTCACTACCGGTCAGATAATCAGGGACTATTTTACAAAATGCTTTAGGAAATAATCCTTTATCGACATTTTTAATGGCTTTATGCACTTCTTCCTTTCCGGCAGAAACACCACGCTGAGCGTAGCGTTTAGAAATCTCTTGACTCATGATTGTTAATTATTTGGCAAAAGTAAGAAATAAAAACGTCCTGATATTTCAGGACGTTTTTAAAAAAAGCTTTTTACTACTATTCCCAATCTGGCATTGAAGCGTTAGTGAAGAGTAGGTCGTCATTTGAGAAATTATTTAGAGATGAAATGTAAATCTCAGGTTCTGAATTTAGATTACTCGGTTTTCTAGTAAAAATGATTTCTCCCTCTGAAGGCGACCAACTGGGTTGCAGATCATTCAATCCTTCGGTTACTCCATTATTTAAAATCGCTTCAGAATTTGTATTGAGGTTATATATGTAGATCCTGCTAGAAAATTGACGATATTGCGTGTTTTCTGAGCCAGAAGTATCCTTGGCATAGACAAGCCTGCTTCCGTTTGCGTCTAAGTCAATACCTATTACAGCACCCGGAGTGTTTTGGTAAACCATTTGCCCTATTGTTCCTGATGATAAACGCACCGTATATACACTTACGTTATAGCCGTTGCTATCATTGGTCTTCAAGGCGATTAAATTGTCGTCAAATGCAGCCGCACTCACTTCTGAAATAAAACTTCCGTCAGGAGTTTGGTAGATTAAGGAAAGACCTCCACCATCAGGATTAATACTATAAAGCTTGTCAAAGCTAGGATAGTAGAGTTTCCCTCCGTTTTGTGCCCAAGTATAATTGAGTTCACTTACTCGAAATCCATTTAAAGGAATAGCATTAGTCACCTGCTTTATGTTTGATCCATCTAAATTCATAGTGTGCAGTTGTGTTGCTCCATCGACAGTTCTTAAAAACGCGATTTTGGAGGTTTCTACATTACGTCGCGGCTTAAAGCTATTATAAGTCTCTGAGGTAAGTTGAAACTCATTAAAATTAATCTCTCCGGTATTTTCATCATCAGCATCTTCATCGTTACCTCCTGAAAAAATCACGCTATTCCCATTAATAGATCTTACATATAGAAAATCATTTTCAGGCGTTGTAGTTGTACTAAATTGTCCTAAAACGCTTTGTACAGGTTCATTTTCTCCATCAGATGCAGTTACTTGCCAAAAATAATTGCTTCCATACCTTAACTTTTCTACGGTTGCCATAGTATCAGCAACAACTTCTATATTCTGGATTTCATTTGTAGTTCCATTTCTAAGTTGTAAGGTATACACAATTTCATCAGTATCATTAGCAGATGATGACCAGACAAATTCGACCTTTGCCTCTAAGTCAGAAGCTCCATTTTCTGGTGAAAGTAACTCGGGAACGTCAGGAGCTCTGTTTTCATCTCCACCTACAACCAATTCAAAACTTACACTGCTGCGTTGTTCACTTAAAATGGTCACCGCTTCAAAAGCATCTGTATAGCCTTCCAACTCTGCTTGAACAGAATACTCTCCTGTTTTTACTGCTTCAATCAAAAAATTACCATCAACATCTGTAAACACTGTGCTTGATGAAGGATTAGTAACTATTTTCACATTAGCTAAGGGCGTTTTTGAAACAGCATCAACCACAGTACCGTCAAGCGAACCTATACCATTTTCTTCAATAGTATCTTCGCTACAAGAAAGCATTAGACCTACTGTTAGAATTAAAAAGTAAATACAATTATTTTTCATTGTTCTAATTATTAACAGGGTTAGTTGCATCAGTTGGAGTTTGAATTGTTGCCTTTTTAGCAAAATCGAAGTAGTATTTTAATCCAACGCCCAAATTCAAGTAATGATCATCTCTTTTACCATTTATAAGGTTATCTACCTTATCGGTGAAAGTAACATTATGTTCTGCCCATAATTTGAGCCCAATTTTAGAAGATAGAGCATACTCAAGACCTGCACCATATTGAACTTTTGCATCGGTTTGACCAGCATCTAGACCTAATGATTCTTCATTTTCAGAAAAGCCCAATAGAACTCCACCTCCGGCAAATAAATAAGGAGATAACTTATCATTTTTTAAAAGTTTGAATTCGGCATTCAAATCAACGCTTGCAAAATTTTGATCAAAGGTATCTCCCGTTTTAAAATTTAAATACGCTGCATTAAAATTTAGACTGAAACTTTGACTCAATGCTTTTGTATATCCTGCCTTAATCATAGCCCCAAAACGCTTAGCACTATAATCTGCATCAAGCATCGTAGTACCTAAAGAGAAGTTCAAGGCATTAGTATACTGCTGCTTAAAAAATATACGATTATACAACCCAGTACTTTCGGCAACTTCTTTGTCTGCATTGTAAGCGGTTACTAATTCTTCATTAACTACATTTCCGCCTTTAGCAGACCAATATCCATCTGCTATTCCTTCTATAATTAAATCATGAACAGCTTTCTCAACAGCGTCTTTTACTGCAAGTTGAACGGGTTCATTGCGAGTGATTCCCATCTCAGTTTCTAATAAGCGTTGAAACTTTACAAAGCGAAACAAACTAGCATCTAGCGCTTGTGACAAGATGGTTTTAGAAACATAAACCGTTTTTAATATTTCACCATTACTGGTAGAGACCATTCTTAAATAGACCGTGATTCGGTCTTGCCTATACTTTGCCGAACCTCCAAGTCCAAAATAACGCGCACCAACACCTCCGGTAATTATATTAGTATCATACGACACAATGCCACCCTCTAATAAAATACCAGCATATTTAAGTGGTGGAAGCGGTGGCTCATTGGGGTTTAAATTTTTAATATACTCTTGCTTTGTGTTTCTAATAATATTGCGCTCTGTTGAAAGGTTACTTAGGTTTTCTCGCTCTATAGGAATAAACCAACCACTATCTTCAAGTGCCTTTAGTAAGATCGCCGTAGAGCCTTGAGTTACCGCAGTACTAAACGTACTACCATTCTCAACCGCTTTGTATTGCCCTGTTTGATCTGAAAAATTATAAACTGCCACTTCCACAGGAGCTTGGGCCGGTGGTAAGTTTAATAGGTTTTGAGTAGACTTAGAGTATTCCCCTAAACGTGCCGGGGTTTGGTCAAAAGGTTGGTTGAAATAAGTTCCGCAAGAATTTAAAGCGGTAATTAAAAATACCGCTGTAATGACTTTGTAAAATTTCATCTTGATTTATTGATTTGGGACTATAACTTGTGTTTGCTCACCTGTAGAAGTATCTAGAATATTGATCACTAACCCTTCTTCACTTTCAAAAACTTCAACGGCCAGCGTTCCATAGGTAAATGTGCCTTCTTCGGTAAAATCACCAATTCCTTCTATTTGTTGTTGAAGCAGTGTTCTTGAAATCTGACTTAAAACTTGTTTATTCAAATTATCACCAAATTGTTCTAATTCTGACTTTTGATCTTCAGCACTCAAACCTTCTTTTAAACCATTTTGTACAGTAGCCGAACTCAATAACCAATTATAGTTAAAGGTGTCCCCTCCAAAAGCCGGGTTAAGCGGTTTGTAAGTAAATTGCTGGGCGTGCATGAAGGTTATTCCTCCAAATAATAGAATTAAAAAAGTAATTGTTTTCATATTAATAGTGTATAAACTTATCCTTCTGTTGCTCTAAAATCTGCAATCGCTCTACAACCTTACTAATTGCGATGCTTGCGTGCTGTTCAAGATATTTGCGCTGAGGTTGGGCAAAAAATTGCCAAACGACAAAATCATCTATTTTAACCGAGATGCGAGTAGTTCTTGATCTACCCGGAACCTCAAGAATTCTAATATTCTTGGAAGACTTTATATCTTTATTGTAGAAAAGGGAATAAAAGTATTTGTAAAAATCTCTGCCCGCTTTTGTGATTGACTTTTGTATTACCAGACCTTGTAGTTTAAAACCATCTTGTGGAGCAGCTTGATCTATTTGATCTGAAGAAATGGGGATGAGATTTCCCTTTAAATTGTCTAAATTCGATAGACTACCTTGTTCTAACTCGATCCTATCTTTACCTATAGGTTTACCGTCTTGATCATAGATTAATAAAACGATAATTGTTTTGTTAGAGACAGCATTAGATAAAACTAAGGTTTGAAGCTCCTTTTTTTCGTACGCACTTAATACGAACCTTTGTTTATCATTATCTTTTGAAACTGTGCCGTCAGCTTGAGTTTTAAAAATTAAAAAATCATATTCTAGGGTACGGTCTACAGGAGATTTATTTTCTGCCAATGCAAAAAACTTTAAAAACTCACTATTTCGCTCTATCCTTATAGACGCTGCGACCTCTTTATTATAGAATTGCGCGTGTGTTTTAACCAATGAAAAAAAAAGAAGAACACTATAAACACTTATAATTTTCAATTTTACAATAGGTTTAATTAGCACATTTTCTAGTTTACAAACCCAAAAGAATCACTACGTATAATCAATACCGGTGATGCTTCAGTTTGCTTAAATTGTAAGGACTCGGTGAGTTTATTTACTCCGAGTCTTTGAAAGTTTAAATCATTTCCTTGTTGCTGTATATCTAGCGAAATATCTGCATCACTATTATTGACAATGTCATAAACCGTATTTCGATTACCTTCTTGAAGAATTTCTGAAATAGCTGTTTTAACCTTATAATCTAAGCCTACATAGTTTTGATCTCCTACTTGATTTATGTTGATTTCACTGGCCTGAGCAACTACATTTATCGCGGCTGTATTGTAATCGCCAATCTGACTCAACACTACACTATTGCCTCTAAGAGTTGCATTGCGATCGTTTTGAGCAGTTCCAACACCTAAATTGGTTAATATTTGAGCAGACACCAGTTCTTTTTCTACTAATTGTTTTTGATCATCACTATTAGTTTCATTTTTATACGTTTGAGAATATGCAGATGTCATAAGAAGAATCAGAATTGCCGTAAAAAAGAATTTTGGTTTCATAAAGCGTCTTATTTTAATTTATAAAGAGTGGACATACTTTTTAAAAGCATGCCCACCTTTACAAGAATTGTATTACGCGGGTTTTATCATCCTACGAATACTCATAATCTTAAAGTGAACCCGATGCACGAGCCATTGCAGGTGCAGTAAGACCTACTCTAGTAACAGCCGCAGGAGTCTGAAGTCCGCTGTTAAGAATAGTACTAGGACCAACTTGAATAACATCTAGAGAATTCCCTCCATTAGGTGCAGCCCCTGGTACATCTTGCTCTGCCTTCCAGCTGTGTCCACCGTCTTGGCTTATAACAATTGAGTTCCCTACCCCGTACTGAGCAGTTTCAGCAGCGTTCATATCTCCATTTTGCATAATATCTACCACGTGACCACGTCCTCTTTGTGTAGCAACTGCATAGTTATCATCTCCTGTTTGAGAAATAGTAGCATCTTGATTTCTACCATTTTGACCTGTAGCTACGTAGTTATCATCACCAGTTTGTGTTGATTGTAGAGAATTTCCGCGACCACTAGCGCTTCCGTAAGCATTTTGAAACGCATAAGCTTCATTACCTTTACCATCTTGAGTTTGATTAGAATAATCTCCATTAGTAGCGCTAGTACCTGCACCAAATTGATGAGACTCCGCTACGTTATCGTGACCAGACTGGGTTTGAATAGCTTCACTATAGTCAGATTGTGTATTAGGTGTACCGTTCATAACTTCACCAACTGATGTTACTACAGCGTATTCTGCAGTATTAAAAAGAGCGGCTGAACTTCCGGTATCAACACCTTGGTTCACTAAAGCTACGTTTCCTTTTGTATCACTATCAGTAGTTTGAGTTTGCTCTGATTTGTTATTATTACCATAAGAGAAAACTCTAGCGTAATTACGACCTTTCATTCCATCAGCATTTTGATTGATCAAGGCTTGATTATCATCACCATACTGTTCAACTAGTGCCTCGTGACCTTTACTATTTTCCGGGTCAGCATATTGATTGATCTCAACCATATTACCAACACCTGCTTGAACTACAAGAGCATCACTATTATCATAAGTTTGTAAGATTTTAGTGGAGTTATCATCTCCGTATTGTTGAACGGCTGCATAATTTTTCTCTGCTTGATTAGCTGTTCCCTGCTGAATATCCGCTTTATTACCTACAGTACCCCCGGCCGCAAAAGGATTATCGTTATTCTGATCTAAGATAACCTCATTAAAATCACCTTGTTGCTCAAGTCGCCCATCATTGTTCTGACCTATTTGTGTAGAATAAATAAGATTAGATTCGCCACTATCAGCCGCATTACCATTTACATCGCCCATCTGAGACATAGATACCTTATTGCCCGCACCGGTTTGATACCCTACAATTGAGTTTTTCTCACCTTCTTGACGGGCCTTAATATCATTCATAGCCCCTGGCATTGTTGCATTTTGCTCAGTATACCCACGGTTTGCTGTAGCTGCCGCTGCTGGAAGCTTATCTGCTGTGGTAATATTTGAGTAATCAATGATACCCCCTATAATTGGCGTATCACTTAGATCGGCTTCTGAAGCCTGAGTGCTGGTTTGTGCAAATGCTACTGCCCCAAACATTAGCGCTGCTGCGCTTAACATAACTTTTTTCATGATTGAAAAGTTTTAAATTAATAATATATAGAATGGTTAATAAAATACTATTTCAATCTTTTGACCCTAAAAGAGAGGGGGCTCTAGCCAAAAGAGATTTTGAGGGGAAGTTGAGACTGAAGTATTTCTTTCAGCCTCAATGCGATGCTAATTTATAAAAATCTAAAGCTCAGATTTTAAGAAGATTGTAACTTTTCGATGAAATTCACGCATAACGAAAACGTTGTAAATAAAAATCGTAGAGCCTGCCTACTCTAAAATACGAGAAGGGAAAAACACCCTTTATGTTACCCTAAAATATTTTGTAGGATTTAACCTACTAAAAAAGTAAGAAATTCACAATTAATTTACATAGTATTAATAGTGCTGAGGCTCCTAATACACCAAAAATTTGGCACCAACTTAATTTAAATTAAGCAGTTCACGGTTTTTAGCCAAAGGCCATAATTTATCTTCAACCATAAGTTCGAGTTTATCTGAAGCATACCGTATAGAGTCAAAAAATGGTAATACTTTAGTCTGGTATACCTCTGCTCTTCCTTTAGTATCTAGTGCATTAGCCTCTTTTCTTGCTTCGATCATAAAACTTATTTCTTTATTGATCGTACTGATGTATTTCGATATTTTCTGAATAAGCTCTAGTTGTTCTTGAGCCAACTCTTGATAGTCGGCTTCGTAGATATTCTTTAGGCCATTTACATTTTTGATCAATAGATTTTGATAGCGTATCGCTGTGGGAATTATATGATTTCCGGCAATGGCGCCCAGAACTCTACTTTCAATCTGAATTCTTTTAATATATTCTTCTAATTCAATATCATAACGCGCTTTAAGCTCAACGGTATTCATCACTTCCATTTCTTCAAACAAGCTAGAAACTTGCTTTCCTATTTGAACTTTTAAAGCCTCGGGAGTAGTTCTATTATTACTCAGTTTTCGCTTCTTGGCCTCCTTTTCCCATTCTGTACTATAGCCATCACCTTCAAACCTTATTTTTTTAGAAGACTTTATATACTCACGCAGTACATTAAAGATCGCATCATCTTTTTTCATGCTCTCCTTATCTATTAGCTTATCTACTTCTGCTTTGAAATCTTTAAGCTGTTTGGCTACAATTGTATTTAAAACAACCATGGGTCTTGCGCAGTTTGTAGTGGAACCTACGGCTCTAAACTCAAATTTGTTTCCGGTGAACGCAAAAGGTGATGTCCTGTTTCTATCAGTATTATCTAACAGAATTTCAGGAATTTTACCTACCACATTGAGTTTTAAATCTGTTTTTTCCTGTGGAGACAATTTTCCATCTGTTACTTTTTCTAATTCGTCGAGAACAGCGGTTAACTGTTTTCCTATAAATACCGACATAATCGCGGGTGGTGCCTCATTGGCACCCAATCTGTGATCATTAGAAGCCGAAGCCACAGATGCCCTAAGCAATGCCTCGTTTTCCTGAACTGCTTTAATAGTATTTATAAAGAAGGTAAGAAACTGTAAATTTTTCATCGGAGTCGTACCCGGACTTAACAAGTTGACTCCGGTATCTGTTGCCAGGGACCAGTTATTATGTTTTCCGCTCCCATTTATTCCAGCGAACGGTTTTTCATGAAAGAGGACTTTTAAATTATGACGGCTTGCAATACGATCCATCAAATCCATGATGAGCGAGTTATGATCTACCGCAAGGTTAGCTTCCTCAAAAATTGGAGCCAACTCAAATTGGTTTGGTGCGACCTCATTATGCCGTGTTTTAACAGGGATTCCTAAAAGCATACATTGCTGCTCGAGTTCTTTCATAAAATTAAGCGCACGTACCGGAATAGAACCAAAATAATGGTCATCTAATTGTTGCCCTTTCGCCGGAGCGTGACCAAGCAATGCTCTCCCGGTTTGCATGATGTCAGGGCGAGAAGCTGCCAGTGCTGAATCTATCAAAAAATATTCCTGTTCCCAGCCTAAAGTAGCCGTGACTTTAGTGACACTTTTATTAAAATATTTAGCGACCTCTGTGGCGTGATGATCAATGGAGTTGAGGGCTCTTAACAAAGGTGTTTTGTTATCTAATGCCTCTCCTGTATACGATACAAAAACTGTAGGAATACAAAGGGTGGTATCTAAAATAAATGCCGGTGATGTAGGATCCCAAGCGGTATACCCGCGCGCTTCAAAAGTATTTCTAATTCCACCGTGAGGAAACGATGACGCATCTGGTTCTTGTTGAACTAATTTTGCACCTTCAAATTTCTCGATAGCCCTACCTTCTGAAGTTTGTTCAAAAAACGCATCATGCTTTTCTGCCGTAGCTCCGGTTAAAGGCTGAAACCAGTGCGTATAATGGGTTGCACCTAATTCTAACGCCCACTGCTTCATCCCGGCCGCAATACTATCTGCCATTACACGATCTATTTTTGCTCCTGTGTTTATGGCGTCTTCCACTGCTTCAAAAGCATCCTGAGATAAAACTTGACGCATCGCATCTTTTCCAAAAACGTGTTTACCAAATAACTCAGAGCGCTTTTGTGTCTCTAGGATCGTTACCGGCTTTCTGTTTAGGCTTTCTTTTAGGGCAAAAAATCGCAATGTCTCCATTTTAAGGCTAATTTTTATGAAATTCAGAATTCAAACGTACAAAAATATATGATTTCATAATACACCCCTATTTTTTAGGGGGCTTATTAAATTTATTCCGTTAATAAGAAGCATCACCCCCTATTTTTTAAAGATGCAGATATTAAAGAAATGTTATATTTGTTTCTAGTTTAATTCAAAAAAAAATTTAAAATCAATTTATTATGGGCAAATCAAAATTAGAGTATCTCTGGTTGGACGGTTATACACCTACTGCCAATCTTAGAAGTAAAACCAAAGTAGAAGAAGATTTTAGCGGGAAGTTAGAGGACTGTCCTGTTTGGTCTTTTGATGGTTCTTCAACAAAACAAGCCGAAGGAGGCTCTTCTGATTGCTTATTGAAGCCCGTTGCAATATATCCAGATCCTGCTCGTAGAGATGGATACTTAGTAATGACTGAGGTTCTTAATGCAGATGGTACTCCGCATGAATCAAATGCTAGAGCTACTATTGATGATGAAGATGATGATTTCTGGTTCGGTTTTGAACAAGAATATTTCATTATGGATAAAAACACACAACTGCCTTTAGGTTTCCCTGTTGGTGGTTATCCTGGTCCTCAAGGTATGTACTATTGCTCTGTAGGTGGTAAAAACACACACGGTAGAGCATTTGTTGAGGAGCACGCAGATCTTTGTATCGACGCTGGTCTTAACTTTGAAGGTATCAACCAAGAGGTTGCTAGCGGTCAGTGGGAATTCCAACTTTTTGCAAAAGGAGCTAAAAAAGCAGGTGATGAAATCTGGGTAGCTCGTTACTTATTACAAAGACTTACTGAAGAGTATGGTTACTATATTGAGTACCACCCAAAACCAATTAAAGGTGACTGGAATGGTTCTGGTATGCACGCTAACTTCTCTAACACAACATTGAGAACTGCTGGCTCTAAAGAAGTATACGACACTATCTGTGAAGCTTTCCGTCCTGTAACTGCTGAGCATATTGCAGTTTACGGTGAGTTTAACGATCAGCGTTTGACTGGTCAGCACGAGACTGCTTCTATTCACGATTTCTCTTACGGAATTTCAGACCGTGGAGCTTCGATCCGTATCCCAATTATTACTGTAGAGAAAGGATACAAAGGATGGTTAGAAGATCGTCGTCCTGCATCTAACGCAGACCCATACAAAGTAGCGGGTCGTATCGTTAAGACTGTAAAAACAGCTGAGAAAAAAATCTAATCCTTTTTTTCAATAGAAAGGAAAGCCCGCAAGTTGCGGGCTTTTTTATGTTTAAAAACGAAACTACTTTGAGAAGTGGTATGCCGTCTGTTTTAGTCACTAGTTTTTAACTAAATGCCAACCCAATAAAAACACAATACGCTGCAAAAAGTATGAAGCCTTTCCAGCGGTTTAATTCTAATTTTAAGGGAAGATAGCCTAGCGGAAGTAATACTACTGCGAAACCTAATAACCAAAACATATTGTTTAAAATACTGTCGTCGAGCACGCGTATGGGGGTGATCATTGAAGTTAATCCTAAAACCGAAGCAATATTAAAAATGTTAGAACCTATAAGGTTTCCTAAAGAGATTGCTTTTTCCTTTTTCATCGCAGCTATAATCGAAGCTGCAAGCTCAGGAACACTTGTACCAATAGCAATTACCGTTACCGAAATCGCATAATCACTCACACCAACTGATTTTGCAAGATCCTTAGCGCCCATTACCAGCAATTCTGAACCAAAATACAATGCCGATCCTCCTATGAGGAGCCATACCACAATTTTAAAGTAAGACGTTTTAGAGAGTCCGGCGTCGATCTCATCATTTTGCCCTTCTTCTGTTGGCCGGGCATTTTTCGCTCTGCGAATAAGCAAAACAAGGTATGCGATCAAGGCAAAGAACAAGATAAACCCTTCTAGCGCAGAAATCATGGCATCGTTTACCAAAGCCAAATAAAGTCCCAACGAAAACAAAACCATTACTGGCCAATTAAATTTAAAAAAATCACTATCTATCCCTAAAGTCGAAATGATTGCGGTGAGACCTAAAACCAGTGCTATATTGGCAATATTGCTGCCAATTACATTGCCTAAGGCGATATCAGGCGAACCGTCTAGGGCGGCTTGAAGACTTACTAAAAGTTCAGGTGCAGAGGTTGCAAAAGAAACCACCGTTAAACCGATAACCATTTTAGAAAGATTCAGCTTAAAGGATAGCCCCACGGAAGCTCTAACAAGAAACTCCCCTCCCACTACTAGCAGCATCAAGCCTATTAAAACATATACAATACTCATCAAACTTTATTTTGTGGCTGCGAATATAAACAACCCATTAGTAACAGAGCTGCTAACTTAATTTGAGCCCTTGAGTGCTTGATGTAAGCGTACTGTTTGTACCGCTTCCTTAACATCGTGCACACGTAAAATTGACGCTCTTTTTTGTAGCGCGATCATATTTAAGGCAGTTGTTCCATTTAAGGCTGAATTTGAATCCACACCTAATGTTTTTGTGATCATAGATTTGCGCGATAGGCCTATTAAAATTGGTAGCTCAAGAACTTGCAGTTTTTCGGTAGCATTTAGTAATTCAAAATTCTGCGCTATGGTTTTTGCAAAGCCTAAACCGGGATCTACAATAAGATCATTAATTCCCAGCGCTCTTGCTGCTGCAACCCTTTCGCTCAAATAAAAAATTACTTCGTGAACAACATCTTCATATTCCGTAAGATTCTTCATTGTCTGTGGCGTCCCACGCATATGCATCATAATATAAGGCACTTGTAGTTTGGCAATAGTGGTAAGCATTGCCTCATCAAGAAAACCTGCACTAATATCATTGATCAAGGCAGCTCCGGAGTTTACTGCTTCTTGAGCGACTTTAGATCTGAAGGTGTCAATAGACAATAAAACATCTGGATAATTTTTCAGTAATAAGTTTACGACAGGAATTAGACGTGCACACTCCTCGTCTACGCTAATATCTTGAGCTCCGGGGCGCGAACTGTAAGCTCCGACATCTATAAATGTTGCGCCATCGTTGAGCATTTTTTCTGCCTGCGCTAGAATATCTTGTTCATTTTTATAACTTCCGCCATCGTAAAATGAATCTGGCGTTACGTTTAAAATCCCCATCACTTTCGGAATTTCAAAATCTATAAGTTTTCCTTTACAGTTAATGCTAGTCATGAATTGAGGGATGTTTTTCTAGATTGCTTATTTTAGGCGAAATTTACAGAAATTAGATGACCTCGATGCGCGAATGCACAGGTTTGAGCGTACATCTTTTATTCCTCTCAATACTATTAAGAATAATTTACAAGTTAATGGAGCAAACTTCAGCACAATACGACGCAGTTATAAAAACGTGTCGGGATTTATTTTCTAAAAAAATGAGCGATTACGGAAGCGCTTGGCGTATACTAAGACTTCCTTCGCTGACTGATCAAATTTTCATCAAAGCGCAGCGCATACGTGGTTTACAAGAAAATGCGGTTCATAAGGTTGATGAAGATGAATCTTCTGAATTTATAGGTATCATTAATTATTCAATTATGGCTTTGGTTCAGTTAGAGAAAGGTGTTGTTGACCAGCCGGATCTTGATCTGGAAGAATCGCTAGAAGCCTATGACAAGCAGATCAAGATTACCAAAGATTTGATGATGAATAAAAATCACGATTATGGCGAAGCCTGGCGCGATATGCGCATCAGTTCGTTTACAGATCTCATCTTACAAAAGCTCTTGCGTGTAAAGCAAATTGAAGACAATAAAGGCAAAACACTCGTTTCTGAAGGCATAGACGCTAATTATCAAGATATGATCAATTATGCGGTTTTTGCACTTATTTTAATTGAAGAATCTCATTCAAATAACTAATCATTTTGAAAAAACTCATCGGCTTTATACGCGTTTTTGTTGGCGTATTGTTTATCATCTCAGGCTTTGTCAAACTCAACGACCCCGTTGGTTTTTCCTTTAAACTTCAAGAGTATTTTGCTCCAGATGTTTTGAATATGGAGTTTATGAGTCCGTTTGCATTAGGGCTTGCCATCATTCTAGTAATTGTAGAACTGGTTCTGGGAGTTGCACTGATCATTGGTTACTACAAACGCTTGACGATGTGGCTGCTTCTGCTGATGATCATATTTTTTACCTTTCTCACTTTTTATTCGGCCTATTTTAATAAAGTGACAGATTGTGGTTGCTTTGGTGATGCATTACCGCTCACACCCTGGCAATCCTTCACTAAAGATGTGATTTTGCTGATAATGATTGTTTTTCTGTTCATCAACATCAAACACATTAAACCGTTTTTCTCAAACTTTAGCAGATCGATCATCATATTTGCCACATTTATCGCTTGTTTGAGTTTTGGATATTATGTTTTAATGCACTTACCGGCAATCGATTTTAGAGCGTATAAAGAAGGTGTAAATATTAGCGAAGGAATGACCATCCCTGAAGGTGCGCCGGAAGCCGTTTTTGATTATCACTGGAAATTCAACATCAACGGGGAGGAAAAAGTTATCACAACACAAGGGGAATATCCTAGCAGTGACGGAGAGTTTGTAGCAGTAGAAACTGAAGTTGTTGAGAAAGGCTACGTGCCTCCGATTCACGATTTCACCATTGAGAAAGACGGTGAGAATTTCACTGAAAAATTCTTAAACACTCCAAACCTTATTGTGATCATCGCTTACGACCTCAGCAAAACAGAATGGAATGGTTGGCCGGTGATTAAAGAGCTTACCAACGAAGCGCTCAAAAAAGGATATTCGGTTATTGGGCTTACAGCTTCGGGAGATGCTTCGGTTAATGATTTAAAAGAAAAACAAAACATCAATTTTGATTTTTACTTTACCGATGCTACTACCTTAAAAACTATTGTGCGTAGTAATCCTGGAATTGTAAAATTGCACAACGGAACCATTATTCAGAAAAGACACTGGAATGATGCTGATGAAATTGAGCTGGAAACACTTCCTTCTGCAAAAACCTCACTTGATCTGAAGTTAAAACATCGTCTGGATAGTATTGCGCGTTATGATCAATTATACCGACCGATTTTACAGGAAACCGATGAGCAAAAACGCAAAGCATTAGCTGTAAAATCTGGTCTAAACCTTGAAGATTATTCCGGGGATCTATGGAAAAAACAGCGTATGATTGACACCAGTAATCTTAAAATTGTAAAACACATTCTTGATACGCAAGGTTACCCCGGCAAATCTGTGGTGGGCGAACCTACAAATCTCATTGCGCTAGATGTTATTGAACACAATCCTATTCAGATTGAGCAATATCTTGAGCTGTTCAAAAAGGCTGCCGAAGCCGGCGAAATTCCTAAATCTAGAGTCGCTGTTCTTGAAGACAAGTATTTAATGCAGAACAACAAAGAACAACTTTACGGAAGCCAGGCGCAAATAACTGCAGCCAACGGATTTTTCATCTGGCCGATTAAAGATGTTGCGATGGTTAATGAGCGTAGAAAAGCCGCCGGCTTTGAGCGTAGCATTGAAGAATATGTAGCCGATTTAATGGGTAAAGACGCTAAGTTTAAAGCCCTCAAACTTTCTGAAATCAAAAGACTCTGATTTTTTATATTTTAAATAAATTAGGATATGCACTACTCACACTCTTTGGGGTGATTACCGTAGTGTTTTTGTTATTCACCGTTTTACCTGGGGATCCCGCAAGAATGATGCTTGATCAAAATGAAGACCCCGAGCAACTTGCAATCATCAAACACAAATACGGTTTTGATCAGCCGGTGTTGACGCAATACGGTTATTATTTAAATGATCTTTCGCCGATTTCTATTCATCAAAATACCGGAAACGGATACACTAGTCTTAATTCAGAAAAATACTCGTACACTAAGCTTATAGATTTTGGTGCGCGTTCTTTGGTTTTAAAAAAGCCCTACTTAAGAGAGTCCTTTCAGAAAACCGGAAAAACTGTAGTTGAGGTTATTTCAGAAACCTTACCCAATACGATCGTTCTTGCGGTAAGCGCTATTTTTATCGCGATCAGTTTAGGTATTCTGCTGGGTATTGTTTCGGCAAATATGCGTGATACGTGGCTTGATAAAACCATTCAGGTGATCAGCACTTTTGGGATGAGTGTTCCTAGTTTTTTTAGTGCGATCCTCTTTGCGTGGTTATTCGGTTTTGTGCTGAATAAGTATACTAATTTGAATATGACCGGAAGCCTGTATGAAATGGATGATTTTGGCGAGGGCATTCATATTCAGCTTAAAAACATCATTTTACCGGCGATCGTTTTAGGAATACGACCGCTTGCCGTTGTGATTCAATTGATGCGAAATTCTTTACTCGAAGTTTATAATCAAGAATACATACGCACAGCGAAAGCTAAAGGGCTTAATCAGCGTCAGATCGTTTGGCGTCACGCACTTAAAAATGCTTTGAATCCCGTCGTTACCGCTGTTTCTGGTTGGTTTGCTTCGATGCTTGCCGGTGCCGTCTTTGTAGAATATATTTTTGGATGGAATGGTCTTGGTAAAGAAGTAGTAGACGCGCTGAATACCTTAGACCTTCCTATAATTATGGGGGCTGTTTTAGTAATAGCTACAACATTTATTCTCATCAACATTCTCGTAGACATTATTTACGGAATTCTAGACCCCAAAGTGCGTATTAGATAGGTCAAATGTTGTAGAATACGCCGACTAATCCTAATTTTATATTTTATTTCATTTTATGAAAAATACACTTACAATTTTAGCAATCTTGTTTATTTCGGTTGCCTTTTCACAAAAAAAGTCATTTTCTGAGGAAGCCTTACAAGATCAATTACTGGATTTAGACGGTTCTGAAATTGCATTTAAAGATATTATTGATCAGCATAAAGGCCAAAGTGTCTTGATAGACATCTGGGCATCTTGGTGTAAAGACTGCATTGCAGGATTTCCCGATCTTATAAAACTACAACAAGATAATCCCGATCTGGATTACGTCTTTCTTTCTTTAGACAAAGAAATTGACAGATGGAAGGCTGGGATCAAAAAATACGATCTCAAAGGTGATCACTATTATATAAAATCAGGCTGGAAAGGTCCACTATGCAGCAGTATAGATCTAGACTGGATTCCGCGTTACATCTTGCTCGACGCTTCCGGAACCATTAAAGTTTACAGAGCAATAACTACTAAAGACAATCAACTACTAAATCAAATACAATGAGAAAAAATATCGTAGCCGGTAACTGGAAAATGAATACCGATCTTGCTGACACGCAAGAATTAATCGCCGGACTCAAAAAAATCTCTAAAACTTCAGATGCTGAAGTAATCATCGCACCTCCTTTCACCAATCTTTATTCTGCTTTTGAAACGCTTAAGGATTCTGATATTGAGGTAGCAGCGCAAAATATGCATCAATCTTCTTCTGGTGCTTTTACCGGTGAGATCAGCGCAGCTATGCTTAAGGGTGTTGGCGTAAAAACAGTTATTCTTGGTCATAGTGAGCGTCGTGCTTATTTTGGCGAAAAAGAAGATCTACTTGCTGAAAAAGTAAACGCAGCGCTAGAAAATGAGATGAAAGTGATCTACTGTTTTGGTGAAGAACTTAAAGACCGAAACTTTGGAGAGCATTTTGAAGTTGTAAATAAGCAAATCAGTCAGGCGCTTTTTCACCTAGATGCAGATGCTTGGAAACATATTGTATTGGCGTATGAGCCGGTTTGGGCAATTGGTACAGGTGAAACTGCCAGCCCGGAGCAAGCACAAGAAATGCACGCTTTTATCAGAAAAACTATTGCAGACGAGTATTCTAAAGAAATCGCTGATAATGTTACCATCCTTTATGGAGGAAGTGTAAAACCAGCTAACGCGAAAGAAATCTTTTCTAAACCAGATGTAGACGGTGGTCTTATAGGTGGTGCTTCTCTAAAAGCAGAAGACTTTATGACCATTGTAAATGCATTTTAAATCTATTTATGGCAGAGGTATATGCTGAATATGAGTTTAAGGTCAATCCGGTAAATCCCGGTGCCGAAATACTCATTGCAGAGTTGAGCCAACTTGACTTTGAAAGTTTTGATGAGACAGACGAGGGTGTAAAAGCATACATCCTCGCTTCTTTAGATAAAGAAAATTTACTCGACGAAGTCTTTATTCTTAACAATCCTGAATTTGAAATCACTTATTCCATCAACACCATTGAACCGGTGAATTGGAATGAAGAATGGGAGAAGAATTTTGAACCCATTGAAGTAGATGGAATTTGCTCTGTACGGGCTCCTTTTCACCCAAAACCTGATATGGAATATGATATCGTGATCGAGCCTAAAATGTCTTTTGGCACCGGGCATCACGAGACCACCCATTTGATGATCAAGCATCTTATTAAAATAGATGTCGAAGGAAAAAGCACACTTGATATGGGTTGCGGCACCGGTATTCTGGCAATCTTTGCTGCTCTTAAGGGTGCAAAACCAGTTGACGCTATTGATATTGATCCTTGGTGTTTTGAAAACACAGTTGAAAATAAGTCTCGAAATGATGTAGATTTTATTAAGGCTTACGAAGGTGATGCCGCGATGCTAGGCGATACGCATTATGATTTGATAATCGCTAACATCAATCGCAACATTCTTTTACAGGATATTCCTACGTATGCTAAATGTCTGAATCACGAAGGAATTCTTCTTTTAAGCGGATTTTATACGCAAGACATTCCTGCGATTACTAATGTGTGTAATCAGCACGGTTTAAATTTTATCATGAATTTTGAAAAAAATAACTGGGTAGCGTGTAAATTTGTAAAAAATTAATTCCCTGAACCTAAGTTTTTTACACCATGAGTACAAGAGAGAAGGTACAAGAAGAAGTTGATGTCCTCGAGGCAGTAGATAGAAATAATGAGATCGTAGTATATAACGACGATGTAAATACTTTTGATCACGTAATAGACACCTTAATACAGGTTTGTGATCACACACCTATTCAGGCAGAGCAATGTTCCTTAATAGTTCATTACAAAGGTAAATGCACCGTAAAAACCGGCAGCTATGATGATCTTGAACCCAGATGTTCTGCATTGTTAGATGCAGGTTTAAGCGCTGAAATCATTTAAATACTTCGCACATAAAACAGTTTCAAAGCCTCTATTTTAGAGGCTTTTTTCTTACATAACATTTTATTATAAATGATTTAAAATCGTTAAAAGTTTTATTTTTAACGATTAAGTGTTTGTTATTCTGAATAATTATAATAATTTACAAGTATTATTAACACTAACTATTATTATATGTTATCAGAAACATTTAAAAAAGTAGGCTTGTTAAGCCTTGGAATCTCTCTGGCACTTACATCTTGTTCTGAAGATGTTGAAGAAACCTCGACAGCAACTGCTGAACCAACAGCAAATCTCGAGGTTTCTCAAGCCATCATCCAGCAAGTTGAAGACTTGGGGATGAACACCAATTATGTACGTTGGGATGACTTCTATTTTCCTGACGGCTCTTCTGAACCTCGACTTTTCTTAGAGGAAGATGTCATCATTACTCCTGAAGAACTTTCTGCAATGGCCGCTAACGTTGAAGAATCAAAATCAGGAAAAGGCGACTCTAAACAGTACCGTACTTCAGCATTAGTAAGTCAAGGTAGAACGATCTCTATCATTGGCTATACCGGCGGAAGTCAGGCGTTAAGTCAAAAAGAACGTACGGCTTTGCAATGGGCGGTAGACAACTACAATCGTCTAAGTGGCGTAAGTATCAGTTTTAATTTGACTTTTGGCACTAACTATCAGGATAAAGATATGGTCGTTTACAACAACACGGTCAACAATCCTAATGGTGCCGGCGGTAGCGCAGGATTCCCAAGTAATGGTTTGCCTTACAAATTTGTTCAGATTTATGGTCTTACCAATTATGACACCAATGTGGTAGAGCACGTTATTACCCACGAGATTGGTCACTCTGTTGGATTTAGACATACTGACTGGTTTAGCAGACAAAGCTGTGGACAAAACGTAAATGAAGGCGGTGACACCAACCACGTGGCAGGAACTCCTACAGGTTACGATCCTACCTCTGTAATGCTCGCTTGTTTTAGCGCTAGTGAAGATGGGGAATTTAATGCCAATGACATCACTGCATTAAACAATATGTACTAGAGATTAATTAGCCAATTTTAAAGCCGTTTCTCACCAAAACGGCTTTTTTTATTTTAATGTTTGCAGAACTCCAAAAAAGGTTTATATTTGCACCCGCAAAATGAGATAACCGCTGGTTATTATTTTGCAGATAAAAAAGGCCTCGTGGCGCAACTGAATAGCGCATCTGATTACGGCTCAGAAGGTTGCAGGTTTGAATCCTGCCGAGGTCACAAAAGGAAAGCCACTCAATTATTGAGTGGCTTTTTTTATTTAACTGAAGATGGTGTTCCCGCCGCTTCCCCGATCTGAATATTTTTAAACTGAATTCCTTCAGTATCTCTTAGAGTAAGTGCATTTTTAGCCTTAGTAATTTGAATATTTTCTAACCGAATATCTGAAATAGGTTGGTTAGGATATCCTTCTAACACAATACCAAAATTTTCTGCCTGATCAAAATATAGATTTTTTAAAAGGATCTTAGATATTTTAGAGATATGCTTTCCGCTGCCTTCACCGTGATAGTTGGCCGTCATAAAAATGGCATCCTCTACCGTTTTAAACGTATTGCCACTGATGTTTATATTACTGATATATCCACCACGATCTGAATTGGTTTTAAAATAAACTCCTCGTTTGAGATAGCCCCAAGCTTCGTTATTATAAACATAAACATCACGAACCCCGGCAGACATCTCACTTCCTATCACAATAGCGTGCAGTCCTTTAAATTTACAATCGCGTACAACAATACGTTCAGAAGGTGTTGCGGCCTTTGCGCGACCTTCGGTATCTCGCCCGGCTTTTATAGCAACATTATCGTCACTATTATTAAAAACTACATTCTTTATCACCACATTACTGGCGTACTCTAAGTCAATACCATCGTTATTTTTATTTTGAGAGTCATATGAGATTCCGTCAATGGTTATGTTATTGGAACGCAAAAGATGTACGCACCAAAAAGGCGAATTTTCAAACCGGACACCTTCAATTAGAATGTGTTTTGAATCAAAAAACTGCACCAATTGCGGCCGTAAGAAATGTCCGTTTCCAAATCTTCGTGATGTTACCGACGTTTGCTGGTGGTTCATCTTTCGGCTAGAAAGCTTGTCTGCTTCTTCTTGAGTTTTAAAAGTGGCCCAAATTCCGTTACCATTGCCATTAATCGTGCCGCTACCGGTGATCGCTAGATCCTCTGCCTGGTACGCATAAATTAACGGACTGTAGTTATAAATAAACGTGCCTTCCCAACTGGTTGCGACTAAAGGATAGTCACTAGGAGTATCACTAAAATTTAGAACCGCCCCAGCCTCAAGGTGTAAATTGATTTTACTTTTTAAACCAATAGGTCCTTTCAGCAAATAGCTACCTTTAGAAACTTTTAAAATACCACCTCCCACTTTAACCAAAGCAGCAATAGCCTTATCAAATCCCGGCTTATCATTTTTAGCATCGTCTGCCTTAACACCATAGTCTAACACATTAATCGTCCTTTCTGGAATATTAGGCGTTTCTATAGATTCTTCTATCTGCTGTATCTGAATAACAAGACTATCCTGAGCAAAACAGCATGCATTAAAACTTAAAAAGAGGACAAGCAGGAAATAGTTAATACGCATTGGAAAAAGATTACTTTAAACTGATTTGACTAAAAATACCCAAAATAAACAAGGTTGCGAAATCGATTGCATTATTTGCTTAAGGTTTTGCTTTTTCTTTCGACTAAAAGCCTAGAACAAGTTATTATGCTAGAGCTTCAAATCACAAATACTACAGACTACAAATTGTTGATTGATCGAATAGAGCAAATACTCATTCCTTCTAAAATCACAATAACTGCAGAGGCAACGACGCCTATTCTTCTAGACAACGACAAATCGGTTGAAGGTACAAGCGCCATTCACAACTATCTTGATGAGTTAGAAAGTTTTTCGAAGCAATGGTACGCATGCCGCTGTGATATGTTTCCATAAGAATTCAAATAAAACGTATTTATTACATTTAATTATTTCTATTTTTAGAGCCTAGTTTTTCAAACACCAGATTATGCTCAAAAATACCTTAGTTCTCGTAGTTCTTCTTTTCACTTTCACGCTTTCAGCTCAACAAACACGGCGTGTGGTGACCTTAGAGGAAGATTGGAAATTTCATAAGGGAGAAGCCACTAATACAGAAACTAGCGATTTTGATGATGCGCGATGGCAAACAGTTTCAGTACCTCACGACTGGGCGATTTACGGCCCTTTTGACAAGGAGATTGACAAACAAACTGTTGCTATTACTCAAAACGGAGAGAGCATACCCACCGAAAAAACCGGGCGCACCGGAGCCTTACCTTTTACCGGTACAGGTTGGTACAGAAAGAATTTTACTATTGATGCAGCAGATCTTAACAAAAAGGTTCTTCTCCTTTTTGAAGGCGCTATGAGCGAACCTGAGGTGTATCTCAATGGTAAAAAAATTGGCGAATGGGCTTACGGATATGCCTACTTTTACTTTAATATCAGCGACGCACTTCTAAAAGGTCAAAATACGCTCGCTGTAAAACTTTCTAACGCCGAATTTTCATCGCGTTGGTATCCCGGTGCAGGCTTGTACAGACCTGTGAGCTTAATCATCAAAGACCCTGCAAGTATAGACCAATGGGGAACTACCATAACGACTCCGGTTGTTACTCAGGAAGTGGCTAAAGTCAATATCAAAACGAATTTTAGCGGTAAAAATCTTAGTCTAAAAACGACCATTTATGATGCTCAAAATCTAGTTGTAGCTCAGCAACAAACACCAGTATCTTACGATCAGCAATTTGACCAAAATTTAAAAGTTGTGAAGCCCAGTTTATGGAGTCCTGAAAATCCATACCTCTACAAAGCCGTAACGCAGCTGTATTCTGGTGACGAACTTAAGGATGAAGTTGCTACAAAATTTGGTATTCGATCTATCAATTATTCCGCAGAAAACGGTTTTCAGCTCAATGGCGAAACCCGCAAATTTAAGGGCGTTTGCTTGCATCACGATTTAGGACCTTTAGGCACTGCCGTCAACAAAGCGGCGCTGCGCAGGCAAATGCAAATTTTAAAAGATCTGGGGTGTAACGCCATTCGCAGTGCGCATAATATGCCTTCATTTGAGCAACTGGAATTAGCAGATGAAATGGGTTTTTTATTTCTGGCGGAAAGCTTTGACGAATGGAAAAAACCTAAAGTAAAAAATGGTTACAATCGGTTTTTTGATGACTACGCCGAAAAAGATGTAGTAAATCTTGTGCGCGCTACGCGCAATCATCCTTCTATTGTTATGTGGAGCGCCGGTAACGAGGTGCCCGATCAGTACGGAAGCGCCGGGGTAAAACGCGCCTTATGGTTGCAAAATATTTTTCACCGGGAAGATCCTATACGCCCCGTTACCGTGGGTATGGATCAAGTAAAAGCCACAATGGAGTCTGGTTTTGGCGCCATTCTGGATATTCCCGGCTTAAACTACCGCGTTCATCTGTATGAAGAAGCTTATGAAAAGTTTCCGCAGGGCTTTATTTTGGGTTCAGAAACTGCTTCAACGGTGAGTTCGCGAGGCATTTACAAATTCCCTGTTGAAAAAGCGAGTATGAAAGAATATCCTGATTTTCAAAGTTCGTCGTACGATCTCGAATATTGCAGTTGGTCAAATCTTCCGGAGACAGATTTTATTATGCAAGATGATAAACCTTGGGTGATTGGGGAGTTTGTTTGGACCGGTTTTGACTATCTTGGTGAACCCACGCCTTACGACGCCAGCTGGCCATCGAGAAGTTCGTATTTTGGGATGATCGACCTTGCAGGAATCCCAAAAGACAGGTATTATCTCTACCGCAGCCGTTGGAATACAGAAGATGAAACGCTTCATATGTTACCCCATTGGAATTGGGAAGGTCGCGAGGGCAAAAAAACTCCGGTTTTTGTGTACACCAGTTATGACCGCGCCGAACTTTTTGTAAACGGAAAAAGCCAAGGAATTCGTATCAAAAATGATTCTACACCACAAACACGGTATCGCCTGATGTGGAATGACGTTATCTATGAACCCGGTACACTAAAAGTGGTCGCGCTTGATAAAAATGGAAAGCAAGCTGCTGAAAAAACCATTAAAACTGCGGGAAAACCTCATCAAATTATTTTGGAAGCAGACCGAAAAACCATCACTGCAAACGGAAAAGACCTAAGCTTTGTTACGGTTTCTGTGGTTGACAAAAACGGCAACCCCTGCCCCACTGCAACAAACGCATTGAAGTTTAAAGTTACCGGTAAAGGTAATTTTAAAGCGGTTTGTAACGGTGATCCTACTTCTTTAGCATCGTTTTATGAGCCTCAGATGAAACTTTTTAGCGGCAAACTCGTGGTTCTTGTAGAAAGCACTAAAAACCCCGGAAACCTTAATCTTGAAGTGTCAGGCAAACAGCTTAAAAAGGCAACTATCTCGATAACTACGCTTTGATGATTTTGCATAGTAAAGCTTCGTTTTGAATTTCGTAACTTTATAAAAAAGAAAAAGATGATGCACGCTACCGCCCGATTTGACCTCGCTATTCAAAAATTATACAAAGCATTTCATAACAACACCCTCAATCCTGAATGTTGTAAAAGTTGTGCTGTAGGAAATATTCTAGATAATACAGACAGCTGGAAACACCTTACGGAAGGCCACGGAAGCAATAAACTTACCTATGTGGGTAAAGTGCATCAATCTTTAGGTAGAACATTCGCGGGCTACTCCCCTCTTGAATTACTTCAGATCGAAGCAGCATTTTTAGAAGGTTGCGGGTATTCGCTTCCGCTTTCTAGACGTTCAGAAGTTACTGTTGATCGCACTTCAAAAGAAGTGATGTTCAATGGAATGTGCCAAGCAGTAGCATTGCTCTGCAAACTGGACCAGATTCCAAATGCTATGGATTATTCTAAACTCTTTGAGTTTGAAAACAACCAACCTGTAAATGAATTTTTGGCTTTGCCATAACTTAATTATCCACGCTTATTTTACTGCATTCCGTGCAGAACATTTATCTTTGATTTGGCTTTAGGGGTATTCTAGCAACTAGAATTGAGACAGTCCCTTTGAACCTGTTTGGTTGAGACCAGCGTAGGGAAAAGTATCTACATTGCACTTCTACTCTAGAAGTAACTCTATAGCCATTGAACTTTTAAAATCAATCTATGAAAGAGTTACTTTTTGAGCATATTACCAGTGTTCGCGAGCAAGCCCCGCTGGTACAAAATATCACCAATTATGTTGTGATGAATAATACCGCAAACGCCTTACTTGCAGTAGGCGCTTCCCCTATAATGGCACATGCTCATCCCGAAATGCAAAGTATGCAAGCCATCTGCCAGGCGTTGGTGATTAATATTGGTACCCTTGATGAATACTGGGTAGAATCTATGATATTGGCGGTTGCAGCTGCAAATCAAAATAACAAACCCTGGATTTTAGATCCGGTGGGTGCCGGCGCTACTGCGTATCGTGATGAAGTACTTAGCGAATTACTGGCGTTAAAACCTACAGCGATTAGAGGCAATGCTTCAGAAATTTTAGCTTTAGCAAAACATAATACCACAGCCACAAAAGGAGTTGATAGTACTTCTTCAAGCCTGGAAGCCATAGAAGCTGCCCAATTTTTAAATAAAGAATACGGCGCTTTAGTCGTGATATCAGGTGCTGTTGATATTGTAGTTTCTGAAGAAAGTGTTGATCAGCTTAAAAACGGAGATGCGCTTATGACTAAAATCACCGGAATGGGATGTTCTGCGACGGCAATCCTTGCTGCATTTATTGCTGTAATTCCTAATAAAAAAGAAGCCGCTCTTGCTGCTACTTCTTTAATGGCAGTCGCCGGGGAGCTTGCCGCCAAGTCTTCACAAGGCCCGGGAAGTTTACAAATGCATCTTCTTGATAAATTGCATTCGATCACCAAAGAGGAGTATATAAATACCGTCAAAATTCTAGATTAAGTATGGCAAGTGCATTTCCATACCGTCTTTATTTAGTGATTTCTGAAGAAGCGTGTCAGGGCAGAAATTTTCTCGAAGTTGCAGAAGCCGCAGTTCAAGGTGGAGTTGATCTTATTCAGCTACGCGAAAAAAACGATACCACCGAAGCCTTCTTAAAAAAAGCGCTGCAGTTGAAAGAAGTGTTGCAGCCGTATAACGTGCCACTAATTATCAACGATAATCTTGAGGTGGCTCAAAAAAGCGCTGCAGCAGGTATTCACGTGGGGAATTCTGATATTGCTCCAACTAACATAAGAACAGCTTGGGAATCTTGCGGGATTCTAGGCTATTCTATTGAATATCTTGAGCAGCTTTATAACGAGCAAACCTATACATCAGATTATTTAGGAATAAGTCCCGTTTTTGACACTGCTACCAAAACAGACACCGTTACAACCTGGGGATTAGATGGCATTGAAAAAATCAGAGCGAGCACTCAAAAACCGCTTGTAGCCATTGGTCATATGAAAGCCTCCAATGTAAAAAAAGTAGTTGAAGCCGGAGCGGACTGTATTGCAGTAGTTTCAGCGATTTGCGCTGCCAAAAATCCAAAAAGCGCTGCAAAAGAATTACGCTTGGAGATTGAAAAAGGGCTGAAATCACGCACCGTAAAACCAAATTAATTATGAAGCACTATAAATATCCTACGGTTTTAAGCATTGCCGGATTTGACGGAAGCGGAGGTGCCGGCATTCAGGCTGATCTTAAAAGTATTTCGGCATTAGGTTGCTACGCTACCACAGTACTTACCGCGCTTCCGGTACAGAATACTACGGGAGTTCAGTCTATTTTTAGTATTCCTACTTCCGTTGTAAAAGAGCAACTGGATTCTATTTTTGAAGATATTCCGCCTTGCGCTGTAAAAATAGGAATGGTTCACACACCAGAATTGGTTGAAGTTATTGCTGCTAAACTCAATGAATATCCGGATATTCCGGTTGTTTTTGATCCGGTGATGGTCGCGACCAGCGGTCACAAACTTATTGAAGATGCTACCATAAAAAGTATTGTAACATCACTTTTCCCTCGTGCCGATGTGATCACACCCAATATGGACGAAGCTGCTATTCTTGCTGATATGCCCGTTGAAAGCCTTGATAATATGCGACTCGCCGGAACTAAAATCCTTAAACTGGGTTGCAAATCTGTGCTTTTAAAAGGCGGACATTTAAAGACTGATCTGCTGACCTCATTCTTTTTTGATCAGGATCAAAGCGTTCACGAATTTGAATTCGAAAAATTTGAAACGGAAAATATGCACGGCTCAGGATGTACGCTTTCTTCAGCGATCGCTTCTTTTTTAGCTCAAAAACACAGCCTTTTACAAGCCGTGACCAAGGGTCAGGACTATGTGCATCAAGCTATTTATCATGCTAAAGATGTCAAAATTGGTCAAGGTAACGGGCCTCTCAATCATTTTTTCAATCCTCAAAAATTAATCAAATATGAGCTGGAGTAAAGCGAGCTGGCAACGTATAGAAGGCATATACTCTGAAATTTTAAAGATGCCGTTTATCACCCAATTAACTGATGGCACACTTCCTTTAGAGCAGTTTAAATTTTACGTTTTACAAGATTCTAGTTACTTGGAAAATTTTGGGCGAGCGCTTGCTTTAATCGCTGCTAGAGCACACAACGTAGAAGACATCCTCACTTTTACGCGTTTTGCCGAAGGTGCTATTGTGGTAGAAAATGCACTACACGAATCGTTTTTTAAGGAGTTCCATATAGATAAGTCAGCGCCTGTAGGACCTACCTCGCATCATTATGCACACTTTTTAAAAAGTACCGCGGCCTTAGAGCAAGTAGAAGTTGCGATGGCAGCCGTGTTGCCTTGCTTTTGGATCTACAAAAAAGTAGGTGACGTGATCTACGAAAAACAAAAACAGCAAAATAATCCCTATCAAAAATGGATTGACACCTATGCCGGGGAAGAATTTAGTGTTCTTGTTGAGCAAGCTATTGCAGCTTGCGATCGTGTTGCAACTACCTGCACAGCACAACAACAAGAGCGTATGCACCACGCGTTTTATACTGCCAGTCAATTAGAATTTATGTTTTGGGATAGTGCTTCGGCTTTGCGAACCTGGCCGTTCTAGACCGCTGATGTTAAATAATTATTAATTCAAATAAATTGTGTCACGTACGCTTAAAAACATCGTCTTTTAGGTAGTGTTACAATTAACAGAATGATTTTCATTTATTTATTTGGATTAGCCGCCATCAGATTTGAAAATTAGATTTAGCGTTAATTATATATTTTGAAGCCCTGAGCCATACGTGCTGAGGGCTTTTCTTTTTAAACACCCTTAGCATTCTGATAATTAGTAAATTAGATGAAAATCTATATACTATGCCCAACATATCAGATACACCGCCCGAAGCTATTCAGCAAAACATCAACGCGCTAACCACAGATTTAGAAGCTAGGATTCCTTCAAAAAAGCTTGATCAAAATTTACTCATCGCCACGTGGAATATTAGGCACTTTGGCAATTTAACACGTGAATGGTATAGCGGGGATGGCGACAGCCCTAAACGCGATTTACATAGTCTATTATGTATTGCAGAAATTCTTAAGCGTTTTGACATCATCGCTATTCAGGAAGTGAAGTCCAACTTACGTGCGTTGCGTGATACCTTAAAATATTTAGGTAACCACTGGTCTCTCATACTTACAGATGTTACTGCCGGTGCTCCCGGAAATGGTGAGCGTATTGCATATATTTTTGATACCCGCAGGGTGCAATTATCAGGCTTGGCGTGCGAACTCGTTGTTCCTGAAGAGCAGTTAAATGCTATTGAAGGTGATGCGTTGCGCAAGCAGTTTGCACGTACTCCGTATGCGGTGAGCTTTAAAAGTAATCAGCATACCTTCATTCTCGTTACAGCGCATATCTTATACGGAACGAACACTGCTGCACGTATCCCTGAGCTCAAAGCGATTGCCGGTTGGCTTGCAGAGTGGACCTCAAATCTCAATGCCTATCACCAAGATATGATCGTTTTAGGTGACTTCAACATCAATGTTCGCGGAGATTTATTAGACCAATCTTTTTTATCAGAAGGGCTTTACGTACCACCCCAACTTCAAGATCCTTCGGTAACCCGCTCCATATTTAATGAAACAAAATATTATGATCAACTGGCGTGGTTTCGTGATGTCTCCACTAATAAAGAATTGACGATGCAGTTTATAAATGGGGGCAATTATGATTTTCTTCCCTTTGCGCTTAGCAATAGAAACCTCAGCAAGCGTTCGCTTTCCTATATGATTTCTGATCATTATCCTCTGTGGGCTGAATTTAAAATTTGAAACCGTTACTTGTCTAGAGAATTACCGAGCCTGCACCCAACCACTTTATTAACAGTCATTTAACTAAATTTTGTGAGTTTTCAGAAAACCTAAAGCGCTGATACATCCGTAAATATTGATGAATTACACTAATAATTTTTCAATTTTTCTAATCAAATTAAGCTATTTATGAAAACAATTTTTACAAAATTTAGCATTATTGCAATATCCGTGAGCACGCTCATAGCCTGTAATAATGATGATGACGCGACCCCTGTTGTGGTTGAAGAACCCACTTGTAGTGACGGAATTATGAATGGAGACGAGACCGGTATTGACTGTGGCGGTTCTTGTATGCCTTGTGAAATGGCATCTAACCCGGGAAGACGCGCAGACCTTTACGTAACCAACAACACTGACGGAAATATCACAAAATACAGTGTTTCTGGCGACTCAATTATGACCTACACCACTACTTCAACAGCTGCAGAAGGGATTTACTACGATGCAGAATCTGACCTATTAGTACAAGCCTCACGCTCCGGATTGATGCTTGATGCGTATGCTGGTACAAGTACTTTAGGAACTGCAAGCATTAATGCTTCGTTCAGCACATTTACAGACCTAAATAGTCCGCGGGAGTTGGCCGTTAGTGGTGACTATTATGTAGTTGCAGATAATGGCGAAAATAAATTCTTTGTGTATTACAAAGTAGGAAACAGTTTTGCGCTGTATTATACTGTAGAAGTACCATTCCCGGTTTGGGGAATTGCTTTTAAAGGAAACGATCTTTATGCTGTTGTAGATACTACAAGCGACCTTGCTGTTTATTCAGACTTTATCGTTAATGCGATGGATGGTATGATGTACCCTTCAAAACGTGTAACTATCGAAGGTATCGTGCGTACACACGGGCTAACCTATGATGGTACTAACGATGTGATGATTATGACTGATATTGGTGCTGCCTCAAATGCTACAGATGATGGTGGTTTTCACGTAATCAGTGAATTTTCGACCAAATTTGATGCGCTTTCAGATGGTGAAGTTTTACCGGTAGGAATACAAACACGAATTGCCGGATCATCAACAATGATGGGGAATCCTATTGATGTAGCTTATGATTCTGAAACCGGAGCTATTTATATTGCAGAAGTTGGTAATGGTAAAATACTAGGATTTACAGATTGGGGCAATGGCGGTGACATTAGTCCGAGTTTAGAAATTGATCTTGCTACCGCATCTTCTATTTATTTCTCAAGTGATGAAACCGATGGAAACGTTGGGATGTCTTCAATGAGTCAAACTACACGCTTATATACTACTTCTACTGCTGACGGAACCATTACCGTTTATGATGGATCAGGAGCAATGGTTAGTATGATTAGCAGTGCTTCTACTAGCTCTGAAGGTATTTATTATAATGCATTTGATGATGCGCTTTTATTAGGATCGCGCTCGGAAGGAGAACTACAATACTACAGTGATTTTTCAACCTTAATGAATGGTGGTAGCGCGACGGCAGCATTTGCTGCAGATTTGCCAACATCCAGTACCCGAGAAATCGCCGTGTATGGTAACAAGGTTGTAGTAGCAGATAATCCTGCAAATATGTTCTATGTGTATTCGTATAACGGAAGCTCTTTCACTCTTGAGAATACCTTTGATCCAGGTTTCCCGGTTTGGGGAATCACATTTAAAGGCGGCGATTTACTTGCAGTGGTAGATACTACAAGTGATTTGGCCATTTTTGAAGATTTCTTCAGCAATACTATGGATGGGGCGCTAACGCCAACCAAACGAGTAAGTATAGGCGGAATTATAAGAACCCACGGAATTACCTACAGCGCCGCAGATGACGTACTGGTAATGACTGATATTGGTCTTGCTGCCGGTGGTGCTCTTGATGGCGGTATAAATGTGATTCAAGACTTTAGCGCTGTAATTGAAGCTACTGCAGACGGCGGAAGCATCAGCATTGCAGATCAGAATATTATTGAAGGGTTAAGCACCCTTATGAACAATCCTATTGATGTAGCATACGATCACAAGACCAAAACTGTTTTCGTATCTGACATTGCTACCGGAGCCGTTCTTGGGTTTAGCAATGCGCTTAGCGCAAGCGGGAATATTGCTCCCTCAGTAAATAATACCCTTACCTCAGCGTCTTCGCTGTATCTATATAACAATTAATAGATAAACCTACTTAATACCCTGCCTCAGGATAAACTTCTGAGGCAGTTATTTTAAATACAAGTAATATTCATCTCGATATTCGAGTGAAAAGGCCTCTTGAGAGGCTTTTTTTTATAGGAAATTTTCAATAAAATGATACAAAAGTAACAGCCATCCCACTGCTAACAACAAACCTCCTAAAGGAGTTATCGGCCCTAAAAATCGCCATTTCTTTCCTGAAGCACCGGTAATGCATAGACCATAAATAGAAAATGAAAACAACAAAGTACCGAATACAAAACAGTTGATGATCAATTGTTCATGAAGTGTATTGAAGCCCAAATTAAAGCTTAAAACAAGCAATACGATCGCGTGATACATTTGATACTTCACACCGGTCTCAAAGCTTGCCATTTGATCTGAAGTGAATTTTTTCTTCAATGCGTGAGCACCAAAAGCCCCCAATACGATAGCCAAAAATCCATAAAAGGCAGCAAAAAACTGAGCTACTAAAATTGTTTCCATAGGTTTCTTAGAGTATTTCTGTAAAGGTACGTGCTCTAATTCTAATAACTCTCCTCCCACAAACTTTACTAGGTCACCCGCCCTACTCTTCTATACAAGCCACAGCGCATTTAATCTCACTAATCACGTCAAGCAGCCGTATAAGAATGCTTATCTTTAAACTCCTAATATGTAATACTAGTTCGCTAAAAAATGAATTTAAAAAAATACATCAACGACATTCCTGATTTTCCAAAAGAAGGAGTCGTATTTAAAGATATTTGTCCGCTACTGGCTTCTCCAAAAGCGACCGACTATGCTGTAGATTTATTGGCAAAAGGCTTGCACGATATCAATGTTACAAAGATTGTGGGTATAGAAAGTAGAGGATTTTTATTTGGCTTGGCTTTAGCGCAAAAAATGGGAGTAAGCTTTGTACCTATTAGAAAGCCGGGAAAGCTGCCAGGTGCTATTCTTCAGCAAAAATATGCCTTAGAATATGGTGAAGATTGTATTGAAATTCAGGAGCAAGCTATACAACCAGGAGATTATGTAGTGGTTCACGACGATGTGCTTGCTACCGGCGGAACTGCTGCCGCTGCTTGTAAACTTGTAGAACAGTGTGGTGCAACTGTAGTGCAGTGCAATTTTTTAATGGAGTTAGGCTTTCTTGACGGAAGGTCAAAATTAAAGCAATATCACTTGCATAGCTTGATGCACTATTAATCTAATGCATTTTTAGTTACCCAAAGCTTGTAACCAAAAAGCGCCAATTGCAATTTGCTTGCTTTGGCAAGATCTACCTTTTTCTTAGTTAAACTGGGTAGCACTTTCTTATTGATTTTAGCCAATGTTTTAAAAAATCGTTTTTTCATAATGCTGTTTTAATGCTAACAAATTAAAGAATCAGTATACTCAAATTTAGGCTTTTAACATTATTCTGTGCGCGCTTACAGAATATGTTAAGACGAATTTGTGATTATCCAAAAACTGTCTCAATGATTGTTAAAATTAAAGTGACCATAATGTTGATTTTTTAATTGTTAAACATTTATCTGACCACAAATACGGAAGTAAAACGCACATCTACAAGGTTTTCGCGAAGTATTAATGCAATTGAATACAGAATTGTAAGTAAAAAGATTAGTTCTATTTTCAATTAAAATAGAAACACCTTCGATTAAGTTTACATTACTAACTAAAACTCACGAATCACAATTCATCTGTAACTTCTATAGACGATTTTTTAAGGATTTTGAAATACTGAAGGGCTAAAAAGTTCATTTTTCATTTAAAAAATTGCATTTCATCTTTTTCAATCACCTTACTCGAGTAAAATTTCTTGGTCGTACGCATATAAAAATCCGGTGCAACTGTTAGTCACACCGGATTCTAAAATGCATTGAAAATTGTTTAGACTATTATTTTTCTTTCTGCTTTGTGAAAATTTCGATTACTCCTTCAGTTTCTTCATCAACATAGCTTTTATATTTTTTAAAAGGTGCGTCTCCTTTAAGGATATTTATAGAATCTATAATCTTAACATCTATTGATTTAAAGTCAAAATCTTCTTCATCCATGACTTTCCCATCAATAACATAAATTACATTTGAAACTTTCTGTGGTTGACGAACCCTGTAATAAATGTTTTGGGATTTTCTATTAGTCACATTTTTAAACTCCGAAGCATTGATCACACGCTCTTTATCCATAAAAACGCTGTCCTCTTTAAAGTTCATACGTGCTCTCATTTTACTGCGCATAGCTTCTTCACGTTCTTTCATTTCAGCTTTTCGAGCTTCCATTCGCTCTTGCATCGCTACGCGACGTTCTTCCATTCTGGCTTTCATTTCGGTTCTTCCTTCGGTAGAATCACTAAATCGTGCCTGCATCTCTTCTCTGCGCGCTTCCATTTCCTTGATACGTGCTTGCATTTCTTCCTTTCGCTCAGCTAATGCTTCGGCGGTCATCGCACTGCGCTGCACAATTGAATTTTGTCCTGAGACTACTCCAAAAGTACCTTCAGCACTTCGATAGACCGCAATAGGTTCGATTGCATTTCCATCCCTATTATAACTTGCAGAAGCTTTATTACCGGTTTCCCGATCTTGAATTTCAATTTTTATTCTAGAAATTTCTCCTGCATCGTTATACTTCAGTCTAGAAAACTGCATAGCAACATTATACTCGGCGTCCAATGCTTTTGCAATGGCTTCAATCTCACTCTCTGTCGTTGTAGGGGTAATGATCTTTTTAAACGGCTTAGCGCTCGCTTTTTGTGTTTTCTGTGGTTCTGGTTGAGGAGCATCTTCAATGATCTCTGGCAAATTCATTGTATTCTGTTTCCCCGTAGTCGTTAAGCTATTTTTTACTTGCGGACTTAAAGTATATCCCTTAACTCCATCTTTAGCGATCACGGTTTTGTGCTGCCCGTCATTAACATCAACAATGATAATTTCCTGCTTATCATAACTTATAGCATACTTAAACGGGTTGCCACGATCATCCTGTTTGTTTAGCTCAAGCGTTCTTTTAAAATCAGCTTGCCCTTTGAATCGGGTTGCGATCGCAAAACCTGTAAGTTGCGCTTGAGTATTGCGCTTTACATTAGTGATCTGTAGATCCACATCGTCAATTTCGGTATTAAAATAGCTTTCGATTGCGGCGAGATCTGCATCATTGCTTGAAGGCGAAATATACATCACCGGTGTTGACGAAGCGCTTATCGCAGTTTCTTCCGTCAGGTATTTCACTTCTTCTTTCACATTAAAACTCCACATAAACGCACCAAGTACTGGTACGATCAGGAGTATTTTCCATTTTTTAAATTCGCTTGATGATTGCTTGTTTAACATAACTATTCGTTTTTTGATGAATGATTGATAAAATGAATTGGTCAAAGCCGGCGCCCATTTTGGTGCAGCTACTTTAACCAATGCGAGTTGGTACTGTTTATGATTGGTAACCTGACTGGCAGTAGCAGCATCGGCCAGATATTCAAGATTTTCTACAATTGCGCTTTTATAGAGCCAAGCAAGTGGATTAAACCACTGAAGAATCAACGTCATCTGTATTAATAATACGTCTAAACTATGATACTGCTTAGCGTGAGCTTGCTCGTGCAGTAAAATCATTTCTAACTCTTCTTGACCGTGTGCACGTGCATCGATCACAATAGTATTAAAGAATGAAAACGGCGCATCTAAACCATCAATTTGAATGAATTGATGGCCCGCGGCACTGGTTTTTTTAGCATTACGTAAAAAGAACACAACTTTGCTAAGTTTTAGAATAAAAGAGCCTAACATTATCAAGACACCTAAGAGGTAAATCGCAAAGGCCACTTCCCAAAAAGTAAATGCCGGGGCCAATTCTTCTCCAACTGTCGTGGTATAGTTGGCGTTGGCTAACAGATCAAAATCCATTGCCGGCATTGGCTTATAGATTGTGCGTTTTAAGATTAAAAGCGGGGTAATGAATGATGCCAAAATACCTAAAACCAGATAATGCCTATTGGTTTTAAAAAAAGTTTCGTGCTTCAACAGCAGCGTGTAAAGCAGATAGAATAGACTCAATATGGCTGTTGCTTTAAATAAGTAAAGAAGTGGTTCCATATTATTGTTTGTTTTCGATAATTTCTAAGATCTCACGCAATTCTTCAGCTGTGATTTTCTCCTCTTTGGCAAAGAAGGAAACCATATTCTTATAAGAGCTGTCAAAGAAACGTCGCGTAGCTTCATTCCAAAAGCGCTTGCCGTACGCCTCTCTACAAATTATAGGAAAATATTGATGGGTTTTACCAAAGGCTTTATGGTCAACATAGCCTTTCTCTTCCAAATTACGCACGATAGTTGAAACGGTATTGTAATGGAGATTTTCATCTTCTAAACCGGCTTGCACTTCTTTTACAAAAGCTTTTTCCAGTTTCCATAGAACGTGCATAATCTCTTCTTCTTTATTGGTCAATTTTTCCATAAGGCTATAATTTTTGGTTTAATCAAGTCAGCTTTAGATAACCTACTGATTAAAAGCACATAGAATTTAATCAAAATCTTAAAACAAACATATAACGAAAAAACTAGTTAACCAACTATTTTTGTAGTTATTTGAATTTTGCTTGATCAATTTATGTAGGTGTACCCGTAGAATCTCCACAGGTTTAACTAAAAAAACTGCAGATTTTGCCCTATTTTTACAAAAAACAGCGCGCATTTGGACATTCTCGAAAATTTTAGAATACTCGATCTCGTCGATATTTTATTGGTAGCCACCCTGCTCTATTACTTGTATAAATTAGTCAAGGGGACCGTCGCCATCAATATATTTTTAGGAATTTGTATCATCTGGGTAATGTGGAAAATCACACAATTGCTTCAGATGGAAATGTTAAGTACCATTCTTGGGCAGTTCATTGGCGCCGGAATGTTTGCCCTTATTGTTGTTTTCCAGCAAGAAATACGCAAGTTTCTCCTGATGATAGGCTCTACTAATATTGGTAGAAAAACCGGAATCCTCAAACATTTTAAATTTCTTCACGATGAAGCCCAGGACTCTTCTAAAACTAAAGTAGAAGAGATCATAGATGCCTGCGATAAAATGGGTAAAGTTCGCACCGGCGCGCTCATTGTCATTCAGCGCACAACGCATTTAGACTTTGTGAAGCAAACAGGCGACCAAATGAATATTGAAGTTAACAGACCTATTTTAGAAAGTATTTTCTTTAAAAATTCAACTTTACACGACGGCGCTGTGATCATCGAAGACAATACTATTGTGGCCACCCGGGCTATTTTGCCTGTATCCAATGAAAGAAACATCCCATTGCGTTTTGGTTTACGCCACCGGGCTGCAGTAGGAATTACTGAAAAAACAGATGCAGTTGCGCTTGTGGTCAGTGAAGAAACCGGCAACATCAGTTATTTAAAGGATGGCGAATTTGTTTTGTTTAAGAACTTGACCGAACTTATTGAGATTTTGAGAAAGGATCTTAGTTAAATTCTTATGGAAACCAAACCTACTGAAAGTAAGCTCGTCGTCGTTGGCTATTGCCGTAATTGCTTTAAAAATTTACCCCCCGACGCTGCTTTTTGCGAGAGTTGCGGAGCAAAAATCATTAAAAACCGAATCACAACAAAAAATCTTCTTGAAGATTTTAATGATCGATTTCTTAGTATTGATGGGGCTTTACCTAAAACATTTATAGCGCTTTTCACAAAACCCGAAGATGTCATAGGTGGCTACATTAATGGGGTGCGTAAAAGATACATTTCTGCCTTTGGCTATTTTGCATTATCGCTTACCATTGCCGGTATCTACGTCTTTGTCATCAAAGAATATTTTCTAGATACGCTTTTTGATCAGTTAGCCTTATCATCGGGTTCAGATCAGGCTCAGGTAGATCTTACTAAAAAAATCACTGTAGGAATGAATGAGTATCAGGGCTTGTTAAGCATCATCAGCATTCCACTTTTAGCTTTGATCTCCCGGATTGTATTTTGGAATTACAAACAGTTTAATTACTTAGAGCACGTAGTCATTTACCTGTATGCATTTAGTCATATCAATATTATTTTCTATGCCTTAATCATACTTAGCATCTGGTCGGCTCCGCTATATTCCTTTTTTAGTTTAGTGGGTATGTTCGGCTATATTATCTATACGGGATATGTATTGAAAAGACTATATAACCTAAACGCGGCAAGCCTGATTTTAAAAACTTCCTTATTTCTACTTATAGGAAGCGTTCTATTGCTCATACTAGGAATCGTGATCGGCATTGTAATGGTAAAACTAGGTATGATTGATGAAATGCTAGAAAACATCCAGAACGCCCAGTCTGCTAAAATTTAAGCCGGTTCTTGATTTGCTGCAAACTGTACTTCGTGAAGTTTGCGATAATGACCGTTCTCTACTTGTAAAAGTTCTTTGTGACTTCCCATTTCAACGATCTGGCCTTTTTCCATCACGATGATCTTGTCAGCTTTTTTAATGGTTGCAAGGCGGTGCGCAATCACTATAGAAGTACGCCCTTTAGTGATCTTATTGATCGCTTTCTGAATCAAATATTCACTATTTGAATCAACTGAAGATGTCGCCTCATCCAGAACAAGAATACTCGGGTTACTTACATACGCTCTTAAAAAGGCGATCAATTGGCGCTGCCCACTTGATAACATCGCACCGCGCTCTTTCACATTATAATGATAGCCGTTAGGCAGACTGCTTATAAATTGGTCTACGCCAATGGCCTTAGCCGCAGTGATTACATCTTCTTCTGTGATATCAGGATTGTTAAGCGTGATGTTGTTTAAAATAGAATCTGCAAATAAGAATACATCTTGTAAGACCACCGCAATTTCTGAACGTAGCGATGCCACTTGTACATCACTAATATCAACCCCATCGATTTTAATTGTTCCGCTGTCAATCTCGTAAAACCTACCTAAGAGATTGATGATTGTAGATTTTCCGGCACCTGTAGAGCCCACGATAGCTACAGTCTCCCCTGCCTTTACTTCAAGATTAATTCCGCGTAAAACCTCTTCACCCTCAATATAACTGAATCGCACATTTTCAAAACTCAAATCTCCTTTAATACCACTCAGCAAGTGTGTCCCGTTGTCTTCTATTCGGGCATCAGTATCTAAAATACCAAAAACTCTGTTCGCAGCGACCATTCCCATTTGTAGGGTATTAAACTTATCTGCGATTTGACGTAAAGGTGTAAACAGCATTTGCGAAAACTGAATGAATGCCGTTACCAGACCAATGGTGATGACATCACTCTGAGCTGCACGCAATCCGCCATACCATACCAGTAAACCAATGGTTATTGACGTGACCATTTCAGCGATTGGAAAAAAGATGGAATTGTACCAAACGGTTTTATTCCACGCGGTCATATGCTTTTTATTGATTTCGTCAAACTTCTTACGCTCAACGGCTTCGCGTGAAAAAATCTGTACGATTTTCATCCCGGTTACGCGCTCTTGCACAAACGAATTGAGGTTTGCTACCTGAGTACGCACTTCTTCAAAAGCCACCTTCATTTTCTGCTGAAAAACCCGTGTAGCGTATAGAATAAAAGGAAGTATCGCAAAAACAATTAGCGATAATTGCCAGCTTTTATAGAGCATCACACCGGCTATTACCAGCATTTTCAGTAAATCACTAATGATCATAAATAGCCCTTGGCTAAAAATACTTGCTATGGTTTCAATATCATTTACGGCACGGGTTACCAGTCTCCCTACTGCAGATTTATCATAATACTGCATTTTGAAGTAAATCATATGCTTGAACAGCTTGGTACGAATATCAAGCACCACTTGTTGCCCCAGCCAGTTTGCAAAGTAGATAAACAGTAATTGAAAAATAGATTCCCCAAAAAGAACTAGCAAGCTCAGCCCGATGTAATACATCAGACTGTCCATATCTTTAGGCTGCATCCCCTCATCCATCGCATACTCGATGTAAATGGGCCTGAGCACGGCAAAAATCGAGATCAAAATCGCGGAAATCGCGACAAAATACATGCGTGCCTGATAGGGCCTCGTATAGCTTAACAGCTTTTTAAACAAGCCAAAATCAAATGCATTTCCTTTACTACTCGCCATATATTTTAAAAATTTCTTTTGGGTAGGCTACTTCAGTCAAATATAATCCGTGTGCCGGTGCCGAGGCTCCGGCTTGTGCACGTAACCTGCTGGCAATTATAGTCTTTAATGCTTCCGGCTCCATTTTGCCCTGCCCTATTTCAAGCAAGGTTCCCACAATCGCTCTGACCATATTGCGCAGAAAACGGTCTGCCGAAATGGTAAACTTAAGGTTTGTGTTTTCTTGCGTCCAACCTGCTTCGGTAATCTCGCAAATGTACGTTTTAACGTCTGTTTTTGAACGGCTGAAGCATTTAAAATCTTGTTTCCCTAAAAGCAGTTGGGCCGCAGCATTCATCGCATCAACATCTAACGACTTCTCAAAGAAATACGATTGATTGACCAAAAACGGATTCTTAGTCGTATGGATTTTATACTCATAACTTCGGCGAACAGCATCAAATCGTGCATGTGCTACGGGCTGAACGGGAATCACAGCATTAATCGCGAGAGCATCGGGTAAATAACGATTTAAACGAAATTGCAAATGCTGAAGCGCTTCCGTTGAAAAATTTTCATCCCAATCAAAATGTGCAAATAACTGTGTGGCGTGCACTCCGGCGTCTGTGCGTCCTGCACCCACCACCGCAACTTCACTGCGTAGCAAGGTGGTCAACGCTTCTTCTAGAACCTCCTGCACGGTGATACTTTGAGGCTGCCGTTGCCAGCCGTGATAAGAAGTACCGTCGTATGCTATATCAATAAAATACCGCAAGCCTGTTGTTTGTGATTGAATTGGCAAAGATACATCTTTGTAATTGCTCTCTGAGCAGCACCAGCAGGATAGTTTTATGAAAAAAATACTTTTACTTAGCGATACCCATAGCTATATTGACGATCAAATTTTAAAGCATGCTAAAGCAGCAGACGAAGTCTGGCATGCCGGAGATATTGGTGATCTCGCAGTTACCGATGCCTTAAAAAAAGTGGCTCCTTTGCGCGCTGTTTTTGGCAATATTGATGATCACGAAATCCGCAAAGAGTTCCCGTTAAACAACCGTTTTATATGCGAGGGCGTAGATGTCCTTATCACACATATAGGCGGCTATCCGGGGAGGTATTCGCCAGCGATTAGAGAGGAGCTACGCACTAATCCTCCAAAATTATTTATATGCGGGCATTCACACATTTTAAAAGTTATGCCTGATAAAAAACTTAAGTTGCTGCATATGAATCCCGGAGCCATTGGTAAACACGGATTTCATAAGGCACGTACGATGTTGCGCTTTACTGTAGATCAGGGAAAAATTGATAATCTGGAAGTCATCGAGAAGAAACGGTAGTCTAAAACATGATTTTTAAACACTTTGCTCACATGTATAAAAAAACCTGCTAGTTGGCATACTAGCAGGTTCTTCGCACTAATTAACTAAGATATCAGGTCTATCGTAACCGATCTACAGATTTTACAAGATCCTCATCCCGCTTAATTGCTTTGTTTGCCAAAGCGATAAAAACGATAGAAATGATGGGAATAAGCATCCCAATACCCTTCTCTGGGGCCGCCGCCCCTCCAGATAACATTTGCGATTGGTAAACCAACACACCTAGTAAAATAAAGTTCAATATTATATTGAGTCGCCCCAGCACAAACTGAAGCTTTCTATTTTTAAATAAAAACAGCGCAATTAAAGATAAAAGCGCACTACCAAAAAACAGCGCTACCAATTCTAAATGATCAACTGCATAAACCGGCGCTCCTTCTGCAGTACTATAAACCGGGATTGCAAAGTGCAAGCCTGCAGCTACAAGTGCTGCTAAAAATAAATAAATGCTCTGTATGCGTTGAATCATTGCTTAATTGTGCATTGCGGGTGACAAAAATAAAAACTTCTTTTAGACTACAGCCGATTAATTAAAAAATATTGTTGTATAATTGTAGCCATAAATGTAACCGCTTCTATGTAGGTTACTTACTTGCCAAAAAATTTATTAGATCTTCTCTCAAAATTTTTTGATTGCATTCAAATCAATTCAATTACAGAAATTCATACTTATAGTTAATGTTTACTATTTCAGAATTAAAAGCTAAAAAGCTGCCTGAATTACAAGAAATTGCAAAAGGACTAGACATCCCTAAGTACCGGTCTCTCAAAAAGTTAGATCTGGTTTACAAAGTTCTTGATCATCAAGCCGCAGACCCTAAAGCGGTTGCAGAAGTTATAGAAGAAACTTCTTCTGAAACCCCTACAAAAGCAAAAGCGCCACAAAAGAAAACTCAAAAAAGCGCTCCTAAAAAAAATACACGCTCAGCAGACGATAGCAAGAAAGAAGCTACAAAAGATTCTTCTCAAAACGATGCTAAAGCCAGCGGTAAAACTGATGATAAATCAGAAAAACCACAGCGCAAGCCTAGACAAGCTAAAGCGACTTCCGACAACGATAACTCAAAACAATCTGACAATAACAGATCTAAAAATAACCGTTCTCGCAAAGACAATAATTCGAATGCTAACAACAATTCGAATAACAACCGAAGCGCTAAGGACAACAACAATAGCAACTCGAATAACAACAACAATTCGAACAGCAACAGCAACAACAATCGCAATAACAACAATAACCGCAACAACAATAACAACAACGCTAGCAACAGCAACAACGGTAACAAAGATACCCGCAACCGCTACAGAGAGCCTGATTATGAGTTTGATGGTTTAATTGAAAGCGAGGGTGTTCTTGACATTATGCAAGACGGTTATGGTTTTTTACGTTCTAGTGATTATAACTATCTCTCTTCTCCTGACGATATTTATGTTTCCCAATCTCAAATTCGATTGTTTGGCCTAAAGACCGGAGATACCGTACTTGGTGTTATCAGACCTCCAAAAGAAGGCGAGAAGTATTTTCCGCTAATCAAGGTTTCAAAAATTAACGGTTTAGACCCTAGTGTTGTTCGCGACCGTGTTTCATTTGAACATTTGACACCTTTATTTCCGAAGGAAAAATTCAATATTGCTGAACGTCAGAGCACGATCTCTACACGTATAATGGATTTATTTGCTCCTATCGGTAAAGGGCAACGTGGTATGATCGTATCGCAACCTAAGACAGGGAAAACAATGCTTTTAAAGGATGTTGCAAACGCTATCGCAGCGAATCATCCTGAAGTTTACCAAATGATCTTACTTATTGATGAGCGCCCTGAAGAGGTTACAGATATGCAGCGTAATGTAAAAGGTGAAGTTGTCGCTTCAACTTTTGACAAAGAAGCACACGAACACGTACGCGTTGCTAATATTGTTCTTGAAAAAGCAAAACGCCTTGTAGAATGTGGCCACGATGTGGTTATACTTTTAGATTCTATCACCCGTTTGGCTCGTGCTTATAACACGGTTCAGCCGGCATCTGGTAAGATCTTGAGTGGTGGTGTTGATGCTAACGCTTTACATAAACCGAAACGTTTCTTTGGTGCTGCGCGTAATATTGAAAATGGCGGTTCTTTATCAATCATTGCAACTGCATTGACCGAAACTGGTTCAAAAATGGACGAGGTGATTTTTGAAGAATTTAAAGGAACCGGTAATATGGAACTTCAGTTAGATCGTAAGATCGCCAACCGAAGAATCTTCCCAGCTATCGACCTGACTTCGTCAAGCACACGTCGTGATGATCTTCTGCTTAACGAAAACGCAATACAGCGTATGTGGGTGATGCGTAAATATCTTGCAGATATGAATCCTATTGAAGCTATGGAATTCATTAGCGATCGCATCAAACAAACTAAAAACAACGAAGAGTTTCTAATCTCAATGAACGGCTAGAAATCCTTTTTAAATATTATAAGCGGCATCTACTCGATGCCGCTTTTTTTTGTTTTGATTTTTCGCTTATATTTAAAACTAAATATTTAGTCGATGAAAATATTAGCTTGTTTAGCCTTCTGCGTCTTAACCATCTTTACTTCATGTAAAAGGACTAACAATACAGGACCGAGCAATGAACCAATCATTACTAAGGATTCAACTTCAAACTCCGGAATAGTTATAGTTGGAATTTCAGACGATTCGCTAGCGTTTAAGAATATTCACATCGCTGATTATTCCCAATTTAGCGGAAGCTATTATGAATTAATTCAAGATAGATCAACTAGTAAAGACACTACCTTACTCAAGCTAAAACCACTAGACACAACTCAAATTTTGGAATTTTGGTCCTTTGGAGCTAAAACTAATTACAATACACGTTTCATTGCATCGCCCGGAGACAGCATTATAATTAAAATCAAAGATGAAGCCATTAAGTTTTTAGGCGACAATAGCCCAGAAAACAACTTTTTCATAGAATTAGATCCAGACAATAATGACTACGCAAATACGACTTACACTAACGATCTAGACCTATACAAGACCCAAGTTAAATCGATGTATCTGAAACGAAAAGCTTATTTAGACCAATATGTCGAGAAACATAATGTTTCAGAGGGTTTTAAAAATTTAGTATCTGCAGAATTAAAACAAGAATACCTATATAATCTAATAGCTCCGCGATCAAAAAACATTGATGGAATCAACGGCAACGCAAATACAAATCTCATTTTAGCAGATTTGATAGCCCAGGATTATGACATAGAAAAAAACGGCATCTTTGATATGGCAAGCTATCTAGATAATATTAAAATTGAAGAATTCCAAAACACCAATCTCACAGCAAATGATTATTTCAAAAGAAATCTTACACAATTCATTAGACAGTATTTTGTAAAATCTGATTATTTAGATTACACAAAAGAGAAATATATTGCTGAAAAAGAATTTATTCAATCCAACCTACCTAAAGAAATTCAAAATATCGCCTTAACACAGATTCTTTCAGATTATCATCAAAAAGGGTTCGGCAACGGGAGAATTGACAAAGATTTTTTAAAAGCGGAAATAACAAGTTTAAAAACAAAAGAACTCAAAAAATCATATCGCACAGCTCTAGAGGAGATTGAAAGTGATCTTAAACAGATAAATAGCCAAATCCCGACATATATTCTAGAACAAAAATTATTAAATACTGCAGGAGACACGATCTCCTTAGGCGAACTAGTGCAATCTAAGCAGCATTTGAAAATAATTGATTTTTGGGCGAGTTGGTGCACGCCTTGCATCAAAGAAATTAAGGAAACGAAATCCTTTAAAGAACGATTAAAAGAAAACGCTGAACTAGAATGGATCTACCTTTCAATAGATGAAAGTAAAAACAATTGGCTTGACCAAGTTAACCGAATTAAAGCATACACAAGCCTTGGAAATCATTTTATGATGACTCCCAAAAGTAACACTGCGTTAAGTTCGTTTTTCAAAATCAATTATATTCCTAGATATACATTAGTAGGAACATCAACTAATATACTATTGAGTAACACACCGCGACCCTCAGACGAATTTGTTTTTGAACAAATTATAGCAGCTAATAAAAAATAACCTCAAGCTACTCAACAAAAAAACTCCCACGCAGATTGCGAGGGAGTTCTCTTAATTCTTAAACAGGACTTATTAAAGCGCGTTTACGTGCTTTGCAAGTTGAGACTTTAAGTTAGAAGCTTTGTTATCGTGAATGATATTCTTCTTAGCTAACTTATCAATCATAGAAACTACTGAAGGAAACAAAGTCTCAGCTTCTTTCTTATCAGCTTCACGTAATTTTTTCATTGCATTACGTGTAGTTCTACTCTGGTAGCGGTTTCTTAAACGCTTAGTCTCGCTGTTTCTAATTCTTTTTAAAGATGACTTGTGATTTGCCATTATCTCGTTCTGTTTTAAATTGTAGCCCGTAGGGGAATCGAACCCCTCTTACCAGGATGAAAACCTGGCGTCCTAGCCGATAGACGAACGGGCCATTATGTAAATAACTTTTGCACTTCTAAGTGCAATTCTCTTCGTAGTCCGTAGGGGAATCGAACCCCTGTTACCAGGATGAAAACCTGGCGTCCTAACCCCTAGACGAACGGACCATTATTTTGCTTAATTGCGGATGCAAAAATACACATATTTTATTATCACACAATAGCAAAACAAACTTTTTTTAAATTAATATGCTTTAGCAAATAAAACACGCATTTGCGCAGGTTTACCACTGTATACACAAACCCCTTCTTCCTCTTTGGCATTCAATGGAATACAACGTATTGTAGCCTTAGTTTCGGTCTTTATTCGCTCTTCGGTTTCTTGGGTTCCGTCCCAAAAAGCACTTACAAAACCAGTCTTATTTTCAAGAATATCTTTAAACTCGTCGTAGGTATCTACTTCAGTAATATGCGTATCTCTAAAATTCTTTGCTTTATCAAACAACGCGCGCTGCATTTCAACCAATAAATCCTGCACTCTATTCACGATATCATCCTTTGATACCGTTTCTTTAGTCAAAGTATCTCTTCGAGCTAATTCAACAGTACGCTTCTCTAAATCACGTGGCCCTATAGCAATTCTTAAAGGCACCCCTTTTTGCTCGTATTCATTGAATTTCCAACCTGGTTTGTGCGTATCTCTATCATCAAATTTTACGCTGATGCCTAGTAGTTGTAATTCACGCTTAAGTTCCTTAGCCACTTGAGAAATAGAATCTAACTGCTCCTCCCCTTTGTAAATAGGCACAATCACCACTTGTATAGGCGCTAATTTAGGTGGGAGCACTAACCCGTTATCATCGCTATGCGTCATCACCAAAGCCCCCATTAAACGTGTAGAAACTCCCCAACTTGTGGCCCACACATGTTCCTGACCACCTTCTTTAGTTGCAAATTTAACATCAAATGCTTTGGCAAAATTCTGCCCTAAAAAGTGTGAAGTACCCGCCTGTAAAGCTTTTCCGTCTTGCATAAGCGCTTCAATACAATAGGTTTCTAATGCTCCTGCAAAACGCTCACTTTCGGTTTTCGTTCCGCGCACTACCGGCATTGCCATAAAGTGTTCTGCAAAATCCGCATATACGCGCATCATTTGTTTAGCTTCGGCGATAGCCTCTTCCTGTGTAGCATGAGCCGTATGCCCCTCTTGCCATAAAAATTCGGCAGTACGTAAAAACAGACGCGTGCGCATTTCCCAACGCACCACATTCGCCCACTGGTTCACTTTAATAGGCAAGTCTCTATAGGATTGAATCCATTTTCGATAAGTATCCCAAATAATAGTTTCTGAAGTTGGGCGTACAATTAACTCTTCTTCCAACTTAGCCTCAGGATCCACGATAATGCTTCCATCTTCATCATTTTTGAGACGATAATGGGTTACCACAGCACATTCTTTAGCAAAACCATCTACATGACTCGCTTCTTTACTGAAGTAAGATTTGGGTATAAAAAGTGGGAAATAGGCGTTTTCGTGACCGGTTTCTTTAAACATTCTATCCAGTTCAGCCTGCATTTTTTCCCAGATAGCGTAACCGTAAGGTTTAATAACCATACAACCTCTAACTCCTGAGTTCTCAGCAAGATCAGCCTTTACAACCAGTTCGTTATACCATTTAGAGTAATCTTCTGCCCTTGTGGTCAAATTCTTTCCCATAACTTCTTATTTGGCACAAATATTGTGTCTTTATAAATGATTTTTAAAGTTTTGCAACATCTTTGTTAAATGCACAAAATTGACGGCAAAACTAGTTAAATTTACAATGTTCAACAATAAAATAACTGATGATATGCGCGGCTTGACAAATACTCCAAATACATTTCTAAAACCTTTTTTAGGTTTATTGGCGCTAGCAGGATTAGTATCTTGCGGCCCCTCTCAATATACAATGAATGACAGCATCTACGGTGGAAGATCTACCGTATATGAAGAACCCACCCAAGAAGTGGCCAGTACCACCGTTAATGGTGGTGTTTATGCCAACTACTTTTCTCAAGGTGCAGCTGATTTAGATGCGGCTCAACAGTCTGGCGATATATTTACCGATATTGATTCCTACAGCTCTAATGCTGAATATACTACAGAACAAGCTATTCTAGATGAAGATTTAGCCTACCAAGCTCAACCGGGTTGGGGTGATGTTGTTGACGATATCACTGTTAATATTTATCCTGATTTCTATAATCGTATTGGTTTCGGCGGGTATTACAGACCTTTCTGGAACTACGGTTGGGGTAATTTTGGTTTCGGCTTTGGACCAGGCTGGGCTACACCATATGGCGGCTGGGGAGGCTGGGGCAACCCATACTTTGGATACGCCTACAACGGCTGGGGCTATGGTGCTTGGGGATATCCTTATAACGGATGGGGGTTTGGATATGGCTACCCATATTATGGATACTACGGTTACAACACTTACTATGGAAATGTATTCTACAGAAACAATTACTACTCCAGATATAATAACAACAGATTAGCGTATTCAAACTCTAGAAGATCTAGCAATGTGTACGGAACGAACAGATCAGCTAATTCAAGAATCTCTTCGGCTCGCTCTGCATCTCGACGTTCTTCAGAAGTAAATTATGCTCGCACTAGTAGAACATACAGTAGAAATAATGTAGGCGTGAATACCGATCGCATCAGCAGAAGTAGCTCTAATAATTCAGCTAGAGTTTCTAGTAGAAATCGAAGCGCTTCAAGCAATAGTATTTATAGAAGTAACTCAAGAAGAAGCTCTAGTAACACGATTACCAGAAGTAATTCTAGCAGTCCTGTAAGAGCAACACGCTCTAGCACGTACTCACGAAATTCTGTAAGCACACCTACGCGCTCAACTTCTCGTACGATGACAAGATCTTCAGTTCCTACGCGTAGTGCTTCACCTGCTCGTTCAAGTGGCGGAAGCCGTAGCAGCGGTGGAAGTTCATCTCGTGGCGGAGGCCGTGGTGGTCGCGGATAATATTCAGTTTCATTTTAAAATGTTATGATGAAAAAAATTCTAACACTCCTATTCTTGGCAATAGGTGCTCAATATTCTTTTGCTCAAAATGTAGCAGACGCAGTACGGTATAGTACGCAAAACATCACCGGAACTGCCCGATATATCGGCGTTGGTGGCGCGTTTGGCGCCTTAGGAGGTGATCTTTCCGCAATAAACGTGAACCCTGCCGGTTCTGCTATTTTTGATCGTAGCTTTGTGTCGCTCAGTTTATCTTCTGGTAATTACGATAACCAGACCTATTATAATGATGGAATCACTGTAAACGATGAATCTGATTTAGATTTGAATCAATTTGGTGGTGTTTTTGTCTCTCAGGGTGCTGCAGGTCTTCGCAAACTAACTTTCGGATTCAATTACGATCGCACCAATGATTTTGACAATGGATATGTTGCTTCGGGAATCTCCTCTAACTCTATAAGTGATTATTTTTTAGGCTATGCGCAAGGAACACCACTTGATCTATTAGAATTTCAAGAAGGTGAAACCACAGATGACTTGTATCAGTATTTAGGCGAAAGTGAAAATTTTGGTACTCAGCAAGCCTTCCTAGGATATCAAGGATATCTTATTGATCCTGTTTCATCTGAATTGGATAACACCGAATACACCAATGCACAAAATGGAAATTCTTTTGATCAAGAATACCAATATACCAGCTTTGGAAACAGCAGCAAATTCAGCTTTAATGCTGCCGCTCAAGTTAGTGAAGCCTTGTTTTTAGGGATAAACCTTAACGCGCACACCTTTAATTTCACAAGGCAAACCACATTATTTGAAGACAACAACAGCGCAAATAACGCTGTAAACAGCCTGAGGTTTGATAATGAATATAGAGCTTATGGCTCTGGAATTTCAGCACAGATAGGTGGAATTTACCATCTTTCGCCCAGCCTGCGTGTTGGTGCTACTTACGACACCCCTACGCTATATACTATTTCTGAAGAAACTGAGCAGTTTTTATCTACTTCAGGAACTAATGGAGAGATTGTTATCGCGCCTAATGTGATTAATATTTACGAAGATTACGATTTAGTCACTCCCGGAAAAGCTACAGGAAGTATCGCTTACATTTTTGGAAAGCGCGGATTTTTAAGTTTTGATTATTCGTATCAAGACTATAGCTCAATTAAGTTTAAGCCGGATAACGATGCCTTTTTTCAGCAATTGAACACTCAAATAGACAATCAACTAAAAGGCGTTTCTTCTTATAAATTAGGTGGAGAGTTTTTAGTAAACAGCTGGAGTTTCAGAGGCGGTTATCGCTTTATTGAAAGTCCGTATGAAAATGAAACAACCCTTGGCGACACTACCGGTTATTCTGTAGGTTTAGGATATTCTTTCGGTAACACACGTATTGACCTTGCTTACGATTGGATGAAACAAGATCAAAACCCAAGATTGTATGACGGCGCGTTTACCAATACCGCATTTATTGACACTATTAACACCAACATCGTAGCAACCTTATCGTTTCAGCTTTAAGTAATCTAGCCGAGAAATACACTTTTTGGCTACGATAGATGATCAACATACTTTATAAATGCCTCTTGTAAAATTCAAGAGGCATTTTTTTATTGACAGACCCTATAAACTCATTATTAAATCAGATAGCAACAGAAGTTTTTCAAGTTGTTAAATTAACTATCTTTGCAAGCCTTTAGCCCAAGTGGCGACTAATAGCTCTATGAAAATGAATTTTGAGAACGAAGAATTGAAAGAAATAGATGAATTAGGTGATAATCACCACAGTACATCTGCAATTACTCCTTTAAGAGATGATGCTTTTGAGTTAAGTGATTTAGAAAAAATCGAACTCATTAAAGAAGATGTTACCCGTATCATGCAAACTTTAGGTTTAGACCTTAAAGATGACAGCCTTAAAGGCACTCCTAATCGAGTGGCTAAAATGTTTGTAAACGAAATTTTTGGCGGACTTAACCCGCAGCGCAAACCTAAAGCCTCTACGTTTCAAAATAATTATAAGTACGGCGAGATGTTGGTTGAAAAGAACATCACCGTGTATTCTACTTGCGAACATCACCTGCTTCCTATTGTAGGTAGAGCGCACGTTGCTTATATTTCAAACGGCACGGTAGTAGGCCTTTCTAAAATGAATCGTGTGGTAGATTACTACGCAAAAAGACCTCAGGTTCAAGAGCGTCTTACTATGCAAGTCGTTCAAGAATTACAAAAAGTTTTAGGCACAGAAGATGTTGCCTGCGTTATAGATGCAAAACACCTTTGTGTTAACAGCCGCGGAATACGTGATATTGAAAGCAGCACAGTAACAAGTGAATTTGGCGGAAAGTTTAAAGAAGAAGCTGTTAAGCGCGAATTCTTAGACTATATCAAACTAGAAACTCCATTTTAAGAAGTACTTTAATTTAACAACAACCGAAGCACTATACTTAAATAAGCGATAACGCATTTTCAACTCAGGATTTATGGCGCCCTTATACCAGAAGCAAGAAATTAAAGTTTACAATTCAATAAACGGAAGTAAAGAAACGTTTACACCTATTCTAGAAGGTAATGTAGGGATGTATGTGTGTGGCCCCACCGTTTACAGCAATGTGCACTTGGGTAATGTACGCACCTTTATGTCTTTTGATATGATTTTTAGATATCTCAAGCATTTAGGCTACAAAGTGCGCTACGTACGCAATATTACCGATGCAGGTCACTTGACCGATGACGCTGATGAAGGCGAAGATAAAATTGCAAAAAAAGCTCGGTTAGAGCAAATAGAACCTATGGAAGTCGTGCAGCAATACACCATAGACTTTCATAATATTTTACAGAAATTTAATTGCTTACCCCCAAGTATTGAACCCACCGCTACAGGACACATTATTGAGCAAATAGAGATCATAAAAGAGATCATTGAAAACGGATTTGCTTACGAGAAAAATGGTTCGGTTTATTTTGATGTTCTAAAGTTTAATGAAAGTCATCACTACGGAAAGTTGAGCGGTCGTAATCTTGAGGATATGATCGCTAATACGCGTGAATTAACTGCGCAAAGCGAAAAGAAAAATGCTCAGGATTTTGCCTTGTGGAAAAAAGCAGAGCCGCAACACATTATGCGGTGGCCCTCACCTTGGGGCGACGGTTTTCCCGGATGGCACCTGGAGTGTACTGCAATGAGTACAAAATACCTTGGGAAACAATTTGACATTCACGGCGGCGGAATGGATTTAAAATTCCCGCATCACGAATGTGAAATTGCGCAATCTGAAGCTTCTCATGGCCACAACCCTGTGAATTACTGGTTGCACGCCAATATGCTTACGCTTAACGGCAAAAAAATGTCTAAAAGCGATGGAAATAACATATTCCCGGCTCAGATATTTACCGGAGACAGTCCGTTCCTGACTAAAGGCTTTTCTCCAAGTGTAGCACGTTTTTTTGTGATGCAAGCTCATTATCGCAGCGTTCTAGATTTTAGCAATGACGCATTACTTGCAAGCGAGAAAGGGTTTAACCGCCTTATGGAAGCTGTAAATCTCCTTGACTCGCTACCAACTTCAGCAAAGAGCAGTATTGATATCGAAGCTTGGAAACAGTCATGCTACGACGCGATGAATGACGATTTCAATTCGCCAATTCTTATAGCACAGCTTTTTGAAGCGGCCAAGTACATTCACCAACTTAAAGATGGTAAGGCCACAATTTCTTCAAGCGATCTAGATGCGTTTAAAACATCTGTTCATGCGTTTGTTTTTGATGTTTTAGGACTTGAAGACATCAACGCTGCGGCAGAAGCCAATACAGACAAACTGAATGGCGCCATTGAATTGCTTATTCAACTTAGAAAAGAGGCGCGCGCAAATAAGGATTTTGCTACAAGCGACCAGATCAGAGACCAACTTTTAGAATTAGGCATACAGCTTAAAGATGGTCGCGAAGGAACCACGTATACATTTGCTTAAAAGCCCTTCTGATGAAAGATTTTGCTAAAAAAGCCCTCATCTTTCCTATCAGGCTGTATCAGCGTTTCATATCACCTCTTTTGCCACCCTCGTGCAGATACGAGCCTACATGCTCCCACTACAGTGTTGAAGCCATTCAACGTCACGGTATTTTTAAGGGAAGTTGGCTTGCTATAAAACGTATCGCCAGTTGCAATCCTTGGGGCGGCTCGGGCTATGATCCTGTTCCTCCCGCTAAAAAGCAGTCGGCATATAAAAAATCTAAAAACAGTTAAGAAGCCTCTGGGCTTTGCTATATTTACAACACAAAATTTTCAAAGCTTATGCTCCCTTTAAAAATGACCTGGAATCCTTCAACCGGATTAGATTTAGGATTTTTCACCATTCACTACTACAGTTTAATGTTTGTGATCGCTTTTTCGTTAGGATGGTATCTGATGAAAAAAGTGTACAAAAATGAAGGTGTTGAAGAAGAAAAATTAGACCCATTATTTATCTATTCGGTTTTAGCCATTTTAATTGGCGCGCGACTGGGGCACGTTTTCTTTTATCAGACCGAATTGCTTTGGGAAGATCCACTTTCGGTAATTCTACCTTTTAGATTTGTTCCGGAAATTGAATACACCGGTTTTCAAGGTTTAGCGAGTCACGGTGCTGCAATAGGGATGATTTTCGCAATGTACCTGTACAATAAAAAAATCCTTAAAAAAAGCGTGCTTTGGCTGTTGGACCGGGTAATTCTTCCTGTGGCTCTGGGTGCCATATTTGTGCGTATTGGTAACTTTTTTAATTCTGAAATGGTTGGAAAAATTACCGATTCAAACCTCGGAATTAAATTCGTTCAAGACCAATACAACAAATACGAAGTACAGCGTTTAACCGGCATTCCTAATGAGCATAAAGCTTACCAAGCCTTAACAGACGATCCTCAATTTGCAAATTATATCGCAGAGATCCCTTATCGTTTTCCGGGACAGCTTATGGAGTCTTTTGGTTATGTATTTGTTTTCCTAATTTTAATGTTCGTGTATTGGAAAACCAATTTACGCAAAAAAGAAGGTTTTCTATTTGGGCTCTTCTTAGTACTTTTATGGACGGTACGTTTTATTGTAGAATACTTTAAACGCGCACAAGTAGAAGGCCGTGAAGACTGGATCTTTGGTTTCAACACCGGGCAGATTTTAAGCATTCCTTTTATTCTTATCGGAATCTTTTTAATTCTTAGAGCGCTTCAGCAAAAACAAACTCCGCAATATCATTAATTATGTATCAGAAGTTTTTATTCATCGGGATTTTAGGCTTTACGCTTCTAGCGTGTAAAAACAAGGAAGCCGAAGAAACACAGATCACTCAGGAGCAGATTACTTTTCAGCAAGAAGGAAAACTTCAGATACAAACAGAAGACGGCAGCAAAGCGTATTTTAATATTGAGATCGCTGAAACCAACTATGAGACCGAGACCGGACTGATGTACCGGGAATCGATGGAGCAAAATCAGGCGATGCTTTTTGTATTTGAGGATGTAAGACCGCACAATTTTTACATGAAAAATACCTATATTCCACTAGACTTGTTTTTCCTCAAAGAGGACAAAACCATTGCAACGATTATAGAAAATGCAAAACCCATGGATGAAACCAGCCTCCCTTCTGAAGTTCCTGTGCAGTATGTTTTAGAAACTAATGCAGGCATCGCAAAACTCTGGAATATAAAAGTGGGAGACACCGTAGACTGGAAACGTTTAAAATAATAACTATGCCTTCTAGAATTCTCTTTTTATTTTTTGTTTTGTTCAGCATTACCTCCAATGCCCAGCGGATAAAATACCATTTAGATATAGAGGGAAAAGAAATAAAAAGGAAAGAATTTGACAAGCTCTGGCGCAATCGCGATTCTGCATATTCTAGGTGGGATTATGAAACAAAAGATAGCAGCCGTGTTGCCCGACTCATACCTCAATATCAACAAGGCGTTATAAACCGCAATGACCTCAAGGAGTATTTAGAAAAGGTGACTAACAAAAAATTTGCTGATAGCACGATTTTTTTCATTTCCTACACATATGTTAATGACCTATGCAGCCAATATTCAACAAACAACTACACTAAAGAGGTTATAGACCATTGGAAAAATCTTACTGACGCTCGCAAAGCAAGTATTGAAGAAAATTACCCAGACATAGTTAGATTAGATTTTTTTGAGCAAGGCATAAAGCTCCAAAACGCCCCTAGTGATAGTACAGAGTACTACTATTCTGATAAAGAGAATCTTTTAAGAGAAATTATTTTTAGAAACCCGGCATTTTGCGGCTCTCGCGCTTTGATTAAGCCGAATGGGCAAACTGTCGTGTACAATGGCGAATCTATTTCTACGCAAGTAGTTCAACTATTAGAAAATAAAAACTGGAATTTATTTTTCCCCGAAGAATGAATTATCAAGCGATTCTCGAAAGCATTCAATCTGAACTAAAGGATTACAACAACACCGGTAAAGTAGCGACATATATCCCGGAGTTAGGAAAGGTGGACGCTTCAAAATTCGGACTTCATTTAAACTGCATAAATGGCAATCACTATCATTTAGGAGCTTCACAAGAACGTTTCTCGATTCAAAGTATATCTAAAGTATTGAGCCTGGCTTTTGCGCTTAAACTTGAAGGAAACAAACTATGGAATCGAGTTGACGTAGAACCTTCGGGAGATCCTTTCAATTCGCTGGTTCAGTTGGAATATGAAAAAGGTATTCCCCGCAATCCATTTATTAATGCGGGAGCCCTTGTGGTCTCTGATATTTTGATGAGTCATCTCAAAAATCCAAAAGAAGATTTTCTAAAATACGTGCGCGATATTGCCGGGGATCAGTCTATCGATTACGACACGAGTGTGGCAGCTTCAGAAATGCAACATAAATATCGTAATGCCGCACTCGCCCATTTGATGAAAGACTTTAAAAATATCAATAACGATGTTGATGCGTTATTAGACTTTTATTTTCATCAATGCGCAATAGCAATGAGTTGCCAGCAGCTCGCGCAAGCCTTCAGCATATTTTTAAACTACAGCAAACAAGATCAAAGTCAACAAGCCCTTGCGGTGCCACCTATGATCGCCAAACGCATCAATGCTCTAATGCTTACGTGTGGTTTTTATGACGAATCAGGCGAGTTTGCATTCAGAGTAGGGCTACCGGGAAAAAGCGGCGTAGGCGGCGGCATTGTAGCGCTACACCCTAAACATTACAGCATCGCGGTATGGAGCCCGCCTTTGAACGATAAAGGCAATTCAGAATTAGGTATGAAAGTTCTTGAGCTGTTTACCTCAAAAACTGAAATCTCAGTTTTTTAAGCAATCTATTTCTGGGAGTCATTCCCTTTTTCGCGGCTAATAAAAACTTCAAATTGTCACTAAACAAAAAGCTCGATTTACTTTCGTAAACCGAGCTTTTTGCGTCTTGTGCTTTAATCGAATTAAGCTACAGGCGCCTCTTCTTCTTTTTGTTTTTCCGGCTTTAAAGCTTTCTTCTGAATTGTATCAAACATTACAGGAGTAGCGATAAAGATCGAAGAATACGTACCTACAAGCACACCTACAATCAAGGCAAACATGAAGCCCATTATACTCGCACCACCAAAGATAAATATAGCCAATAATACAATTAAGGTGGTCATAGACGTATTTAACGTACGACTTATGGTGCTATTGATAGCTTGATTGATAATAATTCCCATTTTACGGCTAGTACCGTATTCTTTCATATACTCTCTAATACGGTCAAAAACAACCACCGTATCGTTAAGCGAGTAACCAATTACTGTTAAGATCGCAGCAATGAAAGACTGATCGATCTCCATATTGAATGGCATGAATTGATAGGTTAAAGAGAAAATTCCCAATACGATCAATACATCGTGGAATACAGCAGCAACTGCACCCAAAGAGAATTGCCATCTTCTAAAACGTAACAAGATGTATAAGAACACTACAACTAGCGAACCTAACACTGCCCAGAACGAATCTTTTTTAATATCATCAGCAATAGTAGGTCCTACTTTGTTATATTCTAAAATACCCACTTTGTCATCAGAAGAACCTCCTTTTACAAATTGCGCTAACGTCAAATCAGCAGGAAGATACTCCTGTAAAGCAGTATATAAACGCTGCTGGATATCTTCATCTACTTCAGAAGCTTCTTCTTCTATACGATACTTCGTAGTAACTTTTAATTGGTTTGCTTCACCATAAGTTTTTGCTTGAGCACTTTCTAATTCAGCGATCAATTTTTGTTCTACTTCAGTAGCGTTTACCGGATTTTCAAAACGAATGGTATAATTACGCCCTCCAACAAAGTCAACACCTTGATCAAGACCATTAGTAAATAAAGAAACTAAACTTACTACAATCAATACACCACTAGTAATATAAGCAACCTTACGCTTAGCAAGGAAATCTTTATTGAAATTGGTAAACAGGTTACGTGTAGCACCGGTACAGAAATCTAAAGATTTACCATTTTTACCGTATCCGTCAATAAACAGACGGGTAACAAATATTGCAGTAAATAACGAAGTACCAATACCTATCATTAACGTAGTTGCAAAACCTTGAATTGGCCCTGTACCGAATAAGAATAAAATTAACGCAGTTAAGAAGGTAGTAATGTTCGCATCTAGAATTGAAGATAGTGCATTGCTAAAACCATCTTTTATAGCGTCTTTTTGTGATTTACCTCTTGCGATCTCTTCTTTGATTCGCTCAAAGATCAGTACGTTTGCATCAACAGACATACCTATCGTCAATACAATACCGGCAATACCAGGTAAAGTAAGAACAGCTCCAAGACCTGCAAGTATTCCAAAAATGAATAAAATGTTCACTGCTAGAGCAACGTCTGCAAAAAGACCTGCTTTACCATAATAGAACACCATCCACACCAATACAAGTACTAATGCGATCACAAACGACATTAAACCACTATTGATCGCTTCTTGACCTAGTGATGGCCCAACAACATCATAAGAAATAATCTTAGCCGAAGCAGGCAGCTTACCCGCTTTAAGTACGTTAGCTAAATCTTGAGCTTCTGTTACTGTGAAACTTCCCGAGATTTCAGTAGCACCACCAGAAATTTCTGCTTTAGCTGTCGCTGCAGAATACACAGTACCGTCAAGAACAATTGCAATTGCATTACCTTCTGTTGCAACTTCTCCTGTTAATTTTGCCCACTGTCCAGGACCTTGACCTTCAAAATCAATACCTACAGAAGGTTGACCTGCTTGAGTATATTGTTGACGTGAATCCTGAACCACATCACCATCCATTGCCGGAGCGCCGCTTCGGTCTGACTGTAATGCATAAAGTGGGACCACATCAGTTTCTGCTTCGTTAATTCCCCATCTGAATTTTGCAAAACGCAATTCTTGTGGACGCAAACGCACGATTTCAGGCATTGAGAAATAGCGATTAATCGTTGCGGTATCTTTTACCTGAGCATAACCTATGATCGGCGCTTGAGCATATTGCTGAATAGCCGGGTTAAAACTGAACACTTCAAAAAGTGGATTGTTAGCTTGTGCAGGACTAATAGAGTCTTCTTCACTTGCTAAAAGATCTTCGATAGAATCGTCTGTACTTTCGGTAGAATCTACTTCCGCAACAGCCTCTTCTACCTCTGCAGGAGCTACAAGCTCTTTTAATTCTGCATTTACTTGCAATAAGTAAGGAGCAACATTAGAGGCATAGTGTGTTTTGTAAAACTCTAATTGCGCTGTACTTTCTAATTGAAACTTAACACGCTCGATATCGGTGGCTCCGGGAAGTTCAATCAATATGCGTGATTGATTGTCTAAACGCTGAATGTTAGGCTGAGTAACACCAAATTTATCGATACGATTACGCAATACTTCAAACGCAGAATTGATAGACTCTTCTACTTCTTGAGCAAGAATAGGTTCTACCTCATCATTACTCATATTGAAGTTTACCTTCTCTCCTAAGGTAGTGTTTGCAAAAATATCTGGAGAAGCTAATTTATTATCTCCCGGAATTGCTTCAAAAGCATCAAAGAAATCTTCTAAGAAGCTATTCTGGCTATTTTTTTGAGTTTCTGCAGCCTGATCTAAGGCTTGGTTAAAAGCAGGATCTGTACTGTTATTGCTTAATCCTCTTAAAATATCTGCAACAGAAATTTCAAGGATCGCATTCATACCTCCTTTAAGATCCAGACCTTTATTAAGTTCTTTTTCTTTTGCGTCATTATAGGTGATACCTAAAGCGATAGGATCATTCCCTATAGAATCTAAATAGCGACGCTCAACTTCGCCTCTTTTATCTACATAATCTTCAACGGTAGTATCAACTTGTTCTGCCGCATAGGCCGAAGCTTTTTCTTCTGTCTGATTAGTGAAATACGTAAACGAAAGCTGGTATAAACACACCAACCCAAATAAAATCGCAAATACTCTAATGAGTCCTTTATTTTGCATTACTCTTTAATATTTATTTAATTCTTCCCAAACCTTTTTCAGGCGATTTTGTAAAACGTGCAAATATAGGGTTTCAACATAGAAATGCCAATAAATATCTTTTTGATTTCTTTAACCTTTTAAAGCACTGCTTTTTAGCGCATTAAGCGTAAAATTCATCCTAAACAATGCAGCTTTAACAAACTGAAATTAAACAGAATAACCGTTATAACAGATTAGCTCTACCAACGCACCAAAGCCTTTTTTAAAGCTTTCTTCGGAGTGATAAAATGCTACTACTTAAACCCTATTAATCTAATACAGAATATCGTAGGAATTTACACGGTCAATCTTTAGAAAGTAAACCACCCCAAGTCAAGCCTCAGATATTAAAACTTTCGGTGGCAGCAATAAAAAAGCGCCATCCTAGTGAATGGCGCTTTTTAAATTATAAAACAGCTACTAGAATTATAGCTCCAACAATCCATTTGTTTTCTTAACTGCAGCTGCACTTTCTTGAAGTTTCGCTTTTTCAGCATCAGAAAGATCTACAGGAACAATTTTTTCGATTCCGTCTTTACCAAGAATTACAGGTACTCCGATGCAGATGTCGTCAAGATCATATTCACCTTCTAATAAAGCCGAACATGGGAACATTTTTTTCTGATCGCAAGCAATGGCTTGAACAAGTCCGGAAACCGCAGCACCCGGCGCATACCAAGCAGAAGTACCTAATAATTTAGTAAGCGTCGCACCACCTACTTTAGTATCTTCCATTACTTGATTTAGACGATCTTCTGCTAAAAATTCAGAAGCTAAAACGCTATTACGAGTAGCCAAACGCGTTAATGGAATCATTCCGGTATCACTATGACCGCCAATCACCATTCCGTCAACATCAGAGATAGGACACTCTAGAGCTTCAGCTAAACGATACTTAAAACGTGCACTATCAAGCGCTCCACCCATTCCTATAATTTTATTTTTAGGAAGTCCGGTAGTTTTGTGCACCAAATACGTCATCGTATCCATTGGGTTACTCACTACGATAATGGTCACATCTGGAGAATGCTTGATCAAGTTTGAAGAAACATCTTTTACGATCCCGGCGTTGATACCTATCAACTCTTCACGTGTCATACCCGGTTTACGCGGAATACCACTAGTGATTACAGCAATATCACTTCCTGCTGTTTTAGAATAATCGCCGGTAGTACCGGTTATGCGTGTATCAAAAGCGTTTAAAGAAGCAGTTTGCATCAAATCCATCGCTTTTCCTTCAGCAAAACCTTCTTTAATATCTAGAAGTATTACATCAGACGCAAAATTTTTCATCGCAATATACTCGGCACAACTTGCACCAACAGCTCCTGCTCCTACTACGGTAACTTTCATGGGTATGTATTTAAAAATGTTATTAATTAAGTTTAAAAAAATAGCGATAACCTGCGTTATCGATTGCGGCTTTAAAATTACGACTTCATTTAGTCTTTTAAGACTCTTAAAGCTTAAAATTAGGTTATGATTTTTATATACGACGCCTTCCTCATGTTTTTAAGACTTTGGACCACAAAAAAGCCACTTTTAAGCAAAAAGCATTGAAAGTGGCTTAAGCAACATTTGGAAAAGTGGTAAACTATCTTATCTAAAACTAAATGCGATCCCCGCACTTAGATTACTATATTCTTGAACCGTATAATCTGCATAAATTTTAAAGAACGCCAGATTTAATCGAGCACCCAATGAAGCTCGTACACTTGACGGACTGTAAGATAGTGCTATAGGATCAACCAAAGTAGTCGTTTCGGTACCTGCATTGTATTCTACGGTATATGTACCCAACACGTTTAATTCGGATTTTCCGCCGGTATATCCTAAACCTCCATAGATTGAAATAAACGGAAAATCTAACGAGGCTATTCCCTGAACTGTATAAGAGTTAAGTTTAAATTCTGCTGCTTGCCCGGTACCGTCTATAGAAGAACCGTCCTCAATATCATAATCCACATTCATTGTGGTAAAAGCACCTAGTAGAGAAACATTTAGTGGCAGCTTATCTAAAGGCCCTAGATACTGCATCAAATTATGCTTAAGTCCAACCCCAAACAAACTTCCTTTTACATCGTCACTACCAACTTTGGGAGTCGCCCTGATCATTAAATCTGTATCATAAACTAATCCTACACTAGCCTGAAGCGTTGGCGCAGGCATTGCATTTAAAGGCAAATCGTCTTTTACACCTTCGGGCATGGTAAAAGTTCCGGTGTCACCATCTTGAGTAACCACTGTAACTTCAGCAGGTGTCCCATTGCCGGCAACAGTAGGAGTAACACCCGGCGAGGCTGTAATCGTATTTTCAAAATTCAAATCAGCAAAAGCAAACATTTCTTTTTCTGATGGAACCATTGCTGCATTCACACCTATTGTAATATCAAAACCTAGTTTTTTATGCGTTTTTGCGGTATGATACCACCCGCCAGACATACTGTAAACAAGACCTTCCATTGCAGGCGCGATATAGGCTCCCATTAATGTATTGGCATCTGCTGCTCCAGCAGTGATCACAGCTTCAAAGCCGTCATCATCTTGCGCAAACAGATTTATTGATGCTAAAATGGAAAAACAAATGAGTATTCTTTTCTTCATAATTGAATTGATTTGGTTTACTCAAAAATAACAAAACCCTGATAACCAATAGCCTTATGCTTTAAAAATGCCACAAAAAAAGCCTACTCCAAAAGAAGCAGGCTTTATAAACAAGTAATTAACCGATTACTTTTTATACATCTATGTTAGCGTATACCGCGTTTTTCTCGATAAACTCTCTACGTGGTGGCACCTCATCCCCCATCAACATAGAGAAAATTCGGTCTGCCTCTGTACCGTTATCAATGGTTACCTGACGCAAAGTTCTAAACTCAGGATTCATAGTAGTATCCCACAATTGCTCTGCATTCATCTCCCCAAGACCCTTATAACGCTGCACTGAAGCGCTTCCGCCCATCTGTGCATTGTATTCATCACGTTCTTTCTCACTCCACGCATAACGCATTTTCTTACCTTTTTTCAATAAGTAAAGCGGTGGCGTTGCGATATAAACATGACCACCTTCTACTAATTCACGCATATAGCGGAAAAAGAAGGTTAAGATCAATGTTGCAATGTGACTACCATCAACGTCGGCATCACACATAATCACAATCTTTTTATACCTTAATTTAGAAAGGTTAAGCGCCTTACTATCTTCTTCGGTACCTATAGTTACCCCAAGAGCCGTAAAGATATTTTTGATCTCTTCGTTTTCAAAGACTTTATGCTGCATCGCTTTTTCAACATTCAGGATTTTTCCGCGGAGCGGAAGAATCGCTTGAAAGTTACGATCGCGGCCCATTTTTGCAGTTCCACCTGCAGAGTCACCCTCTACAAGGAATACTTCACAAGCCTCAGGATCAGTTTCAGAACAGTCTGCTAATTTCCCGGGCAAGCCACCTATGCTCATTACCGTCTTACGCTGCACCATCTCACGGGCCTTTTTAGCCGCGTGACGTGCCTGAGCTGCAAGAATTACTTTTTGCACAATGGTTTTAGCATCATCAGGATGTTCTTCAAGATAGATCTCTACCATTTCAGAAACCGCCTGAGAAACCGCCGAAGTAACCTCACGGTTACCTAATTTAGTTTTGGTTTGCCCTTCAAATTGAGGCTCTGCAACTTTTACCGAAATAATTGCCGTAAGACCTTCTCTAAAGTCATCACCTGCAATCTCAAATTTTAGCTTATCTAACATCCCGGAAGCGTCGGCGTATTTTTTCAGCGAACTCGTAAGTCCTCTTCTAAATCCTGCCAAATGCGTACCTCCTTCGTGGGTATTAATGTTATTAACGTATGAGTGTAAGTTTTCGGCATAACTATCATTGTAAATCATAGCCACCTCAACCGGAATATCATTCTTCTCACCTTCCATAGAGATAACTTCTCCAATGATCGGCTGGCGGTTTCCGTCAAGAAAACGTACAAATTCTTTTAATCCTTCTTCAGAATGAAAGGTTTCAGAAACAAATTCGCCCTTATCATCCTTCTGACGTTTATCGGTCAGTGTGATCGTAATACCTTTATTCAAATACGCCAGTTCGCGCATACGACTGGCAAGCGTATCGTAGTTGTATTCTGTAGTGGTTTGAAAGATAGAAGGATCAGGAAGAAAAGTAACAGCTGTACCACGATCATCAGTATCGCCAATTCCTTTTACAGGATACATCGCTTTACCTTTCTCGTACTCTTGCTCCCAAATTTTACCCTCACGATAAACAGTAGCTTTTAAATGGGTTGAAAGTGCGTTAACACAACTCACCCCTACTCCGTGAAGTCCACCGGAAACCTTATAGGAATCTTTATCAAATTTACCTCCAGCACCTATCTTGGTCATTACAACCTCAAGGGCAGAGACACCTTCTTTTTTATGTAAATCAACCGGAATCCCCCGACCGTTATCTTTTACCGATATCGAGTTATTCTCATTAATGATCACTTTTATGCTGTCGCAATGCCCCGCCATAGCTTCATCTATGGAGTTATCTACAACTTCATAAACTAAATGATGCAAACCACGCACTCCCACATCTCCAATATACATCGAAGGTCTCATACGCACGTGCTCCATCCCTTCTAGGGCCTGAATACTGTCTGCCGAATATTGCTTCTTATTGGCTTCTTCGCTCATAAATCTTTATTAAGTTAATCTCAAATCTAAAAAAGCAGCAACTTTTTAGCCGCTTTAAGAACACTTTTAAGCAGTGTTTATAGATAGCTAACAAATATAAAAAAAGGCGCTGCAATACGCTTGTAAATGACCAACCAAAGATTTGAAGTTATCAACAAATTGTGAAAAAATCACAGCTAAAATCAAGGATTCTAAATGAAGTAGAATTTAAACTAGATAAACCATAAAAAAAGCGCTTTCTTCAATAAAGAAAGCGCTCTAAACTTACGTGGTATGTGGCTAGTTAAGCAAGTTCAGTCTTTTTGTAAGCATCACTGTGTACGTTTGCCACCGCTCTTCCTGATGGATCATTCATATTTTTGAATGCTTCATCCCATTCTAAAGCGATTTTTGTACTACACGCTACAGAAGCTTCTTGAGGTACACTCAATGCCGCAGCATCACTTGGGAAGTGCTCTGCAAAAATGCTTCTATAGTAATACTCTTCTTTATTTGTTGGAGTCTGAATTGGGAATTTAAACTTCGCGTTAGCCAATTGCTCATCGCTAATTTTTTCGTTCACCAATTCTTTTAAGGTATCAATCCAGCTGTATCCTACACCGTCTGAAAACTGCTCTTTTTGTCTCCAAGCAACACTTTCTGGCAAGTATGATTCAAAGGCTTTACGAAGCACCCATTTTTCCATGCGCTCACCGTTGATCATTTTGTCCTGTGGGTTGATGCTCATCGCAACATCCATAAACTCTTTATCTAAGAACGGCACACGACCTTCGATTCCCCAAGCAGCTAAAGATTTGTTTGCACGTAAACAGTCGTACATATGCAGCTTGCTTAGTTTACGCACGGTTTCTTCATGAAATTCCTGAGCATTTGGCGCTTTGTGGAAGTAAAGATAACCTCCAAAAACCTCATCTGCCCCTTCTCCTGAAAGCACCATTTTTACACCCATAGATTTGATGACACGCGCCATTAAATACATTGGAGTCGAAGCTCTAATCGTGGTGATATCATAGGTTTCTAGGTTGTAAATCACATCTTTTATTGCATCAAGCCCTTCTTGAATGGTAAACTTGATCTCGTGGTGTACCGTACCAATATGATCTGCAACTTTTTGAGCTGCTGCTAAATCAGGCGAGCCTTCAAGACCTACAGAAAACGAGTGTAATCGTGGCCACCAAGCACCGTCTGTATCACCGGACTCAATACGCTTTTCTGCATATTTTTTTGCTACTGCTGAAGTAATTGAAGAATCTAAACCTCCTGAAAGCAATACTCCGTAAGGAACATCAGACATCAGTTGGCGATGAACTGCCGCTTCTAAAGCTTCTCTTAACTTTTCGATACTGGTCTCGTTTTCTTTTACTGCATCATACTCCATCCACTCTCGAGAATACCATCTTTTTAATTCTCCATCTGAACTGTGTAAATAATGTCCCGGAGGGAATAATTCAATTTTTGTACAGGTTCCTTCTAACGCTTTTAATTCTGAAGCTACGTAGAAGGTTCCGTGCTGATCCCATCCCATATACAGTGGAATAACCCCCATATGATCACGGGCTACGAAATACTCATCTTTTTCAGCATCATAAAGTGAAAAGGCAAAAATTCCGTTTAGCTTATCTACAAAGCCTGGTCCTTCTTCTTGGTAAAGCGCTAAAATAACCTCACAATCAGACTGTGTTTTAAAATCATACTGACCTTTAAGTTGTTTGCGCAACTCTTGATGGTTATAGATCTCACCATTAGCGGCTAGAATTAATTTTCCATCAGGGCTCAATAAAGGTTGTTTTCCTGATGCAGGGTCAACTATAGATAAACGCTCGTGTGCTAGAATAGCTTTTTCATCACTATACACTCCATTCCAATCCGGTCCACGATGACGTATTTTTTTAGACATTTCTAAAAGCTGTGGTCTTAAAACCTCAGCCGGTTGTTTCAATTCATAGGCACATACTATCCCACACATAATCGTATTGTTTTAATTTGATGGTTCAAAGATGTAATTTACATTTTGATTCGCAAACAAAAAACAATCATATGCTTACATATGTAAACTTCAAATACACTATTTATTACAAAAGAAAACTTCCAACATAAAATATACAGTCAAATTTTATAAAGTGATAAGAACAGGAAATCACATGCACTAATCGTAGTTGATTTGAGTAATTCCTGAGGTTTGAAGATTTGGAATACTTCTTGAAGGCTATTAAATACAAAATTACTTGTGGTACATTCTTTTAAGATTCGCTTAACATTTACAGGTTTTACCGCATTGTACATTTGTATAAAATTTTGACTTTCAACATTAAAAACAACATTTATGAAATCCCTAATAATAGGTAGTTTTCTACTTAGCTTCTTAATTTTTGGCAATGACGTAAACGCACAAAAATTTAGCGAACTCGACAAAAGTCCGCTTGATATTGCAATGTTTCGCGCCCAAGACAAAACTCCTCGTGTACGCGTGATCTACAGCCGCCCTCAGAAAAAAGGACGTGACGTTTTTGCTACTAAAGACGGGCTAGAAAAATATGGTGAGGTATGGAGAACCGGCGCCAATGAATCTACCGAAATTAAATTCTACAAGGAAATGATGGTTGGTGATACTAAAGTTCCTGCAGGAACTTACACATTGTTTACGATCCCAACTGAAGATGAGTGGACGGTGATTTTAAACAAAGACTTGGACACTTGGGGCGCTTATGGATATAAAGAAGAACGCGACCTAGTGCGTTTTACGACTCCGGCTCATAAAACTGCTGCTCCTATTGAATCTTTCTCAATCTCTTTTCAACCTACTGAAAATGGATCAGATATGTTTTTAGGTTGGGATGATATGTACATCCAAGTACCTATTGAAGAAGTAGAAATGTAATTTTCAAAGTATAGTATTAAAAAAGGCTTCCAAATCGGAAGCCTTTTTTATGGGTTCTACTTAAGGTTTAAAAGATCTCAAAGCAAGTAGTGAATTCAAAAACCTCTATCTACCGATGTTTAAAAAATCTACTAAGGTATATTTAGATATTTATGTGTCTGTAAACTCACTCTCCATTTAGGATTAGCCATTACATAGTCAACAATTAAGGGTGTCATTTTTTCGCGCACGCTCCATTCTGGTTGTAAAAAAAGTTTGCAATTACCATTTACCTTGGCGGCATGTTCTTCCGCGAATGCGAAATCGCTTTTATTGTAAATGATCACTTTTAATTCGTGAGCTTCCTCATAAATACGAGGTTTAGGCAACATACGCTTCTTAGGAGAAAGGCAAATCCAATCCCAATGTCCTGTAAGTTCGTACGCTCCTGAGGTTTCTATGTGCACCTGCAAACCTTCATTTTTCAACATACCGGTAAGGTGATTCATATCCCACATTAGAGGTTCACCACCTGTAATCACAATTGTCTTGCTGTATTTTTTTGCATTTGCCACGATCGCGGCAGCTTCAGTGGGCGGGTGTATCGCCGCATCCCAACTTTCTTTCACATCACACCAATGGCAACCTACATCACAACCACCTACACGTATAAAATATGCAGGAGTACCGGTATGGTAACCCTCACCTTGAATGGTATAAAACTCTTCCATTAACGGAAGTAACTCTCCCAGCTCTACCCGGGTTGCTGTCGCCTCTTTTGTCATAGGGCGCAAAGATACGCCGCATTAAAATCGTTACCAAAGCCTAACAACCTTATTTTAAAGAGGACCGAAACGCGCTACAAACTGTTAAAAATTAACTATTGCAAGTCGGTTTGATTTTAGCATTAATCCTTATTTTTAGTCCAAATTTTTAGCGATGAGCCAGACCGAAGCCTTTAAAGAACACATTATACAAGGAAACCTTTGCAAGGGATCATATATCACCGTGGGTGCTGCGATGCTTGACGGGCAGACGATAACCGGAGCTCACGTAAACCTTCCTTTAAAGACCCTAAACAGACACGGTTTAATTGCTGGCGCCACCGGAACCGGAAAGACCAAAACACTTCAGGTTTTAGCCGAAAATCTTTCAGAAAAAGGTGTTCCCGTGTTATTGATGGATATGAAAGGTGACCTTAGTGGTATCGCAAAAGCAAGTGAAGGTCATCCTAAAATTGATGAGCGCCACGCAAAAATTGGCTTACCCTTTGAACCAAAAGATTTTCCAGTAGAACTACTCACCTTGTCTGAACAAAATGGAGTACGACTGCGCGCCACGGTGAGTGAATTTGGCCCGGTTCTATTCTCTAGAATTATCGATGCAACAGATGCCCAAGCCGGTATCATCGCCATCTTATTTAAATATTGTGACGACAAGAGCCTGCCTTTATTAGACCTGAAAGACTTTAAAAAAGTATTGCAGTACGCGACAGATGAAGGCAAAGAAGAAATTCAAGATCTATATGGCAGAATTTCTACCGCTTCTGCAGGCGCTATCTTAAGAAAAGTTGTTCAACTAGAGCAACAAGGTGCAGATATCTTTTTTGGTGAAAAATCTTTTGATGTTGATGATTTGCTTCGACTGGATGACAATGGGCGAGGTAAAATAAATATCATTCGGCTTACTGATATTCAAGACAGGCCCCAACTTTTCTCAACGTTTATGCTCAGTTTGCTCGCGGAAATTTACAGCACTTTTCCAGAGCAGGGCGACAGCGATCAACCGGAATTGGTCATCTTTATTGATGAAGCGCATCTTATCTTTAAAGAAGCTTCAAAAGCGCTCCACAGCCAGATCGAAAGCATTGTAAAACTTATACGATCTAAAGGTGTTGGCTTATACTTTGTTACGCAAAACCCAACCGATGTTCCCGATGGTGTATTGAGTCAGCTAGGCTTAAAAATTCAGCATGCGCTCAGGGCGTTCACTGCTAAGGACCGCAAGGCAATTAAGCTCACTGCTGAAAACTACCCCGATTCTGAATATTATGATACTAAAGAAGTGCTCACCGCTTTAGGCACTGGTGAAGCGCTGGTTTCGGCTCTTGATGAAAAAGGAAGACCCACACCGCTTGCAGCCACAATGATGCGTGCGCCAATGTCTCGAATGGATATTCTCACCGATGCTGAGATTGAAGAAATAAATCGTAAATCTGCACTCGCCCCTAAGTACAATGATACTGTAGATCGAGAAAGCGCGTATGAATTGCTAAATGCTAAAATCAAAAAGGCAGAAAGCGAAGAAGCCAAAGAAAAAGCTAAAGAAGAACGTGCAACGGTGTCTAAAAGCAGTCGTACTTCTTCCCGAAGTAACACTACTGAAAAAGCGATAATTAAAGTGCTCACCAGCGCCACAGTAATACGCGGTGTTCTGGGCATTTTAGGAAAACTTATAAAATAAACCCTAACAGAAACAAACCCTTATAATGAAAAGAATATTTTTTGCAGCTATAATTACCAGTTTACTATTCACCTCTTGCGACTCAGACAGCTCTTTTAAAGTTACTGCTGATCGTGTAGGCGAACTTACTAAAGAAACGCAAGTAAGCGAACTAAAAACCATTTTTAGCAATGATAGTGTTGTAGATCAAAATTCTGGTCTAAGTGAAGAGCTAAATGTGAACGCTATTGAAATTTATGAAAAAGGTGGAAAGCAGTTGCTAAGCCTGATGCCTACTAAAGATGGTAATCCAAAAACAATTAAAACTGTTCAAGTTTTTGATGAACGCTACACTACCGAAGAAGGCATCAACCTCAACAGTACCTATAAAGACATCACCGAAGCTTATGAGATCTCAAGAATTGAAACACTAATAAGTAGTATCGTGATTTTTGTTGATGACATCAATGCGTATTTTACTATTGATCGTGATGAGCTTCCGGGAGAGTTGCGTTTTAATATGGATGCTAAAGTTACCGGTGCTGAAATTCCAAATGACGCCATGATCAAATATTTTATGATCGGCTGGTAAATTCAAGATAATGTCTGACGCTAAATACCATATTCAGAAAACTCCTTTTGTCGTCCCTACTGATGACGGTAAATACATCGGGGAACATTTTGGCAAAGCCAGTGACGGAAACACTACTTTAAGTATCGCCCATATGATTGCGCCGCCCCATTGGAGCGAGCCGTTTCAAACCCCGGAATTTGATGAGTACACTTTTATTATTGAAGGAAAAAAGCAATTTTTAATTGATGATAAACCCATCATTCTAGAAGCCGGTCAATCTATAAAAATTAAAGCCGGAACGCGGGTGCAGTACAGTAACCCTTTTGACCAAAAATGTGTTTACCTATCGGTTTGTCAACCGGCATTTGATTTTAATAAGGTACATCGAGAAGAAGAATAACACTCTTCAACCTTTTGAAAATCAGATTAAAAATTTCAGAAGTTATAAATAAGTATTAATTCTTACCTAAAGCCACGTTAATCTCAAAGCTGCTAAACTTCATTTCTACTACTTTTAAAATCTAACCTAATAAGTACAAATATTATGATTAAGATTTTAGCACTAGTAATGGTAATTGGCGGCGCCATAGCATTGGTATTAGGTATTATGGGAATTTTTGGAAGTATGAGTACCGGTGTTAGTCCGTGGGCATTAGCAATTTTAGGCGGTATATTTTTCCTTTCAGGAATTTCACTCTTAAAGTACAGAAAAGACACTGATGTTATAGATGCCGAAAACAGACATTAAATTTTACATAACCCGTATATTTGAACCCTCTTTTAAAAGAGGGTTTTTTTATGAATAAACTGATCAAAAAAATACTACCTAAAGCAATAGGATTTTATATAAATGCCTTAGCATTAGTCAACCCAAAAGCTTCAGCAAGAAAAGCCTTCAAGGTTTTTAGTAAACCTCGTAGAGGACGCATTGGAGCGCATCACGAAGAATTTTTAAACCCCAATCTAGAGCCTGTAGTTGCAGTCGAAGATTTAAAAATTCAACCTTATAAATGGTCCGGAAGTGGTAAAACCGTTCTATTAGTACACGGCTGGGAAAGTCACAGTCACCGCTGGAAAGAAATGATTTTTAGGCTGCAAAAAGAAGACTATACCATCATTGCTTTTGACGCGCCTGCTCACGGTTACAGTAGCGGAAAATACTTTTATGTTCCGCTATATCATCAAACCCTAGACAAAATGCTTGAGATCTATCGTCCTGATTATCTTATTGGTCATTCAATGGGCGGCATGACCGTGTTGTATAATCAATCACAAGAATCCAGCATAAAAACAGAAAAACTGGTGATTCTGGGAGCTCCTGATAAACTAGAAAGTATATTGAAAGACTATCAGAAAATTTTAGGACTCAACGCCAGAGCGTTGCAAGCTTTAGACAGGTTTTTTCAAAACACCTTTGATTTTAAAACGCGGGACTTTTCATCTTCGGTGTTTGCCAAAAAAATAAAAGTGCCTACTTTGGTAATCCACGACAAAGAAGATCCTATCACTCCTTTTTCGGGTTCTCAAGCCATTCACAAAGCACTACAAAAATCTCAATTTATAGAAACCGAAGGACTCAACCACTCGCTCTACGACACTGATGTCAATGAGAAAATCATAACCTTCTTGAAGGATTAATTCGGTTTTAATTTTACCTTAAACACTATGTCAGACGCTAATGTTACTCGTATAAATAAATTCCTCAGCGAAGTAGGTTTTTGTTCGCGCCGCGAGGCAGACAAACTTATTGATGCCGGTCGCGTTACCGTAAACGGAAGCGTTCCTGAAATGGGAACTAAAGTAAGCAGCGCTGATGAGATCAGGGTTGATGGCAAAGTCGTAGGTGAGAAAAAAGATGCCCCGGTGTATCTTATCTTCCACAAACCTGTAGGTATTGTTTGCACCACAGATACTCGTGTGGAAAAGGACAACATCATTGATTACATCAATTACCCTACTCGAATATTTCCGATAGGGAGATTAGATAAAGCCAGTGAAGGTCTGATATTTCTGACAAATGACGGGGATATCGTTAATAAAATTCTTCGTGCTCGTAACAACCACGATAAAGAATATATCGTGGATGTTGATAAGCCCATAGACGCTTCTTTTGTAAAACGAATGTCTGACGGCATCCCAATTTTAGACACGATCACCCGCAAATGTGAGGTAGAACAACTGGGAAAAAAGCGCTTTAAAATTATACTGACACAAGGCCTTAACAGACAAATACGCCGCATGTGCGAATATCTGGGGTATAATGTTACGCGTTTAAAACGGGTGCGCATTATGAATATTAGTTTAGATATTCCGGTAGGAAAATACAGAGCTTTTAAACCTTCGGAATTGAGCGAGCTCAATAATCTTTTAGCAGACAGCAGTAAAGTCTTTGAGCCGGAACAAGAGACCGGTAAAAAACCGGCGATCAAACCTTCTGGACCTCGACGCCGACGCCGTAATTAAGCCTCAGCGGTTCTCGTTTAGTTCAGCACAATTCCTGTAAACATTTAAACCTGTGTTAATGACACGGGCTAAGTGTATTAATCGCCTTACTTTTAGGTTACAACCAAAAAAGATAGTATGGCAGCTCAAATTCCTTCAGTAAAAAACGAAGAACAATATGAAGCCTTGCGCGACAAAGGCTATAGCAAAGAAAAATCTGCACGTATTGCTAATACTCCAGACTCCGGTAAAAAAGGTGGAAAAGCTGAAAAGTATGAAGACCGCACCAAACAAGACCTGTATAAGCAAGCGCAAAAAATAGGCATTGAAGGTAGGTCTAAAATGACTAAACAAGAATTGATAAAAGCTTTACGTAATAATTAAAACAAACCTTATGCCTGCTCCCTTTCATCTGGCCATTCCTGTAGACGATGTCGAAAAAGCCCGAATATTTTATCGTGATGTACTCGAACTTGAAGAAGGTAGAAGCGACACCCATTGGGTCGACTTTGACTTCTTTGGGCATCAATTGGTAATTCACTATAAACCGAAAGAAGAAAAAGTTGCTGCGCATCATAATGCCGTAGATGGTAAGGCGGTTCCTGTACCGCATTTTGGAGTAGTGTTAGAGTGGGATGCTTTTGAAACGTTCGCTGATACCCTAAGAGCTAAAAAGGTTGAATTTGTAATTGAGCCTTACATCAGGTTTGAAGGACTACCCGGTGAACAAGCTACTATGTTTTTTTATGATCCTTGTGGCAATGCGCTTGAATTTAAAAGCTTTAAAGACCTCTCACAGTTATTTGCTAAATAATGAATAAACTTAAACCAGAACTCGTACGCCAACTTTTTTTAATTGTTCTCATTCTCTTTTTATTCATATTGATCGTAGAAGAGATGACTCCGTATTTATCCGGAGTTTTAGGAGCCATCACACTTTATGTATTGCTGCGTAAGTTCTACAACTTTTTAGTCGTAAAACGCAAATGGAAAGAAGGCCTCGCGGCTGCTGTTGCTATGCTGGCTTCGTTTGTGGTGATACTGGTCCCCATTGGATTGACAGTGATGATGCTTACCAATAAAATTGGGAAAGCCGTGCGCAATTCTGAACGTGTGGTTGAAGTTGTTAAGCAACAAGTAGGCGTTTGGGAAGCAGACCTTGGCTTTAAAGTCAGTGAATCTATAGATACCAACTCCATTACAAGTTGGGTTTCTACTAACCTTCAAAACCTTGCCGGCGGCACCTTCAATGTATTTATCGCCATTGGTATTATGTATTTTATCTTGTACTACATGCTTATTAATAATGATAAAATGCACCAGTCGCTTTATGCATTTATTCCGCTTAATAAAGAAAACATAGCCCGTATAGGTCACGAAAGTGTTGCCATGGTAAAAAGCAACGCATTAGGAATTCCGTTAGTCGCTTTGGCACAAGGTATTGTTGCGCTCATAGGATTTTTCATTTTCGGGGTTCCCGATCCCTTTTTCTGGTTTGTTATTACCGCTATTGGAAGTATGATTCCCTTTGTAGGCACTTTATTAGGTATCGTACCTGTTACCATTTTACTCATAGCCAGTGGCAACAATCTACAAGCCGTGGGGATCGCTATCTATGGTCTTGTCGTAGTGGGCTCTACAGACAATTTGATTCGGCTTTATGTGCTAGAACGCTTAGCCAATGTACATCCGCTAGTAACGCTAATTGGTGTTATCGTCGGGGTACCTTTATTTGGTTTTATAGGATTAATTTTCGGTCCCTTGCTAATAAGTTTATTCCTTTTAGTAGTAAAAATCTACAAACACGAATACGGCGATCCTGAACCTGAAATCATCAATCAAATCATTCCGGATGTTTCAGAAAATCAAGAAGACTAATTTTCCACCAAAAGAAAAGCCGGTCCTGATCTGGGACGGAACGTGTGGTTTTTGTAAATATTGGGTCACCCGATGGAAAATGAAAACCAAAGACGCCATCGTCTATAAAACCTATCAAGACGCACATAAAGACTTTCCTGATATTCCGTTGAAAGAATTTAAAAAAGCGAGTAGATTAATCGAGCTTGACGGAAGCATTTACAGTGGTCCAGATTCTGCTTATCGATGTTATACTTATAGTGATTCCATAAAATGGAATGCGCACCGCTGGTATGTCAACAACCGAAGCTTTCAACGATTAAGTGATCAAGGGTATAACTTTATCGCCAAGCATCGCCCAGAGATGTTTAAACTCACTAAACTCCTTTTTGGACCCAACCCCACAGACTTCAAACCCTATTGGGTATTTTATATTCTTGCAATTATTTTGCTGGTTTTTGCCGTTTTTCAATAAATTGCCACTCAAGATTGTAAGCTACTTAAAATTTACGATTGAATTTTAAGTACTTTTTATTGAAGACCAAAAAACTATTTATGCAAATACTGGGAGTAGACGTAGGAGGAACCGGAATAAAAGGCGTTCCTGTAAACCTCGAAAAAGAAGAATATTTAGGTGAACGTTTTAGATTAGACACTCCCGTTCCTCGTGAACCCAAAGCCATGGTCAACACTATTGCCGAAGTTGTTAAACATTGGGACTGGAAAGGCCCGGTAGGCGTAGGTTTTCCAACGGTAATACATAAGGGTAAAGCGCTTGAACATGGTAATCTTGATAAATCCTGGTTAGGTGTTCAGGTAGATGATATGATTTCGCAGAAAATAGGCTTACCTGTAAATGTGATGAATGATGCTGATGCTGCCGGCCTTGCAGAAATGGAATTTGGTGTAGGCAAAGGCGTTGAAGGTCTGGTTATCGTGGTGACGGTGGGCACAGGTATAGGCAGTGGCGTTTTTTATAACGGCGAACTTATACCAAATTTTGAATTGGGCCAGATGCGCTACAAAAAGAAAAAAATTATTGAAAAATACGCATCGCGTCGTGTGCGTCTTGATAATAATATGAGTTTTAAAAAGTGGGGAAAACGCTTTAATAAATTCATACAACTCACCTTGCAAGTTTCTCAACCAGAAATGATCATCATAGGTGGTGGTGCCAGTAAAAACCTGGACGAATACATTAAATATTTAAAAACAGATGTACCTATCGTGGCGGCACACACCCGTAATCATGCGGGTATTATCGGAGCAGCATTAGGCGCAAGACATTTGCTTTAATTCCAAATTTCTCTAAAAAAACTACTTTAGGACATTCGTTAAAGCATTGTTTGAAAACGAATTTTCAATTTCAAGCCAAGCTTCAAAATAATATTTACTCCTTTGGCGGCGCCAATAAAAAAAGAGGTCTTATAGACCTCTTTTTTATTTTAGTATACTTTCCAATCTTAAGATTGAAGATCGTTATGTCTTGCTCTGGCAAGCAAAGTATTCTTTAATAACATCGCGATCGTCATAGGTCCTACTCCACCGGGAACTGGCGTAATGAAATCTGCCTTTTTGCTTACTTCTGCAAAATCTACATCACCTGCGATTCGGTAACCGCGCTCTTTAGTTTCGTCTGGTACACGAGTAATTCCCACGTCGATAACCGTTACATTTTCCTTAACCATATCAGCCTTTAAAAACTCAGGTACTCCTAAAGCCGTAATAATAATGTCAGCTTGCTTGGTAAGCTTTTCAAGGTTTTTGGTGCGACTGTGCGTCAAGGTTACAGTGCTATCTCCAGGTGTTCCTTTCTGAGACATCAAAATACTCATAGGACGTCCTACAATGTGACTACGACCAATTACAACCGTATGCTTTCCTGAAGTTTCTACATTATAACGCTTGAGTAATTCCATTATTCCAAACGGTGTGGCAGGAATAAAAACCGGCATATCTTGCGCCATTTTACCAAAGTTCGTCGGGTGAAACCCATCTACATCTTTGTCCGGATCTACAGCCAATAACACTTTTTGTTCGTCAATATGCTTCGGTAGCGGTAACTGAACAATATAACCATCAATCTCGGTATTATTATTTAGCTTATTGATATGATCTAAAAGCTCTTCTTCTGTGGTTTCTTCCGGCAATTGAATTAAGGTAGACTCAAAACCAATACGCTCACAAGCACGCACTTTGCTCCCAACATAGGTCAAACTTGCGCCATCGTTACCTACCAAAACAGCAGCCAAATGTGGCACTTTCTCACCTCGTTCTTTCATCGCCCTTACTTCTTCGGCGATCTCGTTTTTTAAATCGTTACTGGTTTTCTTTCCGTCTAAGATTGTCATTATTGCGTTTTGGTTTTATAGTTGGAATCGAACTGCTTACTGAGACTGGCTACTGTAAACTGCAACTGCCTACTGTAAACTGAATGCTGCTTAGCGCATTTGATTCATCATCTGCATCATTTTGGCTCCGCCGCCACCTTGCATCATCTTCATCATTTTACTCATTTGGTTGAATTGCTTCAACAACTGATTCACCTCTTGAACCGAAGTTCCAGAACCTTTACTAATGCGTTTTTTACGACTAGAGTTGATGATGGATGGCTGGGTACGCTCAGCCGGGGTCATACTGTGAATGATCGCTTCGATTCCTTTAAAAGCGTCATCATCAATATCCAGACCTTTTAGTGCTTTGCCGGCACCGGGAATCATCCCGATAAGGTCTTTCATATTACCCATTTTCTTGATCTGCTGAATCTGCTTCAGGAAGTCGTCAAAACCAAATTGATTCTTAGCGATCTTCTTTTGAAGTTTACGCGCTTCTTCTTCATCAAACTGTTCCTGCGCACGCTCCACAAGAGACACAACGTCTCCCATACCAAGAATACGATCGGCCATACGTGAAGGATAGAACACGTCAATAGCTTCCATCTTCTCACCGGTACCGATGAATTTGATGGGTTTATCTACAACCGTTTTGATAGAAAGCGCCGCACCACCACGAGTATCACCATCTAATTTGGTTAAGATCACCCCGTCAAAATTCAAAACATCGTTAAATGCCTTTGCAGTATTTACCGCATCCTGACCTGTCATTGAGTCAACAACAAATAAGGTTTCCTGTGGCTTGATCGCTTCGTGAATCGCAGCGATCTCATTCATCATCGCTTGATCAACTGCAAGTCGACCAGCGGTATCAATAATCACCGCGTTAAATCCGTTTGCTTTTGCGTGTGCAATTGCCGCTTGAGAGATCTTAACCGGATCTTTTTCTTCTTTGTTAGAATAGACCTCAACACCGATCTGCCCACCTACTACGTGCAACTGATCTATCGCCGCAGGACGGTAAACATCACAAGCAACCAGAAGTGGTTTTTTAGTCTTTTTATTTTTAAGGAAATTAGCCAGCTTACCAGAAAAAGTGGTTTTACCACTACCCTGCAAACCAGACATCAAAATAACCGAAGGATTCCCCGAAAGGTTGATGCCCTCAGCCTCACCGCCCATAAGTTCGGTAAGTTCATCTTTTACCAATTTGGTCATCAATTGACCTGGTTTTAAAGCGGTCAATACATCTTGACCCAGTGCTTTTTCTTTAACCGTATTGGTAAAATCTTTAGCTATTTTATAATTAACATCAGCATCTACAAGGGCGCGACGAATTTCTTTAAGGGTTTCGGCTACGTTTACTTCTGTAATCTGGCCGTGCCCCTTAAGCACGTGCATCGCCTTATCTAACTTATCACTTAAATTATCAAACATAGGTCATATACTAAAAAACACTCCTCAATATCAATTCAAGGAAATGTTTTGAATTGGTAAAATATTCTATAAAAACACAGCCCTCAAAGCAGGATCAAGTGTTTCAAATAATAAGGATGCAAAGCTAAGGATTTGAAGGCTATTTGTAAAGCCTTATTATAAGGTAAAAGGAATAAAAAACCGCTGTCCTTATCTATAAGAACAGCGGTTTATAAGAGGCGTTTATTCTTTACGCATTATAACTTAGAAAAAACCAATTTAAATGTCGTATCTGTGGTGCTCTGCAATTCGATGGTACTTGAAGACTGACTAACCACTTCAAAGGTTCCGTTAAGAACTGAAAATTCTGAGTCACTCGTAAAGTTTAGCTCAAGAAAAACTTCAGTTTCTGAGGTCGTGTTAAAAAATGCTTCCACATCAGTTACCAGATTGGTTAGGCTATTACGTACAACTACACGCTTATCATTTGTAAATTCAAAAGTATAATTAGCAAATTGCTGACTGAATTCTGCCCCTGCCTGAACACCAGACTCAAGCTCAAAACGTGCACCAGTTATCGCCTCTTCAAGATCTTCTCTTAGATCTTCGGCTTCATCACGCGCCTCTTCCTCAAGATCATCTTCTGACTCGCACGATTGTAATTCTGCAATCAATTCTGCATCAGAATTAATCGTTATACTTCCATCACTCGAACCAGATAAACTAATTGGATATTGAAGGCTGAAATATTGATCGTCACCCAGATCATTGATAAATGCGTAAGCTTCCTGATCACTAGTAAGCACAACGCTCCCTGTCTGTTGTGCATTGGCGTCAAAGGTAAATACGGTAATAGGGTAATCAAATTCCAGACAACTAATAGCGTCATCTCTACTCTCGTCAGCCGCTTCACACGCTTCTTCTAACGCTTCTAACTCTTGCTCATTTTGAATAGTCACCACCGAATAATCACTTAAACGCATTTCAATAGGAAACTGAAAACGCACCTCATCTTCATCGTTAGTAAATTCGGCAAAAATCTCAGCGATCAACGTCAAGCTGGCTTCATTAACAATGGTAAGCTCTTGACCGTTCACTTCTGCAACTACCGGAAGAATCACAGACGCACAGCTTATATCATCCAGAATATCGTCTTCAGAGCCGTCATTTGCAGTGCTACGCTCTATATATTCTGCAGGTTCTGACTGTTTCGTATTGGTATTCTCATTACCTTCAATCAGCACGTCTTCTTCATTCTGACAAGAACCAAAAAGCAATGCTGCAAGAAAAGTTATACTTAAAAATGTTTTTAGATTTTTCATAATAGTAAAATTATACAAAGGTTATTTAAAGTTCGTATTCACCCTTAAGACAACCCAAAACCTCTTTACCCTACCCTCACTTGAAAAAAAATTAGAAAAATATTTTAGTAGCTTTGAAATATTAGATGCCCCTAATCCTATGAACGAGCAAGACAAGCATACCGATCTTTGCCACGAAGCTACCTTTAAACGTTTTTACCTAGAGCTTATTCAGGCTGCTAAAAACTTTGCTTTTTATAAATGCGGGGACGAACAGGAAGCACTAGACTTGACTCAAGAGGCTTTTGTAAAAATCTGGAATCGTTGTAACAAAATCGAGTTCAAAAAAGCTAAAACCTACTTATTTACAACCATCAACAATTCTTTTCTTAATGCGGTGAAGCATAAAAAAGTGGTGTTGAACTATCAAAAAAATCAAGCTTCAGAAGAATCAGAATCTAACGAAGACCCCCAATTTATTTTACGCGAAAAAGAGTTTAAAAAAACGCTGAACAACGCCATCGGCTCGTTAACTGAAGCGCAGCGCGAAGTGTTCTTATTGAATAGAATAGATGGAAAGAAATACGCAGAGATAGCCGAAATGCTTAACATTTCCGTAAAAGCGGTCGAAAAACGTATGAGCCAGGCTTTAAAAAACTTAAGGCAACAAATCCCAGAATTTTAACAACTTAAAGGGTAGGGTTTTTCCCTTTTAAGGTGTCTAACAAGTAACTAAGGAAATTATGCAGCATCAAGAAGAACTTTTAAAATGGCTAAACGGCGACATGAACGCCGAAGAATTGGCTGCATTTAAACAAACCCAAACATATAAAGAATATCACAAAATAGCTGCATACGCTTCCCGATTGAAGCCTGATACGCTTGATAAAGAAGCGGCTTACAAGTCCTTTAAAACAGAAATTATACAAAAGCAGCAACCTAAAGTTATTAAGCTTCCCTATAAAACTTGGATCAGCACTGCAGCAGCCGTACTGGTCATTTTAATAACCTCTTATATCTTTTTAAAATCTGATCAAAAAATCATCAAAGCAACAGATGATTTTGTGCAAATCACCTTACCCGATGCTTCTGAAGCCACCCTAAACAACGCTTCACAGATCTCCTATAATCCTAAAGATTGGGAAGATGGCACGCGTAATTTAGAACTTGAAGGAGAAGCTTTTTTTAAAGTCAATAAAGGAAGTGTTTTTAAAGTTGCTACTGCGCAAGGCACAATACAAGTGCTGGGCACTCAATTTAATGTAAATCATAGAAAAGGTTATTTTGAAGTTTCTTGCTACGAAGGAAGTGTACAAGTCGCGGCAACGCTTGACACTTTGATTCTCAAACCCGGTGACACCTATCGCTTGATATCTGGTAAATCTGAATTGAAAATCAACAATAATCAAACCCAACCCTCTTGGCTAGACTACGAGCTTAGCTTTGACGAGGTTCCCTATCATATTGTGATCGCCGCGCTAGAACGTCAATTTAATATTCAGATTTCTTATCCGGCACAATTAAAAGACCAAGTATTCACCGGTAGCTTTAGTACCAAAAAATTAGAAAGTGCGCTTCAAGGAGTAACCCTTCCGTTTGGGATCACTTATAAATCAGACAAGGATCAAAGCTTTATATTTTATGCTGAATAAAGAAAAATATTGGCTGATCATGCTACTTTTCACTTCCATATTCGGCACAGCTCAAGACCGAAGCGAGGTTGATTTGGTTACTTATTTAGATACTGTAGAAACGTCATTCAACATTCGTTTCTCGTATCAAACTGAAGCGGTACAAGACCTAAAATTAACGAATTCAACGTTTGAGCAATTAGACCAAACCTTGCAGTATATCACAAAGCAAACCGGGTTGACCATCACTAAAATCGATGATCGGTATTATAGTATTCTACCTAGAACTTCGTCTAGTTTTTGCGCTCAAATTCTTGATGCAGCAACGCTGAAATCGCTAGAAGGAGCAACAATTCAGGCATTAAACAAAAACGAGAGTGCCGTCACAGACGCTAACGGTTATATTAAACTAGCACTGACAAAATCCGGAGATAGCATCAAGGTATCTTTTTTAGGTTATAAAACCGAGGTTTTTAAGGTAGAAAGGCTCACTTCTGATTGTCAGCAAATCAGTTTAGCTCCTAAAAGTTTTACCTTGGACGAAGTGGTGATCAAACGCTTATTCAGTCGAGGTATTCGTAAATTTCCAGACGACCGCATTGAGATAAACACACGTGAATTTGACATTTTACCGGGATTAACAGATCCTGACATTCTACAAACGCTGCAAATTTTACCAGGAATAGAGAGTATAGATGAAAGCATCAATAACATAAATGTGCGCGGCGGAACCCAAGATGAAAACTTGATGCTTTGGGATGAAATCAAAATGTATCATACCGGTCATTTTTTTGGCTTAATTTCAGCGTATAACCCTAATTTAACTGAGCGCGTTGAAGTCACTAAAAACGCCAACAGCTCAGAGTATTCAGGTGGAGTAAGCAGTACTATAAAAATGTACACACCTAATGCTATAACCCAAAAAATATCAGGTGGTGCCGGATTTAATGGTCTCAGTGCAGACGCTTTTCTTCAAATACCTATAAGTACAAAGCTCGCTCTTCAAATAAGCGGAAGAAGGTCTTTTGCCGATTATTTTCAAACACCAACGTATACTTCTTATTTCAATCGAAGTTTTCAAGATTCAGAGATCAAAAATGATGGTAGCTCTGCTGAAAATATCAAATCACTTTCTGATTTTAGATTTCACGATTATTCAGCAAAAATTCTTTACGACATCAGTCCAAAACATCAGCTCAGAGCCAGTTTTATATCACTCAACAACACTCTAGAATACTCCGAGTCTGACGTTGATGAACAACTCATTAATGAAAGTTTGATAGATCAGGATAATATCGCCTTCGGAATCAATCTAAGCAGCGTGATTAACCCCGCTTATGACACGTTTTTTAATGCATATTATACGCAATACAACATTCGCTCAACAGACCAAGATTTCAGCAACAATCAGGTTTTAGCCCAAACCAATCAAGTACTCGAAACCGCTTTTAAAGCAAAAGGAACCTGGCACCTGAATTCCCGCATGAACTTTGAACACGGTTATGAATTTACTGAAACTGGAATTCGCAATACAACAAGTGTCAATCAGCCGGTCTTTCAACAACGCAAAAAGGATGTTGTTAGGCAACATGCGGTTTTTGGAGATTGGAGCCTTGCTACCAACAATTTCAGGCTGCGTACAGGATTACGTACAACCTACTTTGAAAAATTCAATAAATTTAGACTAGAGCCTCGCATAAACATTCGTCAAAAACTAGGGCATTTTGCTTTAAAAACAGAAGCCGCTTTAAAAAACCAAAGCACCACACAGATCATTGATTTTGAAGATAATTTTTTAGGGGTAGAAAAACGGCGATGGGTTTTAGTCAATGACAATGACATTCCTTTAATCACCAGCAAACAAATAAGTCTAGGCGTTGATTACACTCAAAACAATTGGCTGATTGATCTTACCGGTTTTTACAAACAGGTCTCCGGAATAACTGCATCAAATCAAGGTTTTCAGAACCAATTTAAATTCATCAAAACCAATGGCCGCTATGAGGCCAAAGGCTTAGAATTTCTAGTAAACAAAACCACTCCAAAATTAAGCACTTGGTTTACCTACACCTTAGCAACTAACGCGTATTCTTTTGAATCGCTGAATCCCGCGACCTTTCCCAACAACACAGATATCAGGCATTCTATAAATACGGGAGGTTCATATGCGCTCTTTAATAATTTTAAAATTGCAGTGAGTTTAAATTATCACACAGGAAGACCTTATACCTTACCCATAGAAAATGCAGAAACGCTGCCCAGCAGCAACAACACCTATGTCGTGAATTACGACACTCCAAATGCAGCCAATCTAGAAGACTTCATGCGGTTTGATGCCACAGCTAACTATTCGTTTAACTGGAATGCGGTCACAGCAAAATTTACTCTGGGGATTATCAATATTCTAAATCAAACCAATACCATTCAAAGGTATTATGAGGTTAACCCTGACGACAACACACAGGCTATTGCCATACAGAATAATTCACTAGGTTTTACTCCTAATGCATCCCTCCGCCTGACGTTTTAATTACATACGCTCGGGAACCTGAATCCCAAGTAATCCAAATGCCGCCTCGATCACCTCGCCTACCTTTTTAGAAAGTGATACACGGAAGCTTTTTTCTGCATCGGTATCTGCTCCTAAAATAGAGACTTGTTGATAGAAGGAATTAAACTCCTTTACCAAGTCATAGGTATAATTTGCGATCAACGCCGGACTGTGATTTTCTGCGGCCAACTGTACCGTTTCAGGATATAAAGCGAGTTGCTTGATCAGCTCTTTTTCTTTAGGCTGAAGCGCTTCATACACATAATCTTGAGCAACTCCGGTATCTTGAGCCTTTCTCAAAATCGACTGAATACGCGCATAAGTATACTGAATAAACGGACCTGTATTTCCTTGAAAGTCTACAGATTCTTCCGGATTGAAAAGAATGCGTTTTTTAGGGTCTACTTTTAAAATGTAGTATTTCAATGCACCAAGACCTATGATCTTGTATAATTCTTGTTTTTCAGCTTCGCTGTAGCCGTCAAGTTTCCCTAATTCTTGGGCGATGTTTCCGGCAGTTGTCGCCATTTCTTCCACAAGATCATCGGCATCAACTACAGTACCTTCACGGCTTTTCATTTTTCCGCTAGGCAAATCAACCATTCCATAGCTCAAATGGAATAAATGCTCGGCCCAATCATAACCTAATTTCTTCAGAATTAAGAAAAGCACTTTAAAGTGGTAATCTTGTTCATTACCTACGGTATAGATCATTCCACCTACATCCGGATGATCTTTCACCCGCTGAATCGCAGTACCTATATCTTGCGTCATATAAACCGCAGTACCATCACTTCGCAGAACGAGTTTCTCATCAAGACCGTCTTCGGTTAAATCACACCAAACCGAACCGTCTTCTTTTTTATAGAAAACACCTTTTTTAAGGCCTTCTTCAATATTGTCTTTTCCTAATAAGTAGGTGTTGCTTTCGTAATAATAACTGTCAAAATCAACACCTAGATTTTTATAGGTTTCTTCAAAACCTTCATAAACCCAACCGTTCATTTTCTCCCAAAGTGCAACAACTTCTTCATCGCCGGCTTCCCATTTGCGCAACATATCTTGAGCTTCAAGAATAAGCGGCGCTTCCTTTTCGGCCTCTTCTTTCGTCTTTCCTTGCGCTACTAAATACGCTTGTTCTTCTTTGTAGGCTTTATCAAACTTCACGTAATAATTCCCTACCAGTTTATCACCTTTGAGTCCGGTTGATTTTGGAGTTTCACCTTCACCAAATTTCTGCCACGCAAGCATACTCTTGCAAATATGGATTCCGCGGTCGTTGATGATCTGTGTTTTATACACTTTCTTTCCGCTAGCTTTTAAAATTTCGGCAACAGAATAACCTAATAAATTATTGCGGATGTGCCCCAAATGCAACGGCTTATTTGTGTTAGGAGAAGAATATTCAACCATCACCGCCTTGCCGGCTTCGGGCTCGTGACCAAAGTTTTTTTGGTCTTTAATCACATCAAAGAAATTCAAGTAAAAAGCATCTGAAATCACAAGATTTAAAAAGCCCTTCACGACATTGAAGTCTGCGATTTCGTCTAGATTCTCTTTCACATAAGTTCCTATCTGCTCGCCTATTACCGCCGGATTTCCTTTTGCAACGCGCAAAATAGGAAACACCACAACGGTTAGATCTCCTTCAAAATCCTTACGAGTAGGCTGAATTTCAACACTTTCTAGAGTTGCGCTAAAAAGTTCTTGAACCGCATCTTTAACGGCTTTTGTGAGTTTATCTGATAAATTCATGAGTGCTTTTTCTGAAGGCGCAAAGATACGTAAAACAAGCGGTTGACAAAGCAAAATAGCGCAACTCACGCTGATCAAAGTCCGCTTAGATAGCATTCGCCTGCAAAGTGGTATCTTTAAAAGAAAAAATGCTACTTAATGTCTCCTACAATAATCCTGAAGTTACCCGAAAGATCAACACCGAAGTTGGTAAACCTTTTACGCTGCGCGAGCGCATTAAAATGAAAGGGATTGGTTCGTCAAAACTCTTTATCACTGCTACGAGTATTGAAATTCACAACCTACTTATTCTGGACAGCTATGTCAACACCTGTAATATTGAAATGCGCCCTAATGGGATCATTGTGGGTTTCCGCTCGTTGCTAGAATCTTACGCACTGATCATCCCGTACTACAAACTACGAATCTACAAAGGCCAAGCCGAAGAATACAGTATTTACAGAGATCAGTATTTTATAAAAATCAGAGCGAAAGCTAACGACAAAGCCACGCATAAATTCATTAAGAAAATAATGGATTTTAAAGCTGAGAATCTTCCGCTAGGTCCAGAGGATCTGTAACGGTCAGTTTTACAAATACTTTCACACAGTCTTACCTCTTTAAAATTGTATCTTTAAAAGGCTATGAAAATATTACTTACAGGAGCTAATGGTTATATCGGGATGCGACTCATCCCCTTTCTTTTAGAGGCCGGGCACGAATTGGTTTGCGCCGTACGGGACAAAAACAGACTAGCGGTAAACCCGCGTACGCGTTCTAAGATCAGTATTGTTGAAATTGATTTTCTCGAAGAACCCAATCCAGATTTACTGCCTCAAGACATTAATGCGGCCTATTACCTCATTCATTCTATGACCTCATCAACGGTTGATTTTGATGAGAAAGAAAAACGCGCTGCAGAAAACTTTAATATTTATCTCTCTAAAACACGATGCGAACAGGTAATTTATTTGAGTGGTATCGTAAATGATGAAAAATTAAGCAAGCACCTCAACTCCCGAAAACAAGTAGAAGACACGCTATATCAAGGCAATTTTAATCTAACGGTTTTGCGCGCAGCCATCATTGTAGGTTCCGGGAGTTCTTCATTTGAGATCATAAGAGATCTCTGCGAAAAACTACCACTTATGATTACCCCAAAATGGGTTAAAACGCGGTGTCAGCCCATTGCCATTCGTAATGTGATTCAGTATCTAACCGGAGTTCTAGGCAACAAATCATGCTACAATGATTCATTTGACATTGGCGGCCCTGATGTTTTGACCTATAAACAAATGATGCTGCTGTACTCTAAAATAAGAGGTCTTAGCCTTAGTATTTTAGACGTGCCGGTAATGAGCCCCAAGCTTTCGTCTTATTGGCTTTATTTTGTCACTTCAACCAGTTATAAACTTGCCCTCAATCTGGTTGACAGTATGCGTGTAGAAGTGATTACCTGCGATACGCGTTTACAGGAAATGCTCCATATAAAACCTATAAATTATACAGATGCTATCAAGCTCGCTTTTGAAAAAATTGAACAAAACCAGGTAGTCTCCAGCTGGAAAGATAGTTTAGTAAGTGGGCGGTTTAGAAAAGATCTTAATCATTATATCAAAGTTCCTGAATACGGTTGCCTTAAAGACCGCCAAAGTATAAAGCTGAAAAATCCAGAACAAGCGCTCGAGAACATTTGGTCAATTGGCGGTAAACGCGGCTGGTATTATGCTAACACCTTGTGGAAAATTCGAGGTTTTATAGATAAATTATGGGGAGGTGTTGGTTTACGTAGAGGACGCACACACAGCAACGAACTTTACGAAGGGGATTCTCTTGATTTTTGGCGCGTGCTTCTCGCGGATAAAGAGGAGCGTCGTCTCTTGCTTTTTGCCGAAATGCGCGTTCCTGGAGAGGCGTGGCTTGATTGGGAGATCGACGACGACAATATATTACATCAAACTGCTACCTTTAGACCTCGCGGACTCTGGGGCCGCCTTTATTGGTTCAGCATGCTGCCTTTTCACTATTTTATTTTCGGAGGAATGATTCGCAATATTGCGCGTTATGAACCTAAAACTACAGTAATATCAAATTCATAACTACGCTAAAAGCAAATCTTTTAATTCTGATTCCGGCTGTGATTTTACTTGGTCTTGCCGGTCTGATCATTTTATTTACTGAAGAAAGTTATGCATTGATCGAAACACTCTCAACCAGCATTCGCAGCTATTTTGGAAGGTTTTATCTTATTCTTGGTTTAGTATGTGTGCTTCTTCTTGTAGGACTTGCGGTGTCTCCCATAGGAAAATTTAAACTGGGAAGAACCAATGAAAAACCTGCATTTTCGCGATTGTCTTGGATCGCTATGCTTTACAGCGCCGGAATGGGTGCAGGCATTCTGCTCAGAGCTGTTCAAGAGCCCGTATTTATGCAGCAGAATCCGCCAATTACTACTAAAACTTCTTCTGAAATTCAGGCTTTAGAATTTACATTTTACCAATGGGGCTTTACCGCCTGGGCTTTTTATGCTGTTTTTGCTTTAGCCATTGGCACTGCTGTATTTAAATACGGTCGCCCAGCCTATACCAGCAGTACAGTTTTTACCCATTCAAAAACACGTGCTTCTAAAATTGGCATCAAGAGTATAGATCTGCTGGTAATTTTGACCACCGTCTTCGGACTCATTGCTGCTGTAGCCTTAGGCGCACGACAAATTAAAGGTGGACTCGATTATCTAAACGGTTCTCTTTTAAGTGAAAATATTTCGCTTGTAATCATAAGTGCAATTGGAGTTTTTGCCCTGATCTCCGCTTTGAGCGGATTACAGAAAGGAATTAAACTGATATCCCGTGCTAATATCTTTTTGTGTGTTACTCTTCTATTTTTCGTTTTTCTACAAGGAAATATCTTATCGATTCTAAATCAGTTTGTGAGCGTTTTATTCCATTATTGCATTGATTTCATCCCGCTTAGTTTAGCTTATGGAAATTTTGATCCGGGAGAGGCTTTTCTCACTGATTGGACATATTATTATTGGGCGTTTTGGATCGCTTGGGCTCCGTTTACGGGTATTTTTATCGCCAATATTTCCCGCGGAAGGACGCTAAGGGAAATTATAATCGGTGTGCTTTTGATCCCTTCATTGGGAAGTTTTTTCTGGTTTACCGTTTTTGGCCAATCGGCTTTTGAGCTTATCGAAGAATGGGGAAGCTATAACCGCGAGTTTGATAATGTATTCAATTCTCTATTTATCTTCCTCAGTAATTATCCGGCGCAATCCATCGTTAACGCATTAGTCATTCTTTTACTGCTAAGTTTTCTGGTCACCTCACTAGATTCGGCTATTCTTGTTCTTAGTCTGCACAACAGCCGGTCTGAAAACCCATCAAAACGCAGCCGAATTTTATGGGGACTACTTTTGACACTTACTACAATCGCTTTTACGATTCTGAGCTTCAATAAAGAAAACGTTGATGTTTTAAACACGATGCAAAAACTGCTCATCGTAACCTCTTTGCCGCTCAGCTTATTTATGGTTTGGATACTATTCCGCTGGATAAAAAGTCTGCTGACTAAAGCTTAGGCAAGAAAATTTCGGCTAACATACACCGTGCGCTTCCGCCACCACACGTCTCAATAGTGGTTAAATCACTGCTTAGAATCTCACAATACTTTGTAATACTTGCAATTTGCGTGGCATCAAGGGCTTGATGCGCACTCGCACTCATGACTAAAAAGCGTTTACCCGCCGCATTTTTTACTTGCAGCATATTACCTGCAAATTGATGCATTTGCGCTTCGGTGATCGCAATAACCTCTTTCCCCGATTCTTTAAGCTGATTGATCACTTGTTTGCGCTCTTTTTTATCATCTATAGATTGTAGGCAAACCACAGCAAATTCTTCGGCAATACACATCATCACATTTGTGTGATAAATAGGAAGACGTTCATTACCCACCGTTTGATTTGCCGTAAATAGCACCGGTAAATATTCAAAATCCTCACAAAATTCTATAAACAAATCTTCATCAGCACGTGCCGAAAGCGCACAGTATGCCTTCTCATTGTCACGATCTAAAATAATGCTACCGGTTCCTTCAAGAAAAAGTCCCTCTTCTTCTGCTTCGGTATAATCGATAACATTTTTAATCGCAAAACCAGCATCTTCCAATAACGTAAAAAATTCTTCGCGTCGTTCTCTACGCCTGTTTTCGGCATACATTGGGTATAACGCCACATCACCATTTTTATGAGTACTCACCCAGTTATTTGGAAAAATGGAGTCTGGTGTATTCAATTCCTTTTCATCCTGAAGTACCAGCACATGGATTCCGGCAGCTTTCAATTTTGTTACAAATGCATCAAATTCTTGTTGCGCCTGTGCATTGATCGCTTCGTTTTCCAACGCCAGATCTTCTTGAAAATAATTATTTACAGCAGTTTCTTCATTCTTTCTAAACGATGCAGGACGCACCATCAAAACGGTATCAGTAACTTGACTCATAGGGGTAATTTTTTTTGCGGGCAAATGTAATAAGCTTAACCTAAAATTCAATAGTTAAACTAATAAGAATTGCATTTGCGAAAGCTTACTCGCGCACAAGTGGTAAGGTGCTGCACCTTAACAGGCCTTCTTGTTTTGAAATTTCGGCATACGGTACTTCTTCAACCGTGATCCCTTTACTTCGCAGCCAGGTATTCAAACGGGTGAAATTCTTTTCAGAAACAACGACATCGGGAGCGATTGAAAAAATATTTGAATTCATATGAAACATTTCTTCTGAGGAAATTTCAAAGACATTTTCTGCACCAAAAAAGTCAACCAACCACTGGTATTCTTCTTCCTCCAAAAATCCGTTTTTGTGTAAAATAGCATACTTCTCTCCTACAGGCTGAAAACAGCAATCCAGGTGTAATGCGTTTTCATAAGGATTGGTGTTGGATTTTCTTAGATTGAAAGAAACCACTTTTTTATCTGGAAATTGGTTCTGAAGCGCTTCTACAGCCAGCATGTTTGTACGTGCAATAATATAATCTGCATAATCAGGACCGCGATACACTCCAACGAAAATATAATCTCCGTGTGGCATAACATCACCACCTTCTATGTGCGCCTCTTCTGGAAAGCGTATGATCTTATCCTCATCTATCTGAGTAAGCACGTGTTCAATCGCCTCAATCTCCTGCTCACGATCTGGAAGAATATTTGCCTTGATAAACGTGTCCTCTATTACAAAACCAATATCTCTAGCAAAAATCTGGTTGTAATCATTTATAAGTTTCGGTCTAAAAACCTGAATTCCGTATTTATTAAAAACTTCTTCTACCGCATTCATTTCTTCTACCATATCCTCCTCTTTAGGATAGGTGTTTTCTTTGATATGAAGCAGCGACTTAGGATCGTAAGCATCCTCAAGCTTTGGCACTCCGCCGTTGCTTAACGCCGTACCCAAAATGACCGCCCTAAGGCGCGAAGTCTCATCTGTTACATTAAGTTTTATCATAGTCACAAATATAAAAACAAAAGCGGGTTTCTGATAGCTATCAAAAACCCGCTCTGAACTGATTTATTGTTTTCTAACGCTCGTTCATAGGTTTGAATGGACGAAGTTTTTCACCTATATAAACCTGACGTGGTCTTCCAATAGGTTCTTTGCGTAAACGCATTTCTCTCCATTGCGCGATCCATCCCGGCACACGGCCCATTGCAAACATTACGGTAAACATTTCAACAGGAATTCCTAAAGCACGGTAGATAATTCCTGAATAGAAATCTACATTAGGATATAATTTTCTTTTTACAAAATAATCGTCTTCTAAAGCCTCTTTCTCTAAGCCTTTTGCGATAGCTAAAACTTCGTCTTCAATACCCAATTGCTCAAGTACATCGTCTGCAGCTTTCTTAATGATCTTAGCTCTTGGATCAAAATTTTTATAAACTCGGTGACCAAAGCCCATTAAACGGAACGGATCTTCTTTATCCTTTGCCTTAGCCATATATTTTTTAGTATCACCACCATCTGCTTTGATGCCTTCTAACATCTCGATAACCGCTTGATTGGCTCCACCGTGAAGCGGTCCCCATAGTGCAGAAATACCTGCGGAAATAGAAGCAAACAATCCTGCGTGAGAAGATCCTACAACGCGTACTGTTGAAGTTGAACAGTTTTGCTCGTGATCTGCGTGAAGGATTAAAAGCTTGTCTAATGCTTCAATGATTGTAGCATCTACTTTATACTCACTATTAGGCTTTGAGAACATCATTTTATGCAAATTCTCAACATAAGAAAGACTGTCGTCTCCATAATCCAACGGCTTGCTCATTTTGGTACGCATCGTCCAGGCCACTAACACCGGAAACTTCCCTAAAAGTTTTACAATAGCGTTATACATATCTTCTTCAGAATCTACATTTACGGCATCTGGATTAAATGCTGTTAATGCTGAAGTAAGTGATGCTAAAACGCCCATAGGATGAGCAGACTTTGGAAAACCATTTAAAATTTTCTTTACATCTTCATCAACGTGATTCTCTTCCTTGATATCATTGTGAAATTTAGTCAGCTGCTCTTCAGTAGGCAACTCTCCAAAAATCAAAAGATATACTACTTCTAAAAATGATGCTTTTTCGGCTAAATCTTCAATGGCGTAACCTCGGTATCTTAAAATTCCTTCTTCACCGTTAAGAAAAGTAATCGCACTTTCACAACTTCCGGTGTTTTTAAACCCGGGATCAATAGTTGTATAACCACCTGTTACTGCGCGCAAGCTGGCGATATCGATTGCACTTTCATTTTCAGTACCAGTTACTATAGGAAACTCATAGGACTTATCACCTATTGTCAGTTTAGCATTATCTGCCATTTCTTTAATATGTTTTAGCTGATTATCAAAATTTTCAAGAGCTGCTAAATTACGAAATACAAAGGGATTTCTAAAGAATTTGGCACTTTTGGAAGGTTAAAAAAATGAAAATAAAAAAGGGGTAAATACTATAAAAGTATACTACCCCTCACCCAACTTCAAAACTTAGATTTCTTTAGTTTGGTTAAAAAGAGCGAAACATACTTAGTTCAGAATCGCTCTTTCACCCAACTTCAAATTTTCTGACCTAGTAAACTAGATAATGTTAGGTGACATTAGTCTAATTTTGAAGGTTGGTTGTTCAATTTATTTGCGAGGGTAAATTAATAGTTTTTTTCTTACTAACATTTCAAATCGAAAAAAAATTACACACTTAATCGTTAAAACCAATCACTTAAGTTGTTGTTTACAAGTAATAAACCACTACTTCATTTTTTCGCTTTTTGGGATTTAGACGCATAAAAAAAGGGCACTCAAACGAGTACCCCTTTTTTAAATTAAAAATGCTTATTTTACTTTAAAGGCTTTTTCTTGAGGAAAATAAGCTACAGTACCTAATTCTTCTTCGATACGTAAAAGTTGATTGTATTTTGCCATACGATCACTTCTTGAAGCAGAACCGGTTTTTATTTGGCCGGTGTTAAGTGCCACAGCAAGATCTGCAATCGTATTATCTTCTGTCTCTCCAGATCTGTGAGACATTACTGAAGTATAACCTGCATTATGCGCCATATTTACAGCGGCAATAGTTTCAGTAAGTGTTCCTATCTGATTAACCTTGATCAAGATTGAATTTGCAATTCCGTTTTCAATTCCACGAGAAAGACGCTCTACATTGGTAACGAATAAATCATCACCCACTAATTGTACTTTATCGCCGATTTTTTCAGTTAGCGACTTCCAACCATCCCAATCGTTCTCATCCATACCATCTTCGATAGAAATGATTGGATATTTTGAAGCAAGTTCTGCAAGATATTGCGCTTGTTCTTCGCTTGTTCTTACTACACCTTTATCACCTTCAAATTTGGTGTAATCGTATTTTCCGTCCACATAAAATTCAGCAGAAGCACAGTCTAGAGCGATCATAACTTCGTCTCCAAACTTATAGCCTGCGTTTTCAACGGCTTTCTGAATACTTTCAATTGCATCCTCAGTACCATCAAGTGTAGGTGCAAAACCACCTTCATCTCCTACAGCAGTACTAAGACCACGGTCGTGAAGTACTTTCTTTAGATTATGAAATATTTCGGTACCCATTTTCATCGCATGGGTGAAATCTTTCGCCTTTACAGGCATCACCATAAACTCTTGAAAAGCAATAGGTGCATCACTATGAGAACCTCCGTTGATGATATTCATCATAGGTACCGGTAATGTGTTTGCACTTACACCACCTACATAACGATAAAGCGGCATATTAAGTTCATTAGCTGCTGCTTTAGCTACAGCCAAAGAAACACCCAAAATTGCATTGGCACCAAGCTTTGATTTATTTGGAGTTCCATCTAAATCGATCATCGTTTGATCAATTAGATTTTGTTCAAAAACAGATACTCCTAAAAGTTCTTGAGCAATTACTGCATTAACATTCTCAACAGCTTTTAAAACACCTTTACCCATATAATCTGAACCCCCATCGCGTAGTTCAACCGCCTCGTGCTCACCTGTAGAAGCTCCAGAAGGAACGGCCGCTCTACCAAGAACACCGTTTTCAGTTAAAACATCTACTTCTACTGTGGGATTTCCACGAGAGTCTAGAATTTGACGTGCGTGGATATTGATTATTATACTCATTGTTATCTAAATATTGATTAGTTAATATAGTTTGCGCAATATACGGAATACTGCCCTATTTAGCCGCTAGCTACGGCGGTTTTACTCGATTTTAAAGATTATTTAAAACTTGAGACCATCTTAAGGATTTTGATAGAAAAACTGCAAGCCAAGTCATTTTACACCCTGCAAAACATAAAAAATCCCGGGACTAGCCGGGATTTTATTTATACTGAAACTTGAGACATTCTATCTACAAACTCATCAAAGAGGTAGGTGGCGTCGTTAGGCCCCGGGCCAGCCTCTGGGTGATACTGCACTGAAAAACAGTTTTTATTTTTCATTTTAAGCCCCATAACTGTCTGATCGTTGAGGTGCTTATGCGTAACCTCAATCTCAGGATTATTAATGGCTTCATCATAATTCACGGCAAATCCGTGGTTTTGAGAAGTTATTTCTCCTTTACCGCTTCCGTGATTTAGAACCGGGTGATTGATGCCGCGATGCCCATGGTGCATTTTAAAAGTGCTGATTCCATTAGCCAAAGCAATTATTTGGTGCCCTAAACAAATACCAAATAGTGGCATATCATCATTAATGATCTTTTGAGCAGTTGCAATTACCTCTTTTAAAGGTTCTGGATCTCCAGGACCATTTGAAAGGAAAAACCCATCAGGATTCCAAGCTTTCATCTCTTCGTAAGAAGCATTATATGGGAAAACCTTGATATACATATCACGTTTAGCCATATTGCGCAAAATATTTTTCTTGATCCCTAAATCAATCGCCGCAACCTTGTATTTGGCATTTTCATCGCCAAAATAATAAGGCTCCTTAGTACTTACTTTAGAAGCTAGCTCTAGTCCGTGCATATTTGGCACTTCAGCAAGTTGCTTTTTGAGTTCGTCTACATTATCTACGTCTGTAGAAATGATCGCGTTCATCGCGCCGTTATCTCTAATGTAAGAAACTAAAGCACGCGTGTCTACATCAGAAATCACAAACAAATTATTTCTATCAAGGAAAGATTGAAGTGATTCATCTACACGAATACGCGAGTAATTGTAACTAAAGTTTCGGCAAACGAGTCCTGAAATCTTTACTGTTTCAGATTCGGTTTCCTCGTTATTTCCTCCGTAATTACCAATGTGTGCATTGGTAGTAACCATAATCTGACCGAAATAAGACGGATCTGTAAAAATTTCTTGATAGCCGGTCATCCCGGTGTTGAAACAAACTTCTCCAAAAGCAGTCCCTTCTTTATTACCTACAGATTTTCCGTAGAAGATAGTACCATCTGCTAGTAATAAAAGTGCTTTTCTATTGGTTTGATATTTCATTGATAATTTTTTTTCAAAATTAATTTATAGGTTTAAAACGTAAAAGAAGTCTTGTATTTATTTACAGACTATTTGCATAGTCCATCATCTTTATAACATCTTTCTCATCTCCATAAGACAAGTCATTTCGCTTTACATATTCAACGAGTTCCTTTTCTTTAGCTTTTTCCAAATTAAAAGATTTTAAAACTTTTGATTTACGCAGTGGCATTAATGTTATTTTATCGTTACGCTCGTAGTAGAAATTCTCCCTTCTGATATATTTATCTGTAGGTCTGTTTTTCATAGGATCTGGCGAACTAGGCACTAGCTTTACCGAATATGCTTTAAGCAGTCTCTCACTACCATTGTCAGCAAGAATCTCGTAAATCTGTCTACCTGTTTTAGTAAACTTGCTCTCGTATTTTCTACCTAAAACTTCAAAATAATCAATTTGATTAAACTGAAAAGTAAAGAGAGAATCTTGACCTATTTTAGTAACAAAAGCTTGTGTATTCAAGTTTAGATTGATGTTGTCAAGCATATATAGCTGTCCATTAGCGGCATAAACGCGCGCACTGTGAATCCAGTCATCAAATAAATAAGGTGAGCCCTCAACCCGTGCAACAGGAGGTATACTTTGTATAGAGCCGTAAGAATTACGAACTCCGTTAGATACAGATAATAATTGGTCTGGATTATTCACTAAACGCTCTTGATCTTGAGCAAACGACATTACTGTGAATAAAAAAACGGTGAGATTGATGAACTGTCTAAACATGATAATAAAGTTTAAAGATTTATAAATACAAAAAAAGGATAAGCCATAAGGCTTATCCTTTTTTAAAAATTTAAAACATTAATATGTTTTTACTCTTCCTCGTCATTAGCTTTTGTTTCTTTAACAGGAGCTTCTGTCTTAGCTGGAGCAGCTGATTTCTTACCTGCTCTACGAGTAGATTTTTTCTTGGTCTTACCAAGATTGTATAATTCGTTGTAATCAACTAATTCGATCATCGCCATATCAGCATTATCACCTAGACGATTACCTAATTTAATGATTCGTGTATAACCACCTGGACGATCACCAACCTTTACAGCTACATCTCTAAAAAGTTCTGCAACTGCATCCTTTTGACGCAATTTACTCATAACAATACGACGATTGTGCGTAGTGTCTTCTTTAGATTTTGTCACTAAAGGCTCTACGAACTGTTTTAAAGCTTTTGCTTTAGCAACAGTAGTATTGATGCGTTTGTGCTCAATTAATGAACAAGCCATATTAGCTAACATAGATTTTCTATGCGCAGTCTGGCGTCCTAAATGATTATTCTTTTTTCCGTGTCTCATGACATTTAATTTAAGCTACCATCTTGCTCTACCCATTTTGAGGAGCAAAATATGGAGCGTTACTAATCTTTATCTAATTTGTATTTTGAAAGATCCATTCCAAAATTAAGGCCTTTTACATTTACCAGTTCTTCAAGCTCTGTAAGTGATTTTTTACCAAAATTACGGAATTTCATCAGATCATTCTTGTTATAAGAGACCAAGTCTCCTAATGTCTCAACTTCTGCAGCTTTAAGACAGTTTAAGGCACGTACAGAAAGATCCATATCTACCAATTTAGTCTTAAGTAACTGACGCATGTGAAGTGACTCTTCATCATAAGTTTCAGTCTGAGCAATTTCATCAGCCTCAAGGGTGATACGCTCATCAGAAAACAACATAAAATGATGAATCAAAGTTTTTGCTGCCTCAGTTAAAGCATCTTTAGGATGAATTGAACCATCAGTGATGATTTCAAAAACTAACTTTTCATAGTCAGTTTTCTGCTCTACACGATAGTTCTCAATGCTATACTTCACATTTTTAATAGGAGTATAGATTGAATCTGTAAAGATAGTTCCTACAGGTGCATTCTGTTTCTTATTCTCTTCGGCAGGAACATAACCACGACCTTTTTCTACCGTGATTTCCATATTGATATTAACTTTCTTCTCCATATTGGCGATAACCAAATCTGGATTAAGAATTTGAAAACCAGAAATAAATTTCTGGAAATCACCAGCAGTTAACTGCTCTTTATCAGAAACCGAAATAGTTACAGTCTCATTATCAATCTCATCAATTTGTCTCTTAAAACGTACTTGTTTAAGATTAAGAATGATTTCTGTAAAGTCTTCGACAACTCCTGCTATAGTTGAAAACTCATGATCTACTCCTTCAACACGTACTGAAGTAATTGCAAAACCTTCTAAAGAAGAAAGCAATACTCTACGTAGCGCGTTACCCACAGTTAAACCGTAACCTGGCTCTAAAGGTCTGAATTCAAACTTACCTTCAAAGTCAGTAGAGTCAATCATTATGACCTTATCGGGCTTCTGGAAATTTAGTAATGCCATATTATGTTTTCTAAGAGTTGTTATTTATTATTTAGAGTACAATTCGACAATGAACTGTTCGTTGATATTTTCTGGTATCTGAATACGCTCAGGAACAGAAACGAAAGTACCTTGTTTAGAATCATTATTCCAAGAGATCCACTCATAAACGTGGCTAGCATTTGCTAAAGAATCTTGAATTGCACTTAATGATTTTGATTTTTCACGTACAGCAACAACATCTCCTGCTTTTAATTGATAAGAAGGAATGTTAACTAGATCACCGTTTACAGTGATATGTCTGTGTGAAACTAATTGACGAGCTGCTCTTCTTGAAGGAGCGATACCCATTCTAAAAACAACATTATCTAAACGAGACTCACAAAGTTGTAATAAAACAACCCCGGTAATACCCGTTGCACTTGTTGCCTTTTCAAACATATTACGGAATTGATTTTCTAAAATCCCATAAGTATATTTTGCTTTTTGCTTCTCTTGAAGCTGGATCGCATATTCAGACTTCTTACCACGACGTCTGTTGTTACCATGCTGACCTGGAGGATAGTTTCTTTTTTCAAAAGATTTGTCATCTCCAAAAATCGCTTCTCCAAACTTACGAGCGATTTTAGTCTTAGGACCGGTATATCTTGCCATTTTAAAAATAATTAGTGGGGTGATTAAGGAATTAAGGTCTAGTCCTTCGCAAAATCGTTACTCCCCGATTGATATAAAAAAATTAATTAAACTCTTCTTCTTTTAGGAGGACGACACCCGTTGTGTGGTAGTGGAGTAACATCGATGATCTCAGTTACTTCGATACCACTGTTGTGGATAGATCTGATTGCAGATTCACGACCATTACCTGGTCCTTTCACATACACCTTTACTTTACGCAATCCTGCTTCGTGAGCAACTTTACTTGCATCCTCTGCAGCTAACTGAGCAGCATAAGGAGTATTTTTCTTAGAACCTCTAAAGCCCATTTTACCGGCAGAAGACCAAGAAACAACATCACCTTTCTTATTAGTCAAAGAAATTAAGATATTGTTGAAAGACGCAGCGATATGCGCTTCTCCTACAGACTCAACAATTACTTTACGCTTCTTAGTGGTTTTTGCAGCCTTACCGCTTTTACCTCCACCTTTAGTGTTTTGCTTTGCCATTATTACTTATTATTTAGTTGCTTTTTTCTTGTTAGCAACCGTTTTACGCTTACCTTTTCTAGTTCTAGAGTTGTTCTTTGTACGCTGACCTCTAAGTGGTAAACCAGAACGGTGTCTGATACCTCTATAACAACCAATGTCCATAAGACGCTTAATACTCATAGAAACCTCACTTCTAAGTTCACCTTCTATCTTATAAGAACCTACAGCCTCACGAATACGACCAATTTGATCATCATCCCATTCGTTTACTTTTAAATTCTCATCAACATCTGCTTGAGCTAATATTTTCTGAGCTCTGCTTTTTCCGATTCCAAAGATGTAAGTCAAAGCGATTACACCTCTCTTTTGTTTTGGGATATCTACCCCTGCAATTCTAGCCATAATCCTTAACCTTGTCTTTGTTTGAACTTAGGGTTCTTTTTGTTAATTACGTATAATCTTCCTTTGCGACGTACAATCTTGCAGTCTGCACTTCTTTTCTTTACTGATGCTCTTACTTTCATCTTACTAGTATCTATAAGTTATACGAGCCTTTGTTAAATCGTAAGGGCTCATTTCAAGTTTTACTTTGTCCCCAGGTAGTAATTTTATGTAATGCATGCGCATCTTACCTGAGATATGCGCTGTTACGATGTGACCGTTTTCTAGCTCAACGCGAAACATTGCGTTAGACAATGCCTCAATAATTGAACCGTCTTGCTCTATTGCTTGCTGTTTTGCCATTATGCTACTGCTTTTCTATTCTTACCCGTTTTCATCAAGCCATCGTAATGTCTGTTTAACAAGTATGAATTTACCTGTTGCATCGTATCGATAGCTACACCCACTAGAATAAGCAATGATGTTCCTCCGTAGAACAAAGCCCATCCTTGTTGCATTCCAAGTACACTTACTGCGATAGCAGGAAATATTGCTATAAGCGCTAAAAATATAGAACCCGGAAGCGTAATCTGCGACATGATTCGATCTAAATACTCTGAAGTTTCTGTACCTGGACGAATACCTGCTATAAAACCACCGCTTCTCTTAAGATCATCAGCCATTTTATTGGTAGGTACTGTAATCGCAGTATAGAAATATGTAAAGATGATAATCAATAAACCGAATACAAGGTTGTACCAAAATCCAAAAATATTGGTAAACTGAGAAGCAATAGACTGTGCTGTTGGCGACTCAGAAAGACCAATAACTGCACCAGGAATAAACATAATAGCCTGAGCGAAAATGATAGGCATAACCCCTGAAGCATTAAGCTTTAACGGTATATACTGTCTACTTCCAAATACATTACGCTCATAACTACCGCTAGCAGTTCTTCTTGCATACTGCACTGGAATCTGACGTACAGCCATTACCAATAGTACAGATAGTAAAATGATAACAAACCAGATCACTAATTCAATAAGAATCATGATAAGTCCACCATTTGATTCAGAAACTCTAGAAACCCACTCTTGTAAAAATGATTGAGGTAGTCTAGCTATAATCCCAACCATAATTAAAAGCGAGATCCCGTTACCAATACCTTTATCAGTAATTTTTTCTCCTAACCACATCGCAAAAATACAACCGGTAGTTAAAATGATTACTGAAGAAATGATAAACGTTACATTACTACCCATAACGAATGCTTCCGGTGGAAGCAAGTTAAATAGATTGGTAATGTAACCAGGCCCCTGAATAAGTGTGATCGCAATAGTCAACCAACGAGTAATTTGATTGATTTTACGACGTCCACTCTCTCCTTCCTTTTGCAGTTTTTGTAAATAAGGCACCGCAATACCCATTAACTGCACCACAATAGATGCAGAGATGTAGGGCATGATACCAAGAGCAAATACAGAGGCATTCGAAAATGCCCCACCTGTAAATGCGTTTAACAACCCAAGAAGCCCACCGTCTGTTTGAGCGGCAAGATTTGCTAATTGAGATGCGTCAATACCCGGAAGAACAATCTGAGCCCCAAAACGGTATACTAAAAGTAAACCTAGGGTTAAAAGAATGCGATTCTTTAACTCTTCAATCTTCCAGATATTTTTAATCGTTTCTATAGCCTTCATGCTGATTTATGTTATAAAGTTACTGCTTCTCCGCCTGCTGCTTCAATAGCTTTCTGTGCTGAGGCTGTAAATTTATGAACTGTAATCTTCAATTTAGCTTTTAACTCACCGCGTCCTAAAATCTTAACAAGATCATTTTTCCCAGCCAGTCTGTTTTCTACTAAAACATCAATGGTAACTTCATCCTTGATTCTTCCAGCATCAACATATTCTTGTAGCGTGTCAAGATTTACACCAGTAAATTCTTTACGGTTAATATTTGTAAATCCAAATTTAGGCACACGTCTTTGAAGTGGCATTTGCCCTCCTTCAAAACCTACTTTTTTAGAATATCCTGATCTTGACTTCGCACCTTTGTGCCCACGGCCTGCAGTTCCACCATTTCCTGTAGCTTCACCACGACCTCGCCTGCTGTCGTTCTTTTTTACCGAGCCAGCTGCCGGTTTTAGATTATTTAAACCCATCTCAATTTATATTTAAGCTTCTTCTACAGAAACTAAATGACTTACTTTGTTAATCATCCCCAAGATATTAGGAGTGTTCTCGTGCTCCACAACTTGGCCCATTTTCTTAAGACCTAACGCCTCTAATGTTCTCTTCTGGTTCTGAGTACGATTGATCGCGCTCTTTACCTTAGTTACTTTAATCTTTGCCATTGTCTTAAAAATTATCCTTTAAAAACTTTTTCAAGAGAAATTCCTCGCTGCTTTGCAACAGTCTCAGCACTTCTTAATTGTAAAAGTGCGTCAAAGGTAGCTTTTACTACGTTATGAGGGTTAGAAGATCCTTGATTTTTTGAAAGTACATCATGAACCCCTACAGATTCTAGTACAGAACGTATTGCACCACCTGCAATTACCCCGGTACCAGGAGCAGCCGGCATAAGTAGAACGCGTGCTCCACCATATTTACCTTTTTGCTCGTGAGGAATAGTACTTTTATTTAATGGTATACGTACAAGGTTTTTCTTAGCGTCTTCTACTGCTTTTGCAATTGCACTAGCAACATCCTTAGACTTACCAAGACCTTGACCTACTACACCGTTCTCATCTCCAACAACCACAATAGCAGAAAAACCAAAAGCTCTACCACCCTTTGTTACCTTGGTAACACGTTGAACACCAACCAAACGATCTTTAAGATCTAAACCGCTTGGTTTTACTAACTCGACGTTTTTATAATTTTGATACATAACTTCTTAGAATTTTAATCCGCCTTCTCGGGCTCCTTCTGCTAATTGTTTTACTCTACCGTGGTATAAATAACCACCTCTATCAAAAGCTACCGCTTCGATTCCAGCTTCTTTAGCTTTCTCTGCGATTGCCATACCTACCTTCTTAGCAACTTCAGCCTTGCTTCCTTCTGCAGAGAAATCCTTATCTCTTGAAGAAGCTGCACTCAAGGTTTTACCGGTAGTATCATCTATTATCTGCGCGTAAATCTCTTTATTACTTCTATATACAGATAATCTTGGACGCTCTGTAGTACCCACAAGTGCCTTACGAATTCTACGACGTATTTTATTTCTTCTAGTATACTTTGAAAATGCCATATCTCTATATATTATGCAGATTTACCTGCTTTTCTTCTAATTTGCTCTCCTACAAACTTGATACCTTTTCCTTTGTAAGGTTCAGGCTTACGGAAACTTCTAATTTTAGCAGCTACTTGACCTACTAATTGTTTATCGTGAGAAGTTAGTTTAACGATAGGGTTCTTACCTTTTTCAGTAATAGTCTCTACCTTAACTTCAGGAGCGATATCCATAACAATGTTATGTGAAAAACCAAGTGCCATATCTAATTTCTGACCTTGATTTGCCGCTCTGTAACCTACACCTACTAATTCTAATGATTTAGTGTATCCTTCAGATACACCAGCAATCATATTAGCGATAAGCGCACGATATAGACCGTGTTTAGCTTTAAATTCAGCCTTTTCAGAAGAACGCTCTAAAACTACAACACCCTCTTCTACTTTAATATCTATGTTAGAATACTCTTGCTTTAGCTCTCCTAACTTTCCTTTTACCGTAATAACACCTTCTGCCACTTCAACAGTAACTCCTGAAGGTATTGTAACTGGACTTTTTCCTATTCTTGACATTGCTCTGTTTCTTTTAACTGATTAATATACGTAGCAAAGTACTTCACCTCCAACATTCTCACTCTGAGCCTGCTTTCCTGTCATTACTCCTTTTGAAGTAGAAACGATCGAGATACCTAAACCATTTAAAATACGTGGCACATCTTTAGAAGATGCGTATTTACGTAAACCTGGTTTACTGATTCTCTGAATATCTTTAATAACTGACTCTTTAGTCTCCTTATCATATTTCAAGGCGATCTTGATAGATCCTTGAGCCGTTTTATCTTCAAATTTGTAACTTAAGATATAACCTTGATCAAATAAGATCTTGGTTATTTCTTTCTTTAAGTTTGAAGCAGGTATTTCCACAACTCTGTGGTTTGCTGCTGCTGCGTTTCTAATCCTTGTTAGAAAGTCTGCAATAGTATCTGTATACATTTATATTAAATTGCGGTCTTGGTTTTCATCAACAACCATTGTTAACGAACCTAAAACCAGTTTATTCTTAATTTACCAGCTTGCCTTTTTCACACCTGGTATAAGACCCTGATTAGCCATCTCACGGAATGTAACACGTGAAATACCAAAAGTTCTCATATATCCTTTAGGACGTCCTGTTAATTTACAACGGTTATGTTGACGTACAGGAGATGCATTCTTAGGCAGCTTTTGTAATGCCTCATAATCACCAGCCTCTTTTAAGGCTTTTCTTTTTTCAGCATATTTGGCTGCAAGTTTCTCGCGTTTTCTCTCACGAGCTTTCATTGATTCTTTTGCCATAATTACTTCTTTTTAAAGGGTAGCCCCAATTGAGTTAATAATGATTTTGCTTCTTTATCTGTTTCCGCAGAAGTTTCAAAGGTAATATTCATTCCTTCAATTTTGCGTACTTTATCAATATCAATTTCAGGAAAAATAATTTGCTCCTCAATACCAAGGTTATAGTTCCCGCGACCGTCAAAACCGGTTGCGTTGATACCGTTAAAATCTCTAACTCGTGGTAATGCTGAAGTGATCAAACGATCTAAAAATTCATACATACGCTCTCCACGAAGGGTAACTTTAGCACCAATAGGCATACCCTTTCTAAGTTTAAAGGCTGCAACGTCTTTTTTAGACATTGTAGCTACAGCCCGTTGACCAGAAATAGTAGATAATTCTTCTACAGAATAATCAATTAATTTCTTATCAGCTACAGCAGCACCAACCCCTCTAGAGATTACAATCTTTCTTAATTTAGGTACTTGCATAACATTTTGATACCCAAATTCTTCAGTAAGAGCAGCTATCACACGCTCTTTATATTCTGTCTTTAGTCTTGAAATGTAAGCCATAACTAAATTACTTCATTTGATTTTTTAGAAAAACGCACTTTCTTGTCACCTTCAATTCGGTATCCTACTTTAGTAGCATCACCGTTACCATCAATTAATGATAAATTTGAGATGTGAATAGGTGCCTCTTTCTTAGCAATACCACCTTGAGGATTAGAAGCACTTGGCTTCTCGTGCTTAGACACTAGGTTGATCCCTTCAACGATTGCTTTATTCTTATCTTTAATAACACGTTGTACCTTGCCTTCTTGACCTTTATGATCTCCGGCAGTTACACGTACATTATCTCCAACTTTTATCTTAAGCTTTGTCATCTTAATACTGTATTAAAGCACCTCTGGCGCTAATGATACAATCTTCATGAATTGTTTTTCACGAAGCTCTCTCGCTACAGGGCCAAATACACGAGTACCGCGCATCTCTCCTTGAGCATTTAAAAGTACACAAGCGTTATCATCAAAACGGATATAAGATCCATCTGGACGACGCACTTCTTTACGTGTACGCACTACTACTGCAGTAGAAACGGCTCCTTTTTTCACTTGACCGTTAGGTGTTGCATCTTTTACAGAAACAACAATCTTATCACCTACTGAAGCATATCTTCTTTTTGTACCTCCTAACACACGAATGGTCAAAACTTCTTTTGCACCAGTGTTGTCAGCAACTCTTAATCTTGATTCTTGTTGTAACATAATTACTTAGCTCTTTCAATGATTTCTACAAGTCTCCAACTTTTAGATTTACTTAAAGGTCGTGTTTCCATGATCTTTACAGTATCCCCAATATTGCAGTCATTTTGCTCGTCGTGCGCTACGTATTTTTTCGTTTTTAAAACGAATTTTCCATACATAGGGTGCTTTACTTTCTTAACCTCAGAAACCACAATAGATTTCTGCATTTTATTACTTGTAACGACACCTATACGTTCTTTTCTTAAATTTCTTTTTTCCATCTTAAGCAGCATTATTGTAATTCTCGTTTTGTAAGCTCAGTAGCAATACGCGCTACAGATCTTCTTAGACCTCTAAGCTGAATGGGATTTTCCAAAGGAGAAATAGCGTGAGCCATTTTTAAGTCAGAATAAGCTCTTTTTGCTTTTACTAACTCTTCCTGTAATTCTGCTACAGATAGTTCTTTTACTTCTGATTGTTTCATTTTTCTAGAATTTAGTCAGCTTGATAATCCCTAGCCACTACATATTTTGTTCTCACTGGAAGCTTTTGCGCTGCCAAACGTAACGCCTCACGCGCTACAGGCTCTGCAACCCCTCCGATTTCAAAAAGCATTCTGCCAGGTTTAACGACAGCTGCCCAGTATTCAACAGCACCTTTACCTTTACCCATACGTACTTCAAGAGGCTTTTTTGTGATAGGTTTATCTGGAAAAATTCTGATCCATAAAGAACCTTCACGCTTCATAAAACGTGTGGCAGCAATACGTGCAGCTTCAATTTGTCTAGACGTAAGAAAGTTTGAGTCTAATGATTTGATACCAAAAGTACCATTTGAAAGTTGATGCCCTCTTCCGGCATTACCCTTCATGCGACCCTTCTGTTGCTTACGGAATTTTGTCTTTTTAGGCTGTAACATCTTGTTTTACTTTAAAAAATTACTTTCTACGACGTGATTTTGGAGCACCAGATCCACGACCGCCCTTTCCTTGCTTCTTAGCAAGACCTACTAGAGGAGACAATTCTCTCTTCCCATAAACCTCACCTTTCATGATCCAAACTTTGATACCCAATCTACCGTAAGTAGTATGAGCTTCTACCAAAGCGTAATCAATATCAGCTCTGAATGTTGATAAAGGAATACGACCTTCTTTGTAAGCTTCTGAACGTGCCATTTCAGCACCATTCAAACGACCTGAAATCTGTATCTTGATACCCTCTGCGTTCATACGCATTGCAGCCGCGATTGCCATCTTAGTAGCACGACGGTAAGAGATACGGTTTTCAATTTGACGGGCTACTGAGGAAGCAACCAAAAATGCGTCAAGCTCAGGACGTTTAATCTCAAAAATATTGATCTGAACTTCCTTGTTAGTAATTTGTTTAAGTTCCTCTTTCAACTTGTCTACCTCTTGACCACCTTTACCGATAATAATACCAGGTCTAGCAGTAGTGATAGTAACGGTTACAAGCTTAAGCGTACGCTCAATAATTACTCTAGACACACTAGCTTTTGATAAACGAGCGTGAATATACTTTCTAATCTTATCGTCTTCGGCAAGTTTATCACCGTAGTCGTTACCACCATACCAGTTAGATTCCCATCCTCTGATAATACCTAGGCGATTCCCGATTGGATTTGTCTTCTGTCCCATTTATTACTTGCTTTGTGTGTTATCTTTAGCACCAAGCACAACTGTAACGTGATTGCTGCGTTTTCTTATTCTGTGTGCGCGACCTTGTGGTGCAGGACGAAGTCTTTTTAACATACTCCCTCCATCAACACGAATCTCTTTAATAAATAAGTCTGCATCTTCAATACTAGCATCTTCGTTTTTCTCCTGCCAGTTTGAAATGGCAGAAAGAACCAACTTTTCTACACGACGAGAAGCTTCTTTATTACTAAATTTTAATATTTGAAGCGCTTTCTCTACTTTCTGACCACGTACAAGATCTGCAACTAAGCGCATCTTACGAGGTGAAGTAGGGCAGTTGTTCAGTTTTGCAAAGGCTAAACTTTTTTTAGCCTCTTTTATCTGCTCTGCTCTTTCCTTTTTACGAACTCCCATAGCTTCAATTATTTTTTACCTTTATTTTTTGACCCAACGTGACCTCTAAAAGATCGTGTAGGTGAAAATTCTCCTAATTTATGACCCACCATGTTCTCAGTTACATAAACAGGAACAAACTGGCGACCGTTATGAACAGCTATTGTTTGACCAACAAAATCCGGAGTAATCATTGAGGCTCTAGACCAAGTTTTGATTACCGTCTTTTTGTTAGACTCTACATTAGCAGCAACTTTTTGCTCTAACTTATAGTGAACGTAAGGTCCTTTTTTTAATGAACGTGCCATATCTTATTATTTCTTTCTACGTTCTACAATATATTTATTACTCGCTTTCGTCTTAGTACGGGTTCTGTAACCTTTAGCAGGCACACCGTTTCTATTACGTGGGTGACCTCCAGAAGCACGACCTTCACCACCACCCATTGGGTGATCAACAGGGTTCATCACTACTGGTCTTGTACGTGGACGTCTACCTAACCAGCGTTTTCTACCAGCCTTACCAGAAACGATAAGCTGATGATCACTGTTAGAAACCGCACCTATTGTAGCCATACAATTCACTAGAATCAATCTAGTTTCACCTGATGGTAATTTTACAGTTGCAAATTTACCATCACGAGCCATAAGCTGCGCAAAAGCACCAGCACTACGAGCCATAATAGCCCCTTGCCCTGGACGTAACTCAATACAAGAAATAATAGTACCTAGTGGAATATCAGACAAAGGCATCGCGTTTCCTATTTCAGGAGCAACACCAGAACCAGAAACTACATTCTGATCCACCTGTAAACCATTTGGCGCAATAATGTAACGCTTCTCTCCGTCTTGATAATTTAAAAGCGCAATAAAAGCAGTACGATTAGGATCATACTCGATGCTCGCTACTGTAGCAGGAACACCCTCTTTATTTCTTTTAAAATCAATAACGCGATAACGCTTTTTATGACCACCACCCTTGTAGCGCATGGTCATTTTACCTTGACTGTTTCTCCCTCCAGACTTTTTAATCGGAGCCAAAAGGCTTTTTTCCGGCTTATCAGTAGTGATGGCGTCAAACCCATTTACTACTCTAAATCGCTGTCCTGGAGTGATCGGTTTTAATTTTCTTACTGACATTTTTTAGTCTTAAATGTTACTATAAAAATCAATCACATCACCTTCCGCCACCTGTACAATTGCTTTTTTAAAGCCTTTTGTTTTACCAGTGATCATACCAGATTTTGTAAACTTGGTATTACGATCTGGGCGAACGTTCATTGTTCTAACTTTAATTACCGAAACACCATAAGTTGCCTCTACAGCATTTTTAATTTCGATCTTATTCGAACCGGGATTTACTTCAAATGTATAACGGCTATTTAGCTCACTATCCATTGTAGCTTTTTCGGTAATCACGGGTTTTATTAAAATACTCATGTTGTTACTTACTTAAAGTTTGCTCAATTTCTTCTAGAGATCCTTCTAAAAACACTACATTATTTGCATTCATAATTTTGTAAGTGCTTAATTCTGAACTCGTTATAACCTCAGAGGTCTTTAAATTGCGTGACGACAAATATACATTATTATTTGAAGCCCCCAACACAAACAAAGACTTTTTATTATCTAAGCCTAAAGCCTTTACAACGTCAACGAAATTTTTGGTTTTTGGAGTTTCAAAATTGAAATCCTCAATTACCGTAATCGCCTTGTCATTTGCTTTAAGAGTTAGTGCAGAACGTCTTGCTAATCGCTTAAGACCTTTATTCAATTTAAATGAATAATTACGTGGTCTAGGACCAAACATTCTACCTCCACCTTTGAATACACCAGACTTGATACTACCAGCACGAGCGGTACCTGTACCTTTCTGTTTTTTAATCTTACGTGTACTACCTGCAATCTCAGCACGCTCTTTAGATTTATGCGTACCTTGTCTTTTATTAGCAAGGTGCTGCTTTACATCTAAATAGATAGCGTGATCGTTAGGCTCTATAGCAAAAACAGAATCAGAAAGGTTTGCCTCTCTACCTGTTTCTTTTCCTTTAATATCAACTACTGCTACTTTCATTATCTTTCAATAATTACATAAGAGTTTTTGTGACCAGGTACACAACCTTTAACCACAAGTAGATTCTTTTCAGCAACTACTTTCAATACTCTTAAATTTTGAACTTTTACTCGCTCATTCCCCATTTGACCAGCCATACGCATACCTTTAAATACACGAGCTGGATAAGACGCCGCACCAATAGAACCAGGGGCTCTTAATCGGTTATGCTGTCCGTGGGTAGACTGTCCTACACCACCAAATCCGTGACGCTTAACAACACCTTGAAAACCTTTACCTTTAGAAGTACCAGCTACATCAACGAACTGACCTTCTTTAAAGACTTCAACAGTTACTGCATCACCTAATTTGTACTCTCCTTCAAAATCTTGGAACTCGACAACTTTACGCTTTGCAACTGTACCTGCTTTCTTGGCGTGGCCTTGAGCAGCTTTATTTGCAGTCTTTGCGTCATCGAAACCTAATTGAAGAGCACTATACCCGTCAACCTCTTCGGTTCTGACTTGGGTAACAACGCAGGGACCTGCTTCGATAACGGTACAAGGAATATTCTTCCCATTCTCATCAAAGATGCTGGTCATACCTACTTTTTTTCCAATTAACCCAGACATATTAATTATTATTGATTATTACTATTTTACTTATTTAAACTTCGATCTTCATCGAAATAAAACAGGGTCAAAATACCTTCGACCCTGAATGTATTTTTATCCGTTTTTCCCTCGCTCGCAGCTCAGGACATGTTATTCCGCTATACGGAATGGTAATTATACCTTGATCTCTACTTCAACCCCACTTGGCAATTCAAGCTTCATTAACGCATCGATGGTTTTTGAAGATGAACTGTAGATATCAAGTAAACGCTTGTAAGAGCTAAGCTCAAACTGCTCACGAGATTTCTTGTTTACGTGTGGAGAACGTAATACAGTAAAGATTTTTTTGTGCGTAGGAAGTGGGATTGGCCCAGTTACTACAGCACCGGTACTTTTTACCGTTTTTACGATTTTCTCAGCAGACTTATCTACTAAGTTATGATCGTAAGATTTAAGTTTTATTCTGATTTTCTGACTCATGTCTTAGTAAATTAAGCGTTAGCAGTTCCTTTAGCTGCAGCGATTACTTCTTCAGATACATTAGAAGGAGTTTCTGCATAGTGTGAAAATTCCATTGTAGAAGTTGCACGACCAGAAGAAAGCGTACGTAAAGTAGTCACATAACCAAACATCTCAGAAAGCGGTACGATTGCTTTCACAACTTTCGCTCCAGCACGGTCACCCATACTACTCATTTGTCCTCGACGACGGTTAAGGTCACCTACAATATCCCCCATATTTTCTTCAGGAGTGATAACCTCTACTTTCATCATTGGCTCAAGAACTACAGCTCCAGCAGCTTTAGCAGCAGCTTTAAATCCTAGTTTTGCAGCAAGTTCAAAAGATAATGCATCAGAATCCACAGGGTGGAAAGAACCATCCTTAAGTGTAACTTTCATAGCATCAACTTCAAACCCAGCTAATGGACCATTGATCATTGCAGTCTTAAATCCTTTTTCAACAGCAGGAATATATTCTTTAGGAACGTTACCACCTTTTACTTCGTTAACGAACTCCAAACCAACTTTACCTTCTTCAGCAGGCTCTAAAGTAAATACGATATCTGCGAATTTACCACGACCACCTGACTGCTTCTTGTAAACCTCTCTGTGATCTGCAACGCGAGTGATAGCCTCTTTGTACTCAACCTGTGGTTGACCCTGGCTAACCTCTACCTTAAACTCACGCTTAAGACGATCTACAATAATATCTAAGTGAAGCTCACCCATACCAGAAATAATAGTCTGACCAGAAGCTTCATCTGTACGCACTTGGAATGTTGGATCTTCTTCTGCCAACTTAGCCAAAGCCATACCTAATTTATCAACATCAGCCTTAGTTTTAGGCTCAACAGCGATACCAATTACTGGATCAGGGAACTCCATACTCTCAAGTACGATCGGATGTTTCTCATCTGATAATGTATCACCAGTCTTAATATCTTTAAATCCTACAGCAGCACCAATATCACCAGCCTCGATAAAATCGATAGCATTTTGCTTATTAGAGTGCATTTGATAGATACGAGAGATACGCTCTTTGTTACCCGAACGATTGTTCAATACATAAGAACCTGCATCTAGACGACCTGAATAGGTTCGGAAGAATGCTAAACGACCAACAAATGGGTCTGTAGCAATTTTAAACGCTAATGCTGCGAAAGGTGCAGTTACATCAGGCTTACGCAATTCTTCTTTCTCAGTATCTGGATTAATACCTTTAATACCTTCCTTATCTACAGGAGAAGGCAAGTAACGACATACAGCATCTAATAAGAACTGAACACCTTTATTTTTAAAAGCAGAACCACAGATCATAGGAATGATAGACATATCCATTACAGCAGCACGAAGTGCAGCGTGCACCTCATCTTCAGTAATAGAATCTTCATCTTCCATAAATTTCTCAAGCAAGTTCTCATCGTAAGCAGCAACCTCTTCGATCAACATACCACGATACATTTTTGCTTCTTCTTTCAACTCCTCAGGAATCTCAACAACATCGAAAGTTGAACCTTGAGTTTCATCGTGCCATACAACCGCACGGTTTTTCACAAGATCGATAATCCCTCTAAAGTCTGCTTCTTCCCCAATAGGAAGAACGATAGGCACTGCATTAGAACCTAGCATCTCCTTAACCTGCTTACAAACCTCCAAGAAGTTTGAACCTTGACGATCCATTTTGTTTACAAAGCCCATACGTGGCACTTTGTAGTTATCAGCAAGTCTCCAGTTAGTTTCAGACTGAGGCTCAACACCATCAACCGCACTAAACAAGAACACAAGACCATCAAGAACACGCAATGAACGGTTTACCTCTACAGTAAAGTCAACGTGCCCCGGAGTATCAATTATATTGAAGTTATAATCCTTTGTATCAGGAAGTGGCTGAGCATTTTCCATAGGGAACTTCCAAGTACAAGTAGTAGCAGCAGAAGTAATAGTAATACCACGCTCTTGCTCTTGCTCCATCCAGTCCATAGTAGCCGCACCATCGTGCACCTCACCTATTTTATGGCTCACACCAGTATAATAAAGTATACGCTCAGTAGTTGTAGTTTTACCCGCATCAATGTGAGCCGCAATACCTATATTTCTTGTAAATTTTAAATCTCTTTGTGCCATTTTTATTAGAATCTAAAGTGAGAGAATGCTTTATTTGCTTCTGCCATCTTATGAGTATCTGTACGTTTTTTAACAGCAGCACCTTCTTCTTTAGCAGCAGCTAAAATTTCCGCAGCTAACTTAGAAGCCATTGATTTTTCATTACGCTTTCTAGCGAAACTAATCAACCATTTCATCGCAGTAGAAATCTTGCGATCTGGTCTGATCTGCATAGGGATCTGAAAGGTTGCACCACCTACTCTACGGCTACGCACTTCAACGTGAGGCATAACATTAGACAATGCATCTTTCCAAACTTCTAAAGCAGTTTTTTCTTCGTTATTTTTCTTCTCTTCTACGATATCCATTGCATCGTAAAAGATTTTAAAGGCTACCGACTTCTTACCGTCCCACATCATCATGTTAACGAAACGCGTAACCAGCTGATCGTTAAAACGAGGATCTGGTAAAAGTGGTCTTTTTTTGGCCTGTCTTTTTCTCATTTCTTCTCTTTAAAAGTTTTTAATTACTTCTTAGGGCGTTTTGCTCCATACTTAGAACGACGCTGTAGTCTTCCCTGAACACCTGCTGTATCCAAAGCTCCACGTACAATGTGATATCTAACACCTGGCAAATCTTTTACCCTTCCACCTCTAACCAATACTATCGAGTGCTCTTGTAAATTGTGTCCTTCACCACCAATGTATGCATTCACCTCTTTACCATTAGTTAATCTAACACGCGCTACTTTACGCATCGCTGAGTTAGGTTTCTTAGGCGTAGTGGTGTACACACGGGTACAAACCCCGCGGCGTTGTGGGCACGAATCCAAAGCAGCCGATTTACTCTTCTTGGTTATTTTGGCTCTTCCTTTTCGTACTAATTGTGAAATTGTTGGCATAATTTCCTTTTACCTAAATTATAGTTATTATAATAGCCCTTTTCTAAGGGTGTGCAAAGCTACAAAATAAATTAAGTATTTCAACACTTAAATCATTAATTTTCAAAGGTATTTTTCAGATATTGAAAAACCGCACACCAAACCCTACTAATAAATCGCAATCTTGAAGCTGAATCTCATTATCTTTTACGCCACCCTATTGATAGGAAGCTCTTTATTCAGCCAAAAAATACACTTACAAATTGATGGTTCAGAAAAAACAGAAAAAGATTTACTGAAGACTTTTGGCTTGAAAGCAGAATTTGACTCCTTCTCAGAAGCACAAGAGTCACTCAACAGACTAAAAGACTCCCTCTACAAAGAAGGCTACTTTCAACACATAGTTTCATTAACAAACAACAACCAAATCATTAAAGTAACGCCCGGAAACAGATCAGATTCGATCACTTTATACATAAAAGACAAAAACCTTCAATTAGACCTCACTAAAAAAGTATCACTTGCCACAACTGAACTCCCCGAATTCCTTCAAAACATTACCAAAAAGGAAAGTGACGCTGGACACCCACTATCCACCACTAGCTTAAAAAACATACGCTTAAACGACAATGAACTCACAGCAGAACTTCATCTTGAGAGAAAAAGACAACGTAAAGTTTCTAACATCTTAATAAAAGGATACCCCAAGTTTCCAAAGTCATATCTAAAACACTACGCCAGATTAGACACCACAAAAACATTCAACAGATCAGAAATTCTCAAAAAAACAGACAATCTTAACAACCTCCTTTTTATCACCCAAACAAAACCTCCCGAAATCCTTTTCACTAAAGACAGCACCAACCTATACCTATATATAGAGAAGAACAACATCAATCAATTTGAAGGTTTTATAGGCTTTGCCTCATATGAAGAAACTAATAAATTGAGAATAGACGGAGTCATAGATCTTCAATTAACTAACAACTTCAATTACGGAGAATCCCTTGGCTTCTATTACAAGAGCAACGGCGACAACCAACAAACCCTAGAGCTTTCTGCCAGACTCCCTTATCTTTTTAAATCCCCAATTAGCCTAAGCGCCAACTTTAATCTTTTTAGACAAGACAGCTTATTCTCTAACACCTCACAATCCCTTTCAGCCGAATTTCAAGCCGCACAAAACCTTAGCATCAACACCACATACAATCACACTAGCTCCAATGTCACCACTTCGACACCAGACAGCAATCCGTTTACCAAAAACAGCCTAAGCCTAGGGTTGACTTATACAAACAGAAAGAACTATATACTTCTCCCTCAAATCACTCAGTTCAAATTTAACATAGGAGGCGCACGAAGAATAGACCAAAATACTACTAGTCAATTTTTCACAACAATTGAAGCAACAAAAACCTTTACAATCTCTTCTAAACAGCAACTCTACTTAAAAAGCAATACCAGCATTCTCTCTTCTGAAGATTATTATGAAAACGAGCTATTTCGATTTGGCGGCATAAAAACACTCCGCGGCTTTAAAGAAAACAGCATTTTCTCCAGCACCTACTCCACCTTACTAACAGAGTTCAGACAAGTCCTCACAAATGGATTGACCATTAATAGCATTTTTGATCTAGCCTACAGCAAGAATCATATCAACAATTCAGAAAACTACCTCTACTCTATCGGTCTTGGCGCTTCAATAGTCACACATAGCAGCACTTTAAAATTAAACTTAGCTAACGGAACCACCTTAGGCAACACACCAAAATTCAGCAACACAACCCTACATTTAACCCTGTTAACACAATTCTAAAACAACCACAATTACATTTTTTAGTTAGATATAGTCTTGCCGACAATTTAACCTATTTAACAGTTTTAATTAGTTAAAAACACTTAATAATGAATTATTCTTATTTAATAATCCAAATTTTATAGAATTATCATAATTAACATATAATGCTATTTAATTTAACAAAAAATTAAATTTTATGATTTAAAAAGTTGTGTTGATGCTTTTTTTTAATCATTTTTAACATCGGCTAATTCAAATAAATATTAAACATGAAAAAACGATTACAAGGATTTCTAATGCTATTTCTAGCATTAGTTGTGCAAGTTTCTTTTGCGCAAACCAGAACAATTTCTGGAACGGTAACCGATGATAGCGGAGTTCCGCTGCCAGGAGTTAACGTCCTCATCTCTGGAACGACAACCGGAACACAAACAGATTTTGATGGATTGTATTCTATTGAAGCATCTACGGGAGATGTGCTTACATTTAGCTATGTTGGTTTTTCTCCTCAAGACGTAACCGTAGGAACTTCATCAACAATTGATGTTCAGCTTGCCGCCGGAGAAGCTTTAGAAGAAGTAGTAGTAACCGCCCAAGGAATTAAAAGGGAGAAAAAAGCACTCGGTTATGCTGTAAGCGAAGTATCTTCTGAAGCTCTTGAACAGCGTCCCGAATCTGATGTTGCTCGTGTACTCTCAGGTAAAGCATCTGGGGTAGAGATCACCGCACAAAATGGTACATCAGGATCTGCAACAAACGTAGTTATTAGAGGATATACCTCTATTAACGGTAGTAACCAAGCGCTATTTGTGGTTGACGGTGTTCCCTTTGCTAGTGACACTAACTCTTCAGGGAGTTTTGTTAATGGTAATACTGGTTCGAGCCGTTTCTTAGATATTGATCCCAACAACATCGCAAGCGTTACTGTTCTTAAAGGTCTTGCTGCCGCAACACTTTATGGAACTGACGGGCGTAACGGTGTTATCTTAATTACAACGAAAGCAAACAGCGGGCAATCCTCAAAAAAGAAAACAGAAATCACTTTAAACCAGTCTTTCTTTTTCAACGAGATCGCATCCCTTCCTGATTATCAACAAAATTATGGTGGTGGTTTTAACCAGTCTTTTGGTTGGTTTTTCAGTAACTACGGACCAAACTTCAATGCAACAGGAGTTGACGGGTATTTAAATGATCCTGCTGGAATTATCGATGCTAACGGAAATGTTCCGCATCCATATGCCACAAACGCCTTCTTAAGTAACTTTTTAGGCGGAGAGAACGAATTGTATCAATCCTTTCAAGGGGTTGACTATGCTTACAGACCCTATGCTAGTGTAGAGAACTTTTTTAGAACTGGCAGTGTAAGCAACACCTCCTTAAACATAAGAGGTGCTTCAAATGATGGCAACATGTCTTTCAATGTAAACTTCGGGCATACAGATGATCAAGGTTTCACCCCAGGCAACAGCCTTACCAGAAACACACTTTCTGTTGGTGGACGCGCTAAATTGAGCAACAAATTTACAGTAACTGGTATTTTAAACTATTCACGCACTGATTTTAAAACACCTCCGGTTGCAGCGAGTGATGGTAACGCAAATTATGGTTTATCTGTATTTGGTCAGGTATTCTTTACCCCGATAAGTGTTGACTTAATGGGCTTACCTTTTGAAATCCCAGAAACTGGTGGTAGTATCTATTACCGTAATGGAAACGACATTGTAAACCCAAGATGGACCGTTAAAAATGCACAGAATGGTCAGCTTACCAATCGTGTTTTTGGTAATGCACAACTTTCTTACGAGTTCAACGATAATGTAAGTGTACTCTATAGAGGTGGTATTGATATCTATAACGAACGCAACCACTCTTACGCAAATAAAGGGGGAGTTAACAGTGATGCTGACCGTTTTGGTTACTATGACACCTGGGATAACAACAGCACCACTTTTAATCACTATGCTGCGGTATCTGGTAATTACGACTTAACAGCTGATCAAAAGTTAAATGTTAGCTTTCTTTTAGGTGGAAGTACATTAGGAGAATACTACGATAGACAAGGGGTTTCAAGCTCTGCTCAAATCGTTTATGACGTTCAGAGACACTTCAACTTTGAAAACCAGCTACCTATTCAGTTTTCTCAAAAGAGAAATACAATTGGTTTATTTGGTGATCTATCATTTGAGTATGATAACTTCTTATACTTATCGCTATCCGGAAGAAATGACTGGATCTCAAACTTGATCGCAGAAAACAACAGTCAGTTTTACCCTAGTGTTAGCGCCTCTTTCATTCCAACTTCTGCATTTGAAGGTTTTGGCGGAGGGAACAGTCTAGGACTAAATTACCTTAAATTAAGAGCCGGTCTTGGTTCTTCTGCAGGGTTCCCTACTGGATACCCAACCGTGAATACTATCAATCAATCTACTCAAGTTTCTGGTGGAGCTGTTGGTGGAGCTTCAGGAATTGTTACCAATGGTGTTAGCGACGCTCTTGCTAATCCAAATCTAAGACCTGAGTTGATCAGCGAATGGGAAGTAGGTTTTGATGCAAGATTGCTAAAAAACCGTTTAGATGTTAGCTTATCATATTACGATCGTACAACTAAAGACCAGATTGTGGGAATCCCATTATCAACATCTTCAGGATATACCGGCACAACAGGTAACATCGGAAAGGTTGAAGGAACCGGATGGGAAGTTGACCTAGGGGTTGACATATTTAAAAGTGCAGAGCCTAGTGGATTCAGCTGGAACTCCAGAGTGAACTTCACTACCAATAAGCAAATAGTTACTGAACTTGGTAGTGACCAGATAGTTTATGCAGGATTCTCTAATTTAGGTAACGCTGCAATTCAAGGTGAACAACTAGGGGTTATCGTAGGAAGCAGAATTCTTAGAGATGATAATGGTTCATTTGTAGTAGGTAATGATGGTTTTTACGTATCAGAGACTGAAGTTTATATTGATGATGCAGGAAATGAGGTAAATGCCGATACTCCAGGAGCTCGTTCTATAGCACCTATCATCGGTAATCCTAACCCTGATTATGTAATGAACTTTATCAACACTATTTCTTATAAGAATCTTACGCTAGGTTTTCAAGTAAGCCACGTAAGCGGTGGAGACATTTACTCTCAGACAATAGGTACTTTGCTAGGTCGTGGTTTAATAAACCCAGATCGTAGAGAGCCTTTTATTCTCCCTGGTGTTTTAGCTGACGGATCACCTAACAGACAGCAGCTAGACAACTCTTCATTCTATTTTGACAATGTTCTTTTTGGTCCTAGCGAGTTGAGAATCTATGACGCTTCTGTAATTCGTCTTAAGGAACTATCCCTAGGTTATACCATGCCTAAAAAGTGGTTAGAAAAAACTCCTTTTGGCACTTTATCGATTACTGCTGCCGGATATAACTTATGGTATGACGCATACAACACTCCAGATCGCGCTAATTTTGATCCTAACGTAGCTGGTATTGGTGTAGGTAACGGGCGTGGATTTGACTATCTAAACGGGCCTAGTTCTAGAAGATATGGTTTGAGCGTAAAAGCTACATTCTAAGCTAATCGTAGAAGCACTTAACTTAAAAAGTATCTACTAAAAATTTTTAATATGAAAAAAATATATAATGTCTTATTTATAGCGTTTCTTTCAGCCCTTACAGTCTTTCAGAGTTGCGAGACGGTAGAGCTCGAAATGCTAGAAAACCCTAACTCTCTGAGCCCTGATCAGGCCAACCCATCACTTTTGTTTAACAGTGTGCAATTGAGTTACCGTAATGGCGTGTCGTCATTTAATAATATTGGCGCGCAGCTTGGTAGAATTGACTATATGAGTGGTCGTATCTATTTTAACAACTACGGAAGCGGAACCCTCAATGGACCTTGGGGAAATTTATTCAGTTCAATGAACCCGGATATTGCAGTAATTGAAGAATCAAACACTGATGGTTCTTATGATTATATTCTAGGCGCATCAAAAGCAATGCAAGCACACCTTATGATGCTACTTGTAGATTATGTTGGTGACATTGTTTGGAGCGAAGCAAATATGCCTCTAGATTTTCCCAACCCTAATCTAGACGATGATGCAGCTGTATATGATGCTGCACTAAGCTTACTAAACGAAGCTTCTTCTCTATTACAAGGAGCTAGTGTTGGGACATCTACAGACCTTTTTTACGAAGGTGATGGAGGTAAATGGATCAAGTTTATCAATACACTTAAAATGAGAGCGGCGTTAACTACCGGTGACTACAATGGTGTTATCAATGCTACCAACGTAATCGAAAGTGCTGAAGATAATTTCACCTTCGCTTATGGTACTAATTTACAGCAACCAGACACACGTCATCCTGATTACGCAAGTGATTACACTGATAGTGGAGCAGGTCTTTACAGATCTAACTGGTTAATGAATCTTATGGCAGGTACCTACGGGGACTTCTCAGGTAATGATGACCCACGAAGAAGATATTACTTCTACCGTCAAAATGCGGTTACTCCAGGTAGCTTCACCCTATTATTCTGGGAAGCTGATGAAAATTACTATTTGTATGACGGCGCAGTAGACGCAGCATCGTTAGCTTGCTCTGCACAAGACGTACCATCGCACTTAGAATTTACAGAGCAAGAAGATTACTGGTGTTCTATGCGCTTAGGATACTGGGGAAGAATACATGGTAACAATGAAGGTATTCCGCCAGATTCTTTTACCAGAACGGCAACAGGAGTTTATCCAGCTGGAGGTCGATTTGACGACAATTTAGATTGGGTAATTTTAAATCCAGATCAAAGCAACATCACATTTTATGATGCAGCTGTAGGTCTTGGTCGCGGTGCCGGAGGTGCAGGTATAGAGCCAATTATTCTTTCGTCATATGTAGAATTCTGGAGAGCTGAGGCATATTTAATGCTTGGGCAGGATGATCCAGCAGAAGATGCTTTTGAAGCAGGTGTAACAGAATCTGTGAACTACGTTACTACGTTTACAGATCCTACAGCAGACACAAGTCTGGCTCCTACTGCAGAAGATATTTCAGAGTTTATAGCTGATATTACTGATGAGTTCTCTGATGCCGATGAGAACACTGCATTAGATGCATTTGACTGGCCTGTAGAAAAATCTAAGCTAGACATCCTTGGTGAACAATTTTTCATCGCAATGTATGGTGGTGGTGCAGATGCATTTAATTTTATAAGAAGAACAGGGTATCCAAGAACTTTGGCAAGAAATATTGATCCAAATCCGGGACCATTCCCTAGAACACTTCTTTACCCATCAAGTGAGGTTAATGCTAACCCAAATGTTAGTCAGCGACAAGACAATTTAACGCAGGTATTCTGGGATACCGGAGTTACTAACCCTGCAAACTAAAATTATATGAAGATGAAAAATATTTTAAAATACATACTTATTCTAGGGCTCGTCTTCAACACAGTTTCTTGTGATGATGACCCAGATAATGCAATCTATACTGTTTTAGATTACGAAAAAGGCGCTGTATTAAGAACTATTGAAGTTATTAATGCATCTCTAAACTCTAGTGACCCTACATCAACTTTTGCAGTGACCGTAGAAGAGCAAGATGAATTAGACGGTGGACTTATGGAGAGTGTTGACATCTACGTTTCACTTAGAGACCTTACAAGCGATAATGGAACTTCAGATCCAAACAGAAGTCTAGTAAAAACGGTTCCTGCATCTGACTTCACCGAAGGACCTGTAGGTTTACCAAGAGCGACGTTGACCGCTACTTTTGGAGAAGCCATTAGCGCAATGGGAATTACTGATAGTGAGTACACCGCTGGTGACGTGTTCATATTTGAACTTGTTTTAAACCTTACAGATGGTAGATCTTTAGGCCCAGAAAGTAGTTCAGGTGTATTAACAGGTGTATTCTTTAAAGCACCATTTCAATACAATGCATTATTAACCTGCTCTCCAGAACCCGGCGACTATACCGTTAGAATGTTTGATTCTTATGGAGATGGATGGCAGACTGATTGTGGTAATGGTGGCTCAGGAATCACTATTGTTTTAGATAGCACAACTTTAGAAGTTGGTTTATGCTCACCTTATGGAGGGTGTAACTCAGGAGCATTCCTAGATGAAAGTCAAGGTGATTGTACACCTAATGATGGTTACGAGGGCGTGGCAACTGTTACTATACCAGAAGGCACGGTAAGTGCAGAATGGAACTTCCCAGGTGATAACTATGGTGAGATTCGCTTCGAGGTATATGCACCTAACGGAGATTTAGTGTACGATTCTGGTGATTTTGGTGAGCAAGCTTCTGGCTTATTACCTATCACAGTGTGTGCACAATAATTATAAGAAACCACGTAGAGATTATTAGCCAATAATCGAAAAGGAAGCCTGCAAGTAAAATTGCAGGCTTTTTTATTATTAAAGATTTAAAATAAAATTACTATTAAGATTTAATTCAAACTGTTATCAAAGTTCATCACTATAACGATTTAATAAATTTTAAATTAACATAATGTAAACACTCTTAAAGATTACAACCACAACACCTTATACTTTTAATTAACATAACTTTTGCATTTTTTTCAATTAACTCAAACAGACCATCCTTTATGATAAATATTTCTCATTAAAACACTTGTTTTAATGAATATACAACAACCTTCTATTAAAATTTTATGACAAATAAATTGTTTATTGAATATTATTTCTACAAATTCGCCCTCGGCTAATTCAAATAAACAATAACATGAAAATTAAATTTACTGGATTGCTAACGCTATTCTTAGCGTTAGTGGTGCAATTCTCGTTTGCACAAACCAAAGAAGTAACCGGTACGGTTACTGATGGAAGCGGAGTGCCACTTCCCGGTGTTAACATCGTAATTCAAGGCACTACTACAGGTACACAAACTGATTTTGACGGTAATTATGCAATCTCTGCATCTCAGGGTCAGACCTTAGTCTTTTCATACGTCGGTTTTGGAGATTCTGAACAAGTAGTAGGAGCCTCAAGCACAATTAATGTGAGTCTAACCGCAGGTGAAGCTCTTGATGAAGTAGTTGTAACTGCTTTAGGTATTTCTAGAGAAAAGAAATCTTTAGGGTACGCAACTCAAGAGGTAAGCAGTGAAGAACTTACACAAACAAGAAATAGTAATGCGCTTAATGCGCTTTCTGGTAAAGTTGCCGGTGTTCAAATTTCTAATGCAAGTGGTAACTTAGGAGGTTCTTCAAGAATTTTAATCCGCGGTATTGGTTCTATCACACAAGAAAACAGACCTTTAATTGTAGTTGACGGTATCCCATTAGACAACAGTAACTACAACAGTACATCTACCCAAAATGGTGGTGGTGGTCGTGATTTTGGTGATACTGGTTTTGACATCAACCCTGACGATATTGCTAGTATGAACGTTCTTAAAGGTGGTGCAGCAGCAGCACTTTACGGCTCACGTGCATCTAACGGGGTTATTCAAATCACTACCAAATCAGGTAAAAAAGGCAAAGGTGAAGTAACTGTAAACACAGGTATCACTTTTGAAGAAGTAAACATTCTACCACAAACTCAAAAACTCTACGGTGGTGGAGGTGGTAACTACACTATTGGTGACCAAGGTGGCTTTAACCAAGCTACTATTAATGGGACTACATACAATTTAGTTGATTATGCAACTGATGAATCTTGGGGACCAAGATATGAAGGGCAACCAGTTTTACATTGGGATGCCTTTGAACCAGGAACTCCTGGCTATTTACAAACAAGACCTTGGGTAGCTCCTGCTAATGACGGTAGCACTTTATTCAAAACGGGGTATTCTTATAATAATGGTGTAGCATTCTCTCAAGCGGGAGAAGATTCTAACATGCGTATGTCTATCAACAATACGCAGACTGAAGGTATTTTACCAAATACTAAACTGAATAAAACCAGTATTAACTTTAATGGTTCAACTAAAATTGGTGATAAATTAAAAGTAGATGCTTCGGTAAACTTTACAGTAACTGATGGTTTTAACAGACCAGCTTCAGGTTATACAGGAGAAAGTGTAATTCTTCAGTTGTATCAATTTGGTCAAACTTCATTAGACTATGATCGTCTTAAGGCATATAAAACTGCAGATGGTCGCCAGAGAACTTGGAACAGAAGAGCTTACAATGATCCTCTTCCACAGTATACAGATAACCCATACTGGGTACTTAATGAAAATACAGCAGAGGATAAAAGAACACGTTGGTATGGTACTGTAGGTGCTACTTACAATTTTACTGATGATTTCTATGCGGTAGCTAAAGTATATGGTGATACTTATGACTTTAGAATTAATCAAAGAACAGCTGTTGGTTCGCAAGCACAAGCTTCTTACTCAGAAAGTGATCGTGATTTTCAAGAGATCAACTACGAGGGAAGATTACACTTCGACAAATCTGTTTTTGAAGACAAATTAAGCATCAACGCCTTTGTAGGTGGTAATAGAAGGGTTAACGAATATCACTTCTTAGGTGCTAATACTAATGGTGGTCTTGTAGTTCCAGGATTCTACAACTTAAGTAACTCTGTAGATAACCCAACTGTTAGTGAAAGTGATTCTCAGCGTCAGATAAACAGTTTATTTGGTTCTGTTTCTTTAGGTTATGACAACTTTGCTTACTTAACAGTAACTGGTCGTAATGACTGGTCTTCTACTCTACCTGCAGAGAATAACTCATACTTCTACCCATCTGTAAGTGGTAGTTTTATTGCATCTCAATTTATTAATGCAGACTGGCTTTCTTTCTTAAAAGTAAGAGCTGGTTATGCAGAAGTAGGTAGTGATACAAGCCCTTATCAATTAAGCAATGTATTTACAGGAAGTAATCCTTTCTTAGGTTCAGTACCATTTACTCTTGTTAGCAGTAATAAAAACCCTAATCTTTTACCAGAAGAGAAGCGCACCTATGAATTTGGTGTTGAAGCATCTTTCTTCAACAGACGTTTAGGTTTTGATGTAACGTATTACAATGAGCTAACTAAAGATTTGATTACTCCGGTACAAGTTGACCCTTCAACAGGATTTACTTCTACAGTTCTTAATGCTGGTGAATTGGAAAATAAAGGTATCGAGATTCTTGTAAATGCTACCCCAATAATGACTGAGGATTTTTCTTGGGATGTTACTTGGAACTTTGCTAAGAACGAAAACACGCTACTTAGCTTAGCTCAAGGTCTTGAAACACTTCAGCTAGCAAGTTTCCCTTTTAACGGTGTTTCTTTAAATGCAGTTGTAGGTGAGCGTTACGGTCAAATTCGTGGTACTAACTACGTTTATGATGATGCTGGTAATCGCGTTGTAAACTCAAATGGTAGCTATGCTGAAACTCAAAACGTAGAAAACCTTGGTTCTATCTTACCTGATTACAATATGGGTATTCGCAACACTTTTACCTATAAAGGTATCAGCTTAGGCGTATTAATTGACAGACAAAAAGGTGGTGTATACCGCTCATTGACCAACATTTGGGGTAACTACTCTGGTATCTTAGAGCAAACTGCCGCTAATAACATTCGTGAAGAAGGTTTAATTCTTCCTGGTGTAACTGGTGATGTAACTTATAATGATGACGGTTCTTACACAGTATCAAATACTGCTGAAAATACGCAAGTAATTTCTGCACAGCAATATGGTACTGATTTCTATTTTGGTAATGATGCGCAAAACGTATTTGATGCTTCTTACTGGAAATTACGTGAAGTAACTCTTGGTTACAACCTACCTAAAAACTGGATTGGCAATGCATTTAGTGAAGTAAGACTTACTGCATTTGGTAGAAACCTACTTGTATGGGGTCTAGACAATGACAACTTTGATCCAGAAATCGCAACTACAGGTAGTGGTAACATTCAAGGTTCTGAAGGTGGTTCTTTACCATCAACACGTTCTTACGGACTTAACGTTCAATTAAAATTTTAAGAAAAAGATGAAAAATAAATTTATAATCTTATTAATGCTCGTCATCTCGGCAGGATTTAGTTCTTGTGATGATGGCTTAGAAGAAGTTAACCTAAACCCTAACGACCCTGAGCTCGTACCTACTGCAAACATTTTTGCATCTGCAACTAAAAGCTATATCGACTTTAGCCGAAACGCTTTTAACTCAGGACGTTTAACTCAGAACTGGGTAGAATATTGGGGACAAACAGCCTATGCTGATGAAGATCGTTATTTATATCGTGAGTCTTCAGCAGAAAGTATTTACCAAAATACTTACCTAGTTGCAACAGACTTTAAATCAATCATTGACCTTAACACTGATGAAGCAACAATGGCAGACGCCGCTGCTTCAGGGGATAATGACAACCAGATTGCAGCTTCTCGTATTATGTTATCTTATATGTTTTATGAGTTGACTAATTTCTTTGGTGATGTACCTTACTATTCTTATGGTTCAGACAATGAGAATTTTCAAGCACTTGCTGTAGACGAAGATTTAAATCCTGTATTTGCTCCTCAAGAAGAGATTTATGCAGATATTTTAAATGAATTAAGAGAGTCTGCAGATATGATCAATGTTAATGCTGCTGTGTTTACATCTGGTGATAACATTTTTGGTGGTGATGCTGCAAAATGGAAAAAATTTGCAAACTCTTTAATCCTTAGAGTTGCAAACAATCTTCGTGATGTAGACCCTACAACTGCTACTAGCGCTATTAATGCCGCTATTCAGTCTGGTGTAATGACTTCTAATGCTGATAACGCTGTTCAGAGCTACGAAACAGTAGATCTAAACGCTTCACCTTGGTGGAGAGCCTTCATTGGTAGAACTGACTTTGCAGTAACTGCTCCATTTATCAACCTATTAAAAGGTGAGACTGGTAACTTTGGTCTTGACCCAAGATTATTTGAGATGGCAGCACCTATTTCAGTAGGTATTGAAGATGTAAAAGATGACAACTATACTACAAGTGATGACCCTGCTGACTATGTAGGAGCTCCATACGCTTTTAGAAATATGAATGCACTTCCTTCTACTTCTTACTCGTTTATGAGTAGTAAAGTTCTAAGACCAGATTACGGTGAGGTACTTATGGAATATTCTGAAGTTGCTTTTATCCTTTCTGAAGAGAATGGGTTTGATCAAGCGAACTATGAAGAAGGTGTACGTGCTTCTATGGAAAAATGGGGTGTTGCTGATGCAGACATCACTGCTTTTGTAAGCACTTTGCCTGCCGCTTCTGAAGAAAACGTACTTAACCAAAAGTATGTAGCTTTATATATGCAACCTAATACTGCTTACGCAATGTATAGAAGAACTGGTTATCCTAATGTACTTTTAGTACCTGGAGATACAGTTGACTTACCACAAAATCAAGTGGACGCTCAAGCAGAAGGAAACAGAATTGAGTCTTACACCTTTGAATCTGGTGTAAATGGCGTAACGGATTTACCTTTCCGTTTAAGATACCCGCAAATCCTGCAAACGCTTAACGGTGAAAACCGCGCAGCAGCTGCAGCTGATTTAGGTAACGGAGATACGATCTTGAGTAAATTATTCTGGGACGTAAACTAATTTTTAAGTTATTATTTGATTTTGAAAAGCCACCTTTTAGGTGGCTTTTTTATTTCTGCATCTTAAATAACCAACTTATCTTTGCCCTATGTCAAAAAGCACAAACATCTACGGAACCCGCGCAATCATCGAAGCGATTCAAGCAGGTAAAGAAATTGGTAAGATTTATCTTCAAAAAGGATTAAGCAATCCGCTTTCTAAGGAATTAGAAAAGTTGATTCGTGAGCATGGTATTTCTGTTTCATATGTTCCGCAGGAAAAGCTTTACAAACTTTCAGACCAAAATCATCAAGGTGCAATTGCTACCATCTCCCCTATTCAATTTGCTGAATTTGAAGCTACCGCTGAAGCGGTTCTCGCCAGTGATAGGCCCGCCCTATTTTTACTTCTAGATCAGCTCACTGACGTTAGAAATTTTGGCGCGATTATCAGAACCGCGGTATGCACGGGAGTAGATGCCATTATCATTCCTAAATCAGGAGGAGCACCGGTGACTGACGATACGGTAAAAACATCAGCAGGAGCGATCTTCAACATAGCCATTTGTAAAGTTGACCATATCAAGGATGCATTATTCTACTTGCAAGGTTCTGGAGTACAGATTGTGGCAGCAACCGAAAAGACTAACGACTCTATTTACGATTTGGATTATTCTTCACCTACTGCTCTTGTTATGGGAAGTGAAGGAAAAGGAGTTACTCCCGGTGTATTAAAACTGGTAGATCACAAAGCAAAATTACCAATGGCAGGAACAATTAGTTCGCTTAATGTTTCGGTAGCATGTGGCGCATTTCTCTATGAAGTCGTGAGACAACGTCTTAAGTAAGTCGGTCTTCGTCATCATCCTCTTCCAGAGGTGGATCAATAAAGTTTCCATCTTTATCAAATTGCTGTAAAAAAGGATCCTCATCAGGGTTATATGCTTCAGTTTCCCAAACATACTTTACGGGCTTTGCTATTTTCGATTTAATCACAAAAGCTAAAACCAGTCCGGTCACAAATCCTGAAAGATGTCCTTCCCAACTCATTCCATCTCTTATGGGCATAGTTCCCCAGATTAGACTTCCATAGAGAAAAACCACTATGAGGGAAAAGGCAGTCAACCTATAATGTTTAGACCAAATTCCTTTAAAAAATAAGAAAGAAGCCAGTCCATAAACCACGCCACTGGCTCCAATATGGTACGCCTCGCGACCAATAAGCCAGGTTCCCAGCCCTGAGCCTATTGCTACCCAAAAAAGCACACGCCCTGCCACCGGTTTGTAGAAATAGATCAGCCCTGCCATCAAAACCAAAACAGGAACGCTATTGTGCCACAAATGGCTCAAATTAGAATGTATAAAGGGTGAAAAAATGATACCCAACAAACCTTTCAGATCACGTGGCAAAACGCCATAGGGAGTGAAATTATATCCAAATTTCAACTCAAACCAAAAAACCAGCCAAAGCGTGAGCACTCCTATCAAAGGATACAACACCACACCTGTTGTGAATTGAAAAGCTAATTTTTGTTTTTTAGCGCTCATAGTATTCGCTAATCTAGCAATAGTTTAGCCAAAATCATAAAGTAAGAAATACTGGCAGTTTATCTGCTACAATTAAATATTTTTGAAGCTATGAATACACCTTTAGCCGAACGTTTACGTCCTAAAACCTTAGCCGATTATTTGAGCCAAGAACATCTGGTTGGTGACAAGGGTTCGCTAACCTCATCAATAAAATCTGGGGTAATCCCATCATTGATATTATGGGGTCCGCCTGGCGTGGGTAAAACGACTTTGGCTTCTATCATTGCAGAAGAATCTAAGCGGCCGTTTTATGTTTTAAGCGCTATTAACAGCGGTGTAAAAGATGTGCGAGAAGTCATTGATAAAGCCAAGAATGCCGGCGGATTGTTTACACAGAAAAATCCGTTATTGTTTATTGATGAGATTCATCGGTTTAGCAAATCGCAACAAGACTCCTTACTGGCTGCGGTTGAAAAAGGCTGGGTAACATTAATAGGCGCGACCACCGAAAACCCAAGTTTTGAGGTGATTCCCGCACTATTGTCCCGTTGTCAAGTATATGTTTTGAATCCGTTTTCTGCAGACGACCTCAGAGCGCTTTTAAAGCGGGCTATGCTGCAAGATACTGTCTTATCCAAAAAAGACATCGAACTGCAAGAAACCGAAGCGCTATTGCGTATAAGTGGTGGTGACGCCCGCAAACTCTTGAATATTTTTGAACTTTTAGTGACCACCGAAACTTCAGAAAAAGTCGTGATCACTAATGCAATGGTGCAGCAAAAAGTACAGCAAAATACGGTGATATATGACAAAACCGGTGAGCAACACTACGATATCATTTCAGCTTTTATAAAGTCTATAAGAGGTAGCGATCCCAACGCAGCAGTTTATTATCTCGCTCGTATGTTAGAAGGTGGCGAAGATCTCAAGTTTATTGCAAGACGCTTGATCATTTTAGCCTCAGAAGATATTGGCAATGCCAACCCAACGGCCTTGATAATGGCGACGAATGCGTTTACTGCAGTAACCACTATAGGCTATCCTGAATCTCGTATTATTCTGAGTCAATGCGTAACCTATCTCGCTACTTCGCCTAAAAGTAATGCGTCGTATATGGCGATCAATAAAGCGCAGCAGCTTGTTAAACAAACAGGTGATCTACCTGTACCCCTTGCCTTGCGCAATGCACCTACTAAGCTTATGAAGGAATTAGGTTATGGTGATGAATATAAATACTCTCACGACGGCGCGGGCAACTTTATTGCACAAGAATTTCTTCCGGAGGAGATCGCGAATCAAAAGCTATATGATCCCGGTGCTAACGCACGGGAAGATGGCATTAGAAAATTTCTTAAAAACCGCTGGGGAGACAAGTACGATTATTAAGACTACTTCGAGATCTTATTTCTTTTACCGCGCGTTCATAAAAAACCTCGTTTTAAAGGTTATTTCTCTCAGCGAAAAACAACGTTAAAAACGAGGCCTTCTGTAATTCTATGTATTTACTCCTGTGTAAAAATCATTTTTACCAGTCCGCTTATACCCTTTATTTCACGTTCTACGGTAAATTCTGAGCCATTGTAGTATCCTACTCCGGTGAATTGTGAGGTATTCACCAAATAAGACCCCGCAGAAGTTTTGGTTGCAGTTCCTATTTTGCTACTTCCTTCATAAACATCAAAACCATTTGCAGTCGCGCGCATACTAAAAGCACCATCTGCACTAGTCAACACCGTTTTAATATCTTTTTCAATTTCTGCTTCATTAGTAGCCGCGTTATTTGCTTCTGCATCAATTGCGGTGCTTACTTCTTCCTTGATAACCACATCGCTATTTTTTGGTATTGCTGAAACCACAACCTCCTTTTTTGGCGGTTTATTGTTTGCTACTGCATCAACCAGAGTTTGCGGCGCTTCCTCTTCTTCTTCTACCTCCTCTATCAGCTCTGCTCGCTCTACGATGGCATCAGAATACGTATACCCGTATTCTTCTTCAAGTTCTTCAAATGCATCCCTAAAAGCATCTTGATGCCCTCCTTTAAAATCTTTGATCTTACTTTTTCCTTCCGGAAGAACAAAAACTTCTTTCCCTCTACAATTCACTAAAGAAATCAAAGCTTTAGTACTCAAAAAGCCACTAATGTCTGCACGTGCATACAGGGTATTGCATCCTGAAGCATTAAGATCATCCGGAAGCTGCTCATTTTCTAAATAAGCATCAAAGCCGTATTTAATGAATAAAAAACGAGTCAACGCATTTAGCTCATATTGCCCGGCCTCATCTTGAAATTCAAATTTCTGCGGTATAACTATGTATTTATAATCTTTTAGCTCTTGCGCGGAAACCGATGTTAAAGAAATCAAAGCGATAAACGCAAGTAAAATATAGTGTCTTGTATTCATTAGTTTTTATTTGAAATTAATTGAAAACCAATTTGAAAACTGGCTGTATTTGAGTCGGCAATATTTGAATATGAAAGTAAGTTATCTGCCGCTAAATACACATTAAAACTACGGATTTTAGCAGAAATTAGAAAGCCTACATTTGTGTAGGTAAAAGCATCAATTCCGTATGTAAGTTTTGTATTTAAGAACGAAGTAAGTGGTGCATCTAAAAATGCCGTCAACCCGGCTTGCACTCCGCGAGGTCGTTTGATCGCCATAGCCTGCAAACCTGTTTTAAACCTAAAGCGATCTTCTTCAGGATCCAAACAATTACAATCTAAACGCTCACCAAAAGCATAGCTTAGTCCTCCCAGCAAAGTTACCGGGCGCAATACGGTATATTGAATATCGGCGCGCTCGTCAAAAGTCATATTTTCCCTGAATTCATCCTCGAGATCGGTCCAGTAGGGGCGTATCGCCATATTATTATCAACCACAGAAGGGAAAATAAATTCAATACCATCAAACGTAAAATCGCCTTCACCATAATACTCATACGTATTGCTGCTATAATGAATAAAACCCAGATCTAGCAGACTTCCGCTCACATCCCAGCGTTTATTCAATTTATAAGAAAAACCTAGATCTATACCCGCTCCATAATTTCCGCTGAAGACCGAATTTTGCAGAATTTGCGACTGCGAAAATTCTTCAAAGCTTCCGGTTCCTGCAATTTTTAGTCCACCGTCAATATTCGCCAGCCGATGCTCGTAAAAGTTATTTCCGTCAGGAGTAAGATAGGTAGTAAAAGTCCCCGTGTTGGTTGTACTTTCAGCGCTGAGCATTCCGCTGTAAATCTTAAAGCGGCCGCCTAGCGTAAGACGCTCATTGATCTTTTTATTCATCCCAATATGAAAAACAGAAACCATTTCGGCTCTTGCTTTAATATCTGAAGCTTTAAAAGAATAGCCTAAATTTTGTTGATTCCCTTCATAGGCCAGGGTAGCCATATCCTTTGGAAAATAAGCAACTGCGTCTAGCGCTTCGTACCAACCAAAAGAGATGTAATTCCCTTTTTTATTCCGAAAGCCGGCACTTAAAATTTCGAGATTCTGATGAAGCACTCCATAATCTTTATTGGTCAGTTGGTCTGCCTTTGCACGAATACGGGCATTAATTTCAGTATTCTCATTTACCTGAAAGATATCGTAAACCGAAACATTTCTAAGGCCTACTCCTACTCCTATTCCGCTCAATAACGGTATCCCTAAATGCTTATCAAAGTCAACTTCATTACCGGGATTGAGCATTAAACTCTGCGGAAGATAGTCTGCATCATACAACTGCGGAATTTGCGCAACGGTTTTAAAAGCGCTAATCAGCATTAAAAAAAGTAGTCCAACTTTACAATTCAACGGTATATGCTGCTTTTGATTCAAAGGTTAAACTACCTACAATCGGGGAGCCATCGGTATTTAAGTAATATTCAACCAGCACATTATCTGCATTGGTAATATTATCAATCGCAGCCCCTTCTTTGACTACTTCATATTCAGAAATAACTTCAGTCCCGTCCGGGCTTCCGGCCGCTTCAAGAGCAATAGATTCTCGGGTTACGCCGGTACTGTCGTTAAACTTAATCACTGCAGTAAGATCTTGTGGAAATGTATTGGTCATCTTAAAAGCGAATACAATCTTTATCAAATGATTCTGAAAAAACGGATCGTCTAAAAAATCTAGTTTTACTGCTTCAACAACTCCGGTTTGTTGCAATTGCCCGGTACCGTCTACGAAAGTATCTTGACTGAGCGTAAAATAAACCAGATCTATATCTTGAGTACTGGTTAAAGAAACTTCATTGGCTTGATCAAAGTCAACTTGCTCTGAACAACCTAAAAACAAGCCGGTAAGTAAGAATAGAAAATGAGCAAAGCGTAGTTTCATTAGAAGGGGTATAAAGCAAAATAACGCTCTTTTTATTCAAATAGTTTATAAATAACGACTTATCTCGCTTAAAAAATCAATTTTATGAATGGACGGTGGTAATTCGGTTTTATGATAGTTAAAACAGATGCTACGCATACCTACATTAAGTGCACCTTCAATATCTGCTTCATAATTATCGCCAATCATCAAACTGTTTTCTGGCATCGCCGCAGCTTGATCCATAGCGTGAAGAAAAATCTTCGAGTCTGGCTTTTTTACACCTACAGACTCGCTACTGGTCACCGTTTTGAAATAGTGATCAATCTTCGAGTTTTGTAATTTTAGCTGTTGCACTTCTTGAAATCCGTTTGTGATAATATGGAGTTTAAAGCGCTTATGCAGATCTTCTAACTGCTCTACAGCCCCGTCAAATAAATAGTTATGCTTTGGCAAATAATCAATATAATCCACCGAAAGCCTATCGATCAAATGATCGTCAATGGAAACCCCAATTGCTTTAAAGCTATTTTTTAATCTTCCGTAGCGCAACTGCTTTTTAGTAATTCGAGATTCGCGATAATACTTCCAATATTGAAAATTTATAGGCTCATAAGCTCCCAGAAAGTCATCAATCGCAACATCAATTTTATTCTTTTGAAAAATATCTGCAAAAGCTAATCTGGAATTTCGGTCAAAATCCCAAAGAGTATGATCCAGGTCAAAAAAAATGTGCTCTATGTCTTTGATTTTAGTCATTTACTAATTCTCTAAAAAATTGTTTCCACTGGCCTTGATCCTGACCTTTACCTGTGACTGATTTATTTCTGAAACTAAACACAAAACTTCCCTTCACCTGCTCTACCTGTTTTTTCATTTCAAAAAAAGTATCAAGCTCCTGATTGAGTTCTTTTTCATCAGAAGCACTGCTTTCAAATGCCGAAGCTTGCGCACAAATAGGATGAATGAGCAACGGAGTTATCGTCTCATAATCGAGATCATAAAAATTAAACGGAGTGCAGGTTCCTGCTCTGAAACCCAAATATTCAGGATACCCCATAGAATAATCGTTTTTCATCTCTAACTGAATCATTTCGCGGTAATGTTCGGGAAGACTCTGCATATACTTGCTACAACGTACCGCACTTAATTGTTTATTAGTAATCCCTTCAATTCTTTTCTTTTCTAACTTCATTTGGCGTTTTACTGATAACGCCTCCTTAGATAGCAACAAACCAACTTCACTATAATCGCCCACCATTTTAATAAGCTCTCTAAAGGTTTTCTTATTGTATCTGATGTTGCGTGTGTAGGTCGAATAATTACCTACCATAAAGAAGAAAACAAACTTAAACTTGGCGTTCTTTTGCACGTTGATCAACCAACTGAAGGTATCATAAGGATCTTTACGCAAGCCAAGGTTCACCCGTAAGCGCAGCCAGATTCTGCTAAACTGCAAATGCACCAGATCAATTAAAAAACTGGTCACCCACCGCATAATGCCAATGCCGTACATCTCATAAGCCTGCTCAACATCTACCAATGCCTGAAAACTGAATTTACGCTGCTCAAAAGGATAATCAGGATATTTCTCCAAGAGAACTTCTTTAAAATATCCTGCCCAGATATCGATAACCGGTTGGGTTAAAATCTCCTCTTGATAGGCAAGACTTTCGGTAGCAGGAAACCGGCCTTGTTCATCCTTTACGTGAGGTAAAAATTCTTCGTATCGACTAAGAAGCACAAAGGCCGCAGCAAATATATCAAAGGGTAGCGCGCTTTTAGTTCCCGTTACAAAAAAACACTTCGTCTCGCGCCAAGGCTGCATGTTAATCTCAATATCTGTGATGCCCTGTTCAAATAAAACCTCCTGACTTTTTATATGCAACTCTTTACCTAGCGGTTTACTGGTGTACGAAAGCTTCAAACTATCGTGCACGATAAACTCGTCTACCGCGGTGGTGAATTTTACAGGAATCCCCAGAATATTGGTGCAGATATGCTTAAAGGTATATCGCAATCTTGGGGTGATTTTATGCGTGTAAATAAGAAGCATAAGTAGTTTTATAGCGGCAATTTCCGTAATTTTTAATTAAAGCGGAAGGAATTACAGCAAACCTTCGTCAGCAAAGCTAAAATAGGAATTTTCAGTAATGATAAGATGGTCTAGCACTTTAATATCGAGGCTGGCCGCCGCTGTTTTTAACTTGGAAGTAATCGCCTTGTCAGCCTCGCTAGGACGCAAACCGCCCGATGGATGATTGTGAGCGAGAATCAAAGAAACTGCTCCACGTTCTAAAGCCAGTTTTAACACCAATCTGACATCGACCAGCGTGCCTGTCATGCCTCCTTTGCTCAATTGATGTTTGTGTAAAACCTTATTAGAGTTATTAAGGTATAGAATCCAGAATTCTTCGTGCGGCAGTTCACCTAAAATAGGTTGCAGCAATCTAAAAACCGCGTGACTGCCCGTGATCTTAGTAGGCTCTTCGGCTTTATCGGTTTGCCTCCTGCGGCCCAATTCGGTGGCGGCGGCAATACTCACCGCCTTAGCCTCGCCAATACCTTTAAATTTCATAAGCTGTGAAACGCTCAGTTTGCCCAAAGCATTCAAATTATGATCTACCGAAGCAAGAATGCGCTTGCTCAACGCTACTGCGCTTTCATTTCGACTTCCGGAACCTATTAATATAGCCACAAGCTCTGCGTCGCTAAGTGCATCTTTTCCTTTTTGTAATAATTTTTCCCGGGGACGATCATCTAAAGACCACTGTTTAATTGAAAAACTTTCTGAATTCTGCTGCATAATAATTCGTCTAAATTCTACGGAACTCGTGGGGCAGCGATCCTTGTCTAAAATTAAAAAATGTATTTTTAGATTTCAGTTTTTAACCAAAAAATAAAATGGAAAGTCTCTTTACTACAGAAAGTTACGCTAAAACTCTTGATCGAATAGATGCCTTAACGCCTAGTCAAAAGCCACAGTGGGGAAAGATGACTGTAAGCCAGATGCTGGCGCATTGTCAAAAACCTTTAGAAATTGCACTTTACAATAAAGATTTTGGGCTGAAATCTAATTTTTTGATTAGAGCATTTTTTAAAAAGGCGATGTATGACGACAGTTCCTTCAGAAAAAATATGCCTACCCCCAAGCGTTTTAAAGTTAGTGAGCCTAAAGATTTTACTACTGAAAAAGCCGCACTTAAAAAATTGATCGAAGCATTTCACCAACTAACTCCAGATGCTCACTTAGACCCGCATCCGGTTTTTGGCAAACTCACTACTGAGCAGTGGGGAAAAATGCAGTATAAACACTTGAATCATCATCTTAACCAATTTGGCGTATGAGCACATATCCTCCGGCACATCATCAGGAAGCCCACTTTAAGAATATTATACAAACACTTAAAACCTTTCCGTTAGCTACGTTGATCACGGTAGAAAACGAGCGTCCTGTGATCACTCATTTACCGTTGAGATATGTTGCCGATAAGGGCTACGGAAAACTTATAGGTCATATAGATAACAACAATCCGCAAGTTCCACATTTGACTGAAGGCTCACAGGTAAGTGTACTTTTTAACGGCCCTGACACCTATATTTCACCAAGTATTTATACCACTTCACAATTGCCCACGTGGAATTACATTAAAGTGCATTTAGAGACAAAAGTTGTAAAAACACTCACTAATGAAGAATTGAAAAGTGAGATGGTTGCGCTTACCTCTTTTTTGGAAGGTAAAGAACAGCGTTACAGGCTTGAACAAACAGACTCAAGAGTTGAAACCTTTGTAAACTATGTTACCGGATTTGAATTGCAAATAACCGCTTGGGAAGGAAAGTTTAAACTTTCTCAAGATATAAACAGTTCAGATCAAGAACAAGCAAAACAAGCACTAACCAACAACTACGCAGATCCGATGGAAGACTATTTGACAGCAATCTATAGCCGGCACATCACCAAGGCCTAATTTACTTTGCCAGCAGATCTTGAACACTGTCAAAATCCAATCCTCCATAATTACCACTACTCATAAGCAACAACACCGCATTGTCAAAAGATTTAGTATCTAAGTAGGTTTTAAAATCTTCAGCGTCTGTAAAAATGCTTAGGTCATCACGATCAAACGCAGTTGCAATTTGACTCTCGCTTATCGCTTCTAACTTTTTGAGCGCCACTGCTTCAGGCGTATAAAAGACTACTGCTTCTTCAGCTGCATCTAAAGCGCCTTTATAGCCTTTGATAAACTCGGCATTTAGACTGCTGTAGGTATGCAATTCTAGACAGGCGATCAGCTTTTTATCAGGATATTGATTTTTTACAGCTTTGGTCGTTGCAGCAACTTTACTGGGCGAATGAGCAAAATCTTTATAGGCGATCGCATCAGCAGTCTCACCGATCTTTTCCAGACGTTTGGATGCTCCTTCAAAACTGGCAATCGCTTCATAAAAATCATCCTCATCAACACCCATATGCTGGCAAATCCATTTTGCTCCTGCAAGATTGCTCAGGTTATGTTTTCCAAAAACCGAAATAGGCATAGGTCCTTCTGGAGTTTCTAACAGAGTTTCCCCTGATTCGATGGTGTACTCCGGTGTTGCGTATGCATGCTTTCTGGTAGGTGCTGTTGCTGCCTCGGCAATGCGTTTAACCTCAGTATCTTCTTCATTATAAACTAATATTCCGCCGCGCGAAATAGAATCAGCGAAGATTTCAAATTGCTCAACATAATTTTCATAGGTAGGAAAAACGTTTACGTGATCCCAAGCAATACCGCTAATCAAGGCAATGTTTGGCTTATATAAATGAAATTTCGGACGACGATCTATAGGCGAAGACAGGTACTCATCGCCTTCTAATAAAATAAAATCATTTTCTTCAGTAAGGTGCACCATGGTCTCAATGCCCGGCAACTGCGCGCCCACCATAAAATCTACCTCACGATCGTGGTAATGCAACACGTGCAAGATCATTGAGGTGATGGTTGTTTTTCCGTGAGAACCGCCGATAACCACGCGGGTTTTTTCTTTAGATTGCTCGTAAATAAACTCCGGATAACTGTAGATCTTTATGCCCAACTCTTGCGCTTTAAGCAATTCAGGATTGTCTGGTTTTGCGTGCATTCCCAGGATTACAGCATCAAGTTGATCATCAATTTTTTCTGGAAACCATCCCATCTCTACAGGAAGCAGGTCATATTTAGCCAATCGGGATTTGGAAGGTTCAAAAATTGCATCATCGCTTCCGCTAACTTCATATCCTTTATGATGTAAGGCTAAAGCCAAATTGTGCATTGCACTTCCTCCAATCGCTATAAAATGTACTCGCATAATCCTGTATAGACTCTTTAAAATAGAATCTGCAAGTTAAGAAATCGCAGTTTCAGAAAAGGAATTAAAACAGGTTTCTACCCTATAATTCTTCAATACGTCGTTTCTCTTCTAAAGCCTGCTCAAAATCAGGTTTATCAGCCAAGGCGAGGTTAATGTAATGCGTCGCACGGGTTTTATCTCCAAGGTTTTTGTAGATCTGAGCCATCCTAAAATGCGCCCAACTTACCGGAACCCCATCTTTAACCGAATGATTCTTTATGTATTGTTTTAAGCTTGCCAATCCCAGTTCAGGTTCCATATCAAACTCAGCTGCAATCTTACCTATTTGATAATTGATCTGGTTACGCTTATGTAATTTTAAGCTTGAAGCTGCATTATCTATCGCCTTCTGAGGTTGATTTTTTTTCTCGTATAAATTGGTTAGTTTCTCATAGGTGGTAGGTGAACCGCCTATTTCAATTGCCTTTTTATATAAAGCTTCAGCCTCTTGCATCTCATCCTGATATTCGGCCACATACCCTCTTGCCAAATACCCATCAACCGGAGAAATAGTTTGAAGTTCCATCGCATAGGCTTCGGCTTTTTTGGTGCTTCCGCCCACGATGCCGGGCAACTGCAAATACAGTTCTACCAATGCCCACCGGGTTTCTATATGTTTCGGGTCTAATTCTGCCGCTTTTGTAAAATGCTCTTTGATATCATCAATGTACGTCAGTGCACGAAGTTTGCTAATATTTAGTGCTTTCATCCCTAAAGCACCACCAAATTTAAAATGGTAATTAGCACTTGACGGTTGCTCTTCTACTAAGGGCTCATAATAAGCAATTGCTGTATCCCAATCTTCTGCATAAGCCGCTATATCGCCTAAATATTCCCGGGTTTTAGGGTGTTTAGGATGCGCTTTTAAGTAGGCTGAAAAGAGTGGCTTAGCGTGCTCAAACTTTTCTGCCTTGAAATACGCTTCTGCCTTTTCATAATCAGCCTGCTGACCAAAAACCGAAGCAGAAAACAAGAGTGCAATTAAAAACTTCAAATGCATAAGTGGTTGTTTTTGCCAAATCTAAACAAAAAGCACGCCACTATTAAAATGATTTTTAATGATACCGACAAAGAATTGAAAACGTAACAGCCTGTTAAAAGGCAATTTATTCCTCCGGTGGAAATTTTTCAAAAATCTTTTGAGCAATTTTTGTGTAATGAGTCACGCGCTCCTGCGGATTGGTGCTCACTTTTATATTGCTATCACTTACCGCTTGCCACACCAAAATATCTTTTTGCGCATCAACAAGATCCAAGGTTATGGTTTGATGATTTTTATTCCCGCCTAGCGGAATACCTGCTCCAACGCTTACCCCACCGCCATAGCTTCCGCCGCCAATACCAACTCCAACCGAGTTACGCTGAACGTCTTCATACTCCTCTGCAATGATGTTGATCAAGACATCCGGAGTTTGAGATTTTGTAAATCCTTTGGCCTGCATTACCGCATCGGTAGCATCCATAAGTCGTTTTAAATCAAGCTGACTCAGGCCGCTATCCATTTCCGGCATAAAGTTATAGGTTTGATATTGAGAAAAATCTATTTGCTCGTCATAGTCATAATCTACACGAGTGCTTCCACAGGAAATTGCTACCACCGCCAGTACGAGAATAAAAAAATGCTTCATGATGTCTTTTCTTTTAAAAATAGACAATACGAAGCATCTTCTTAGTCAATAAAATCCTAAAACCGAACCTATTCTTCTACCGCAGGACGGTTGAGCATAGCCCACAAGCGATCTTTAAGTTGTGTAAGACCTTGCTGCGCTACTGACGATATAAACATATATTCAATAGGCAGATTTTTATCTAGTTCAGCTTTGAGTTCAGCTTTGAGTTCAGCATCAAGCATATCGCTCTTTGTGATGGCAATTAGCCGATCTTTATCTAAAAGTTGCGGATTGTATTTCTCTAATTCGTGTAATAAGATCTGATACTGTTCTGTAATATCCGGAGCATCTGCCGGAATCATAAATAATAAAGTCGAATTGCGCTCGATGTGTCTAAGAAAGCGATACCCTAACCCTTTTCCTTCTGCCGCCCCTTCAATAATCCCCGGAATATCAGCGATCACAAAAGTTTGAAAATCCCGATACTGAACGATTCCTAAATTGGGTTTTAAAGTTGTAAACTCGTAATTGGCAATTTTAGGCTTTGCCGCAGTGATTACTGAAAGTAGAGTTGATTTCCCCGCATTAGGAAAGCCTACCAATCCCACATCTGCAAGCACCTTTAACTCCAAAGTCACATCAACCTCCTGCCCGTCAATTCCGGGTTGTGCATAGCGCGGAGTTTGATTGGTTGATGTTTTAAAATGTGAGTTTCCCAGACCGCCCATTCCGCCTTCGGCGATGATAAACTCCTGATCTTCTTCTGTGATCTCTTTTAAAATCTCTTGCGTTTCGGTGTCACGTATGACGGTCCCTAGTGGCACTTCGATATAAACATCTTCACCATCAGCTCCCGTACTGGTTTGCTTACCGCCATTTTCGCCGTGACCGGCCTTAATATGACGCTTGAATTTTAAGTGCAGTAGCGTCCATAGATTAGGGTTAGCACGTGCGATAATATGACCTCCGCGACCACCATCACCTCCGTCAGGCCCACCTTTTGCAACAAACTTTTCGCGTCGCAAATGCGCCGACCCCGCACCGCCCTTCCCAGAGCTCACGTGCATTTTTACATAATCAACAAAATTCCCTTCGGTCATCTTCTATTCTGTTTCTTTTAAAATACAAAAATAAACCGCTCTTGACAAAAGCGGTTTACTCTCAACACATTGGTTTATACAGCTTACAACGCATCAATAACGCTGCTTAGGCGTGTGGTGATTTCTTTGATCTCACCCACTCCATCAACGCCAAAATACTTATCCTGTTTTTGATAATAGCCTTTTAAAATTGCCGTCTCATCATAATATACTTTGATACGATTGCGAATTACAGCCTCATCTGCATCGTCCTTTCTGCCGGAAGTTTTTCCACGTTCTAAAAGACGTTTCACCAAGATCTCATCATCGACTTCAAGAGCGATCATCGCAGCAACCTCAGTACCTTTTTCAGCAAGAAGTTTATCTAATGCTTCAGCTTGTGCTGTAGTACGAGGAAAACCATCAAAAATAAATCCGTTTGCATCTGGAGTTTTATCTACTGTAGCGCTCAACATATCAATTGTAACAGAATCTGGCACTAACTGACCTTTGTCTATATACGACTTTGCCAAGGTACCCAATTCGGTTGCGTTTTTAATATTATATCTAAACACATCTCCCGTTGAAATATGAACCAGATTGTATTTTTCTTTTAAAAAAGAGGCTTGTGTACCCTTACCAGCTCCCGGAGGGCCAAACAATACCAGATTTGTCATTTTTGTGGTTTTTAGTTTATATATAGCATTGAGGTTACGCCCCAATCCGTTGTAGTCCAGACCGTATCCCACGATAAAATCATTAGGGATTTCCAGACCTACATAATGTATTTTATATTCTTTAGTATATGCTGCAGGTTTATAAAATAAGCTGGCGATGCGATATTTATTCACACCCGCGTTAACCATCATTTGGGTGATTTTTTCGATAGTATTCCCACTGTCTACAATATCTTCAATGATCACCACCTCTCGTTCTTCAAGATCAGCCTCTAATGGAATATGCGTCTGCACCTGACCGGTACTCGAGGTACCATCATACGAACTCATCTTAATAAATTCGATCTCACAATCACCATCAAATCTGCTCAACAATTCGGTTGCAAACTTATAAGCGCCGTTGAGCACCACAAGAAAAACCGGCTCTTTGCCTTTAAAATCAAGATTAATTTGCTCCGCTACCCTATCTATCGCCTGAAGTAATTTTTCCTCAGAAATATACTCCTCAAATTGAAGTCCGTTTAATGTAATCATGATTCGCTTGATGGTCGTTAGTGTCAGGCGGCAAAGATACATATTGTTCACGAATATCGCTTTGAGCCTTATTCAATTAGAATAGCACGTGTAATCATATTTTTAGCCTGAAGTATTTCGGGCGTTGCTTCGGCTTTCTGTGTGTAAAAAGTTACTTTTGTATGACTAATTTTTTGCAGTAAAAAGACCTAGAATTAATGACCTCATATTTTTCTTCAGATTTTAAACTCGCCATTTTAGGTGGCGGTCAATTGGGCAAAATGTTGCTTTATGAAACCCGCAAATTTGATATTCAAACCCTGGTTTTAGACCCTAATCCTGAAGCACCTTCGCGGTTAGCCGCTAATTTTTTTCAGCAAGGTGATCTGATGGATTATGATACGGTGTACCACTTTGGAAAAAGAGCTGACATCGTAACTTTTGAGATCGAAGCAGTAAATGTAGATGCTCTTGAACAACTAGAAGCTGAAGGAATTACTGTATATCCCAGCCCTAAAACACTGAGAAAAATTCAGGATAAAGGGGTGCAAAAAGATTTTTACACTGAAAAAAACATCCCTACTGCACCGTATAAGAAATACCCTAACCTGGCTGACCTCAAGCTTGCGCTGACGGCCAATCAAAGTAGTTTTCCTTTTGTTTGGAAAAGCACCCAAGGCGGTTATGACGGTAAAGGAGTGCAGGTCGTTCGCTCACAAGAAGATCTTGAAAAGCTGGTAGACACGCCGTGCATCGCCGAAAGAATGATTCCTTTTAAAAACGAATTGGCAGTCATTGTTGTGCGCTCTCCTAAAGGCGAAGTAAAAACCTATCCTGTCGTAGAAATGGAATTTCATCCGGAGGCCAATCAAGTTGAATACGTGATCTGCCCGGGGCGCATTGATGATAAAGTCGCGACTAAAGCTCGCGAAGTTGCTACCCAAGTTTCAGAAGCCTTTGAGCACGTAGGACTTTTAGCAGTTGAAATGTTTCAAACCGAAGATGATGAAATTCTGGTTAACGAAGTGGCACCTCGCCCGCACAACAGCGGTCATTACAGTATTGAAGGCAGTTATACCAACCAATTTGAACAACACCTGCGTGCAATTTTAAACCTTCCGTTAGGTGAAACCGAAAGTAAAATTGGAGCAGTAATGGTAAATCTTGTAGGTGCAGAAGGCCATACCGGCGACGTGTATTATGAGAAGATCGAAGATATTATGGCGCTTAAAGGTGTTACTCCTCACATTTACGGAAAACGGGAGACCAGACCCTTTAGAAAAATGGGGCACGTAACCATTGTTAATAGTGACTTGAGCGAAGCACGTAACATTGCCGAACAAGTTAAGAACGCTATTAGGGTCATCACCAAATAAATTCTGAACTTCAACAAAAAATTCAATTATAAACGCTCAAGCGGAATAAAAAAAAACAAGTATGGTAGGAATAATCATGGGAAGCACTAGCGATATGCCGGTGATGCAAGCAGCGATAGATGTTCTTGAACAACTAGGAATAAAAACTGAAGTTGATATCGTTTCAGCACACCGCACTCCAGACAAATTGTTTGATTACGGAAAAAATGCTCACGAGCGTGGAATTCAGGTAATCATTGCCGGTGCCGGTGGCGCCGCACATTTACCGGGAATGATCGCATCCTTATCTCCGCTTCCGGTGATTGGCGTACCCGTAAAATCACGCAACTCTATTGACGGTTGGGACTCTGTGCTTTCTATACTACAAATGCCGGGTGGCGTTCCTGTGGCAACCGTAGCCCTTGACGGTGCGCAAAATGCAGGCATTCTAGCCGCTCAAATTCTTGGCGCTTCAGATGAAGACGTTCGCAATCGCATTGTTGACTTTAAAACTGGGTTAAAAGAGAAGGTAATAAAAGGCGCTGCCTCGATCAAAAAGTAAACTTTTTTACTGCGAACCAACAGGAAGTATATGCCACTAAAAAGAGCCGTTAAAAACGGCTCTCAAGAAATGTATCAGGTAAATTAAAGTATTTATTAACCATTCTAAATATTATTAATCAAACCTTTCCTACATATCTAAATCAATATTTTATGGCTTAGCAAATTTACCTTAAAGTAACTATAATTTTCGCTAAAGGTATCATAATACTAGCTAAAATACATATAACCTAAAAAAGATTATTGAAAATTGAAAAATTCTGAAAATATACTACTTCAAAGTTTTGATATCGCACCTTTTGACGCGATACAAAATCAAGATTATAAACCTGCTATTGAGGCCGCTATCGCTCAAGCCCGACAAGAAATTGACTTCATCACAAACAATCCAGAGCCGGCAACTTTTGAAAATACGATTGCCGCATTAGACTATGCCGGATATCAATTAGACCGAGTTACGAGCATTTTTTTTAACCTCAACAGCGCCGAAACTAACGAGACGATTCAAAAAACAGCCCAAGAGGTTTCTCCGCTATTATCAGAGTTTTCTAATGATATCACCCTTAACGAAGCCTTGTTTAAACGTGTAAAAAACGTTTACGATTCCCGAGAGTCTCTTGAGCTTGCAAGAGAAGAGGAAGTGTTATTAGACAAACGCTATAAAGGCTTTTCTCGTAACGGTGCTAATTTAGCTGAAGATAAAAAAGCGCGCTTACGTGAGATTGATACCGAATTGTCTAAGCTTTCATTGACCTTTGGTGAAAATATTCTTGCGGAAACAAACAAGTTTGAGCTGCATCTTACCGATGAAGCAGATCTTGCCGGTCTTCCCGAAAGTACCAAAGAAGCTGCCGCACAAACCGCTGAAGAAAAAGGTAAAGAAGGCTGGGTGTTTACGCTTGAATACCCAAGCTATATTCCGTTTATGAAATATGCCGAAAATCGCGAATTGCGTAAAAAAATGGCGATAGCCTTCGGTGCAAAAGGTTTTCATAATGACGAACTAGACAATCAGGAGAACGTGCTTAAAATTGTTAAGCTACGTCAGGAACGTGCTAATCTTTTAGGCTATAAAACGCACGCACATTTTGTACTTGAAGAACGCATGGCCAAAAGCCCTGAAAATGTAGAGCGTTTTCTACAAGATCTATTGGAGAAAGCAAAACCTGCAGCAGAACGCGAGTTTGCACAACTTACCAACTTCGCTAAGAAACGCGATGGCATTGAAGAACTTCAAAAATGGGACAGCGCTTTTTATTCTGAAAAATTAAAGCAAGAACTTTTTGAATTGGACGACGAGCAATTGAAGCCGTATTTCAAGTTAGAGAATGTTATTGATGGTGTCTTCACCATTGCCCAGAAATTATACAAACTGCGTTTTGTTGAAGTACAAGACATTCCAAAGTATCACAAAGATGTAAAGACCTATCAGGTTTTTGATGACCAGGATAATTTCATCGCCATTTTTTATGCTGATTTTCATCCACGTGCCGGAAAACGTGCAGGAGCTTGGATGACGCAATACAAAGGTCAGTTTAAAAAAGACGGAATGAATGAACGACCACACGTTTCTAATGTGTGCAATTTTACAAAACCAACGGCTTCAAAACCGTCTTTGTTAACCTTTAACGAGGTTACTACGCTGTTTCACGAGTTTGGCCACGGACTTCACGGAATGCTGGCGAACACCACCTATCCTAGCCTGTCTGGACCATCTGTTTACTGGGATTTTGTTGAATTACCAAGTCAAGTTTTAGAGAACTGGTGTTACGAGCCTGAGGCTTTAGAATTATTTGCCAAGCATTACGAGACTGGAGAAACCATCCCGATGGTATTGATCGATAAGATCAAAAAAGCAGCCAACTTTCAAGAAGGGATGCAAACGCTTCGCCAGTTGAGTTTTGGCATTTTAGATATGTCTTGGCATGGTGCAGACCCTAGCGGAATAACCGACGTAAAAGCACACGAAAAAGCCGCTTTTGAAAACACCAAACTCTACCCGGATGTTGCCGAGAACTGTATGAGTGTTTCATTCTCTCACATTTTTCAAGGTGGATATTCTAGCGGATACTACTCCTACAAATGGGCAGAAGTCTTGGATGCAGACGCTTTTGCGTACTTTAAAGAAAACGGTATTTTTAATACTGAAGTCGCGCAGAAATTTAAAGATCACGTACTCTCTCAAGGAGGCACCGAAGACCCTATGGTTTTATACAAGCGCTTCCGCGGAAAAGAACCCAATCCTGAAGCACTTTTAAAAAGAGCCGGATTGATACAATAGAAAAGCCAAAGCCTCATCACTTGATGAGGCTTTTTTATTTATTCTTTTCCTCGATCCATTTACTCATAAACTTAGAGGCTTGTAGCGATTGATGCCAAAGCATCGCTCCTGTAAAGTTTGAAATGCGATGGGTTTCCAGATTGACTTGTAAATCACTTAAGCGCCTTTTGAAAACGGAATTCCATGCTTCTTTAGAAAAGCGCTCATTGACTATCCGCACTCCGTTTATTTGCGCTTCAGTAAATTTATTCTTGTTCTTGTAAAGTGTGATCGCAGCTTCGGCAAAGGCTTCAGGATCATCGACAACGCTTCCGTTAAAGTCTAGTTTCCCGTGCATTCCTTCTGCCCCTACGCTTGTCGTTACTGCAGGTGTTCCGCATTGCATTGCGTCTAGTAATTTCCCTTTTAAACCCGCTCCTGTAAGTAAAGGTGCGAGCAATACTCTAGCTTCTTCAATAACTTCGTGTGCGCTTTCGGCTCTGCCTAGCACATAAAAATGCTCTTTATGATTGTGTAACTGCGTATGCTTTTCTGCGGGATACGAACCGTAAACACGCATTTCGGCATCAGGCAACTGCTTACGAATGAGCGGCCAAATTTCCGTTTTTAAATACCGCACCGAAAGCCAATTGGGTTCGTGTCTAAAATTCCCGATCGTCACAAAATGCTTCCGTGTCTCAAAAGGTTTCCAAGCCTGTTGCTCTTCCAAAGTAATTGGCGCAACCATAAACGGCAAGTACAACAATTGCGCATCTGGCACTTTAAAAAACTCTTGCAATAGTTGCATTTCAGCCTCCGAAATAATTAACGAGAGATCGCACCGATAGATACTGGCAAGCTCTCGCTTTGCATAATCGGTATGCAAATGCTTTTCAGAGAAGGCTTCGTTCGCTTTTAGAGCAGCCTCTCTCCCCTTTCTCAAGCCGTGCAGATCAATCGTTTCTAACACACGTAGCGCACCCGGACACTGCTCTTTTACGCGCCAACCGAATTGCTCCTCGATCACAAACTTGTCAAACAATACCAGATCGGGATTGAGTTCTTTGATAAAGACATCAAACGAGGCGTTGTTCAATTGAATGCTGTGCGTTTGTACACCAAGTGCTTCCAAGTCTTCAGCATAAGGCGTTTTACCGGCAGCGCAAGCAAAACTCACAGCATAGCCTTGCGCTTGCAGGCTCTCGAGCAGTTGCATAATGCGCGTTCCCGCCGCCGACGAAACCGGCTCCGGCCAGACATTACCTATAATCAATGCGTTCATAGCGCAAAGATAGTTTTACTGTAGCAGTAAACAACCTCACTGCAAGCCTTTAGAAATTATACCCATTGGCGGTGCCAATAAAATAAGTTTCAATAAGTACTGAAACTTTAAAATATTTAAGTATCTTTGAGTATGGAATTCAATGAAGCAAAAGCACAATTTTTACAAACCTGGGGCGCATTAGGCTCGCAATGGGGTATAAATAAAACCATGGCACAAATTCACGCGTTATTAATGATCTCTCCAGATTCGCTTTCAATGGAAGATGTGATGGAAGAATTGCAGATCTCTCGCGGTAATGCCAGTATGAACCTGCGCGGACTTATTGACTGGGGAATTGTATATAAAGAGTATAAGCCCGGCGAGCGTCGAGAGTATTTTAAAGCGGATCAAGACGTAGATTCGCTGGCGCGCAAGATTGCCGTGGAACGCAGCAAGCGGGAGATCAAACCGGCAATTAGGGTTTTAGAAGGCGTAAAAAACTTTGACGAAACCGACAAAAGTCCGGAAGCTTTAAAGTTTAAAATGAAAACGCAAGAACTTCACGATTTTGTAAACAAAGCAGATACGATGCTGGAGAAAATCGTCAACCAAAAAGAAAATTGGATCACCAAAACCATTATGAAGCTGATGACCTAGCTTGAGCTCAGGTTTCTAGGGAATAAATTCAGGCTAAGAAGCTTTTCCCTTAAATATTCATAATTATATATTTCAATATTTTCTGAAAGTTTAAAAATAAAGATATGAACTATAATTTATTTACATATGCTGTTTACCTCATTTTAATGATTGGTGTCATTTATTATATAGGTAAGGTGTGCTACATCAATGGAAGAGCGTTTATTTTCAATGTAGTTCAAGACCATAACCTTACAGATCGCACTAACAAACTTCTACTCGCAGGCTATTACCTCATCAACATTGGGTTTGTAATTGTAACTATCAGCGGTTGGCCTAAGATCACGAGCCCGGTTGATATCATACATGAACTAAGCAAGTATATAGGCTTCTTACTTTTTCTACTGGCCACACTTCACTATTTCAATATCTACTTTATTACACATTTATTTAATAAACTATTTAATTCTTAAAATCACTTACTTATGGAAACTTCAAAAATTCTAATCGGTTACCTCATCTATTTACCCATTACAATCACACTAACGCTTTTTGTATCTAATATTCTATTCACTAACGGCAGGTTATTTATGATAGATATTTTTAAAGGAAAAGAGGAAATCGCCCTTGCTACTAACCGACTTTTTAAGGTAGGATTCTATCTCTTGAATATTGGGTTTGCTTTGCTCATCATGGAAATCCAAGACTATGGTTTTGATAACACCTATCAAAATCTAGCCGAAGTTTTAAGTTCGAAAATTGGAGGATTTACAATCTATTTAGGCTTGATACTCTTCTTTAACATGTTCCTATTCTTTAGAGGAAGAAAAAAATCCAGACAACATTTAAATCCTGTTGAATAATGAGACTTGAAACCAAGGCCATCAAAGGAGGAATATTACTAGGCACGTTTGCTCTTATTTCATTCTTGGCTATGATGCATTTTCTATTTGATTCAATAAAAATTGTATTTGATAGCGAAATAATTTACTTCTTTTTAATAGCCTGCATATTGAATTATTTGGTCAGTATAGGCACGAGTGCTTTTTGCTTAAAATCAATTCGCCGAGGCCGAAATCCTAAACTGATGGGATTAGCCTATACATTCCTGTCATTACTTGTCTTCTCGTTGATTTTCAACATTCCTTATTTAATTTATGATTGCTCTATAAATCCTGAACGCTTTTCAGAAAACTTAACAATGCTGTGGGTCTCTGCTATGTATTGTTTTGTAATGGGCTCTTTGCCAGCATTCGTAATCTGTATACCTTTTGGGCTTTATTTAGATGATGATCTGCTCTAAACTAAAAAAGCGCCACTCGTTATGAATGGCGCTTTTTAATTTATGTTTTAGAAGACTACGCTTCTTCCATATACTCTTCAATTGGAGCACAAGTACAGATTAGATTTCGGTCCCCGTAAGCATCATCTACTCGACGTACAGAAGGCCAGAACTTGTTATCTGCAACATACTCCAGCGGGTAAGCCGCTTGTTGACGCGTATACGGTAAATCCCAAGTTTCAGCAGTCAACATATGCATCGTGTGCGGTGCATTTTTAAGCACGTTATTATCATTATCTGCAGTTGCCTGATCGATCTCTTTTCTGATACTGATCATTGCATCACAAAAACGATCTAACTCCTGCTTGCTTTCACTCTCTGTAGGCTCGATCATCATTGTTCCTGCAACCGGGAAAGATACGGTAGGTGAATGAAAACCATAATCAATTAAACGCTTAGCGATATCAACCACCTCGATCCCATTATCTTTAAATGGACGACAATCAATGATCATCTCGTGAGCCGCACGTCCCTTTTCTCCAGAATACAATACTTCAAAAGCACCTTTTAAACGCTCTTTAATATAGTTTGCGTTTAGAATGGCAGCTTCCGTAGATTGTTTCAGTCCGTCTGCGCCTAACATTTTGATGTAGGCATAACTGATCAAACACACTAAAGAAGACCCCCAAGGCGCTGCGGAAATCGCAGAAATCGCTTGTTCGCCTCCAGTCTTGATCACCGGGTTCGTTGGTAAAAACGGAACCAGCTGCTCTGCCACACAAATAGGTCCAACGCCTGGTCCTCCACCACCGTGAGGAATTGCAAAAGTTTTATGCAAATTAAGGTGACAAACATCGGCACCAATTTTCCCAGGATTGGTCAAACCAACCTGCGCATTCATATTTGCTCCATCCATATACACCTGACCACCATTCTCGTGAATGATCGAAGTGATTTCTTGAATCGCGCTTTCATAAACCCCGTGCGTTGATGGATAAGTCACCATCAAGGCAGCAAGGTTATCTTTATATTTTTCTGCTTTTTCACGAAGATCGTCAACGTCGATGTTTCCTGCATCAGTAGCTTTAGTTACTACCACTTGCATTCCTGCCATTACAGCACTTGCAGGGTTCGTTCCGTGGGCAGAAGATGGAATTAAGCAAATATTTCTATGATGATCATTTCTACTTTCGTGGTAGGCTTTGATCACCATCAAACCTGCATATTCTCCTTGTGCTCCGGAATTAGGCTGAAGACTCGTTCCCGCAAAACCGGTAATTTCGGTTAATTGATCTTCTAATTTTTTAAGCACCGTTTGATATCCTTCGGCTTGTTCTACCGGTACAAACGGGTGAATTCCGCCCCAGCGTGCATCACTTAACGGAAGCATTTCAGCAGCAGCATTCAACTTCATCGTACACGATCCTAACGAGATCATACTGTGATTTAACGAAAGATCTTTACGCTCTAAACGCTTGATATAACGCATCAACTCCGTTTCAGAATGATAGCTGTTAAACACCTCGTTGGTCATAAATTCTGTTTTACGACCTAAGGCTTCAGGAATCGTGATCTCATCAACTAATGCTTCTAAATGCGTAAATTCTTTACCTAAAGCTTCAGCAAAAACCGAAATAACTTTATTGAGATCAGAAAGGCTTGTTGCTTCGTTTACCGCAATTGATACAGTTTCAGCATCCGGATAGTAGAAGTTGATTTCGTTTGCTTCTGCATACTTGCGCACTGTTGCCGCATCTGTTTTTACACGAATGGTGTCAAAATACGCAGAGTTCAACTGATACAATCCTAAACTTTCTAACGCATCAGCAAGGGTTGCTGCGGTACGCTGAATTTTGGTCGCGATATATTCAAGACCTTTTGGTCCGTGATACACCCCATACATCCCTGCCATCACCGCAAGAAGTACTTGCGCGGTACAAATGTTTGAAGTCGCTTTATCGCGCTTGATATGTTGCTCTCGGGTTTGAAGCGCCATACGTAACGCACGGTCTCCATTGCGATCTTTGGTCACCCCAATGATACGTCCCGGAATATTTCTTTTAAATTCTTCACGTGTCGCAAAATAAGCAGCGTGTGGCCCACCATATCCTAACGGAATTCCGAAACGCTGGGTAGTCCCAACTACAACATCTGCTCCTAAATGCCCCGGTGATTCTAAAAGCACCAGGCTCATAATATCTGCCGCAACAGCAACTTTAATGTCTGCTTCTTTCGCTTTAGCAATAAAACCGGCATAATCGTGAACTTCGCCTGATGCAGATGGATATTGTAACAGCGCCCCGAAGAATTCTGAACTAAAATCAAACTCTTGTGGATTTCCTACAACCAATTCTACTCCTACCGGAAGCGCTCGAGTTTCTAAAACTGATAAAGTTTGTGGTAACACCTCTTTATCAACAAAGAATTTAACCACATCGTTTTTCTTTTGATCGCGACTACGCACTGCTGCCAGGAGCGTCATTGCCTCTGCTGCTGCCGTAGATTCATCGAGCAAGGATGCATTGGCAAGTTCCATCCCTGTCAGATCACTAATCATCGTCTGGAAGTTTAATAAAGCTTCTAGACGACCTTGAGCGATCTCGGCTTGGTACGGCGTGTACGCTGTGTACCAACCCGGATTTTCTAAAATATTACGCTGAATAACCGCAGGGATTTTAGACTCGTGATATCCTAAACCTATGTATGTTTTAAACAGTTTGTTTTTATTAGCCAAAGCATTGATGTGCGTGGCATACTCATATTCACTAAGCGCCGGCTCCAGATCAAGGGCTTTTTTCAATTTAATTCCGTCAGGCAGGGTTTCGTAGATCAATTGATCTATATTTTCTGCCCCGATCGCTTTCAACATCTCCTCCTTCTCCTCAGGTCTTGGACCAATGTGTCTTAGTGAAAAAACATCTGTTCTCATATGCAATTTATGTGTGTTTAGAATGGCGCAAAAGTACAATTTCAGATATATATTCTGAGCCATATACCTCCTACTTTTTTAACCACTTAAAGCACTTATTAACAGTTGCTGTATCTTTACCTGATGAAATCTCTCAAAGGCCTTTTTGATTTTTATATCAACAGCAGCATACACGTGGCCTTTGCTGTGCTCGCGCTTGCATTGATTACCGAAAAACAATTGGATCTTGAACTAGATCTCTACTTCAATCTCTTTATTTTTTTAGGAACCATTACCGGCTATAATTTTGTAAAATACGCTGCTCTCGCCGGTCTGCATCACAGAAACCTCACCGATAGGCTTAAAATGATACAGACGTTTTCATTTATTTGCTTTATAGGCTTAATGTATGTGGCTTATCAATTTACGGTTAGCTTCTGGATTTCTTGTATTCCTTTGGCTTTGCTCACTGTTCTTTATGCAATCCCTTTTTTACCGCATAAAACCAACTTAAGAAAAGTGCCCTCGATCAAAATATTTATCATCGCCGCAGTCTGGGCCGGGGTAACAGTATATTTACCGGTCGCTTATAATGTTACTAATTTTTCTACCGAATTTTATCTCGAAATCGCCCAACGTTTTATGCTGGTACTCGCTTTAATTATTCCATTTGAAATACGCGATCTAACTTACGACTCTAACGCGTTGGGGACACTTCCGCAGGTATTAGGCATAAAAAAAACCAAGCTAGTTGGTTTATCAATGGTTTTGGGATGTATGGTTCTTGAGGCATTTAAAGCCAATGCATTCAGCACTTATGCTATTCTACTTCTTACAGCTTTAGCGATCATTAGATCCAGTAGTAAGCAGCCTCATTATTATGCATCTTTTGCAGTGGAAGGAATCCCTATTCTTTGGGGAATTTTTATTCTGGCGTTTTAGCTAGTTCACGCTCTAGTTCTTCTCGAATGCGCTTCTTACACTCAGGAGTCATATGCTTGCACTTTGAGTCTTTTAGCAGATGGGTAAGCTTGGCGTTACGCTCAGAATACTTAACACATTTTGAACATATAGATCGGTGCAATTTTACGCTTAGCTTTTCCATAAAAGAGATCTCTTCATATTGACCTCTATCACAAATTTGTCTAGCCTCCTTACAATTAATAAATAGTTTCATGCTTTATAACCAGTTTTCTTCTAAGCAACTCGCCAGTGCTGTACGGGCTCTGTGAATAATCACCCACAAGTTAGACGGCGTAATATCAAATTCTTTACAAATAGTTTCAGTATCCTGCCCTTCGATAGTTTTTTTTCTAAAAATAGCCGCCTGTTTTTCAGGCAACTTCCCTAAGCAGGCATAGATCGCCACGCCCAGCTCAGTATTTTCTAGTTCATCTTCAGCAGTACGATCAAAAGGGTCAGCAACGCGCTCTTCTAGCCAGTCACCGCCTTCCTCATCATCGGCGTAATTCATACGCACTTCGGCTTTGCCTTTTTTTGAATTTATCTTGCGATAATAGTCAATTATTTTTCGTTTTAAAATAGAAATCAGCCACGTACGCTCGCTGGCTTCTCCTTTAAAATTTTTCATTGACTTCAATCCCGCCAAAAAGGTTTCTGAAATTATATCTTCGGCCACCTCCTTATCGTTCACCTTTACAATCGTGTAATTGTAGAGGTAATCAGAGTATTTATCCACCCATTTTTGGGGATCGAGTTGGTGGTCTGCCATAATTGGTAAGTCAGTTATAGAACAAGCCGCAAATTTACGTAATTCTCAACAGTAGGCTAAAAGTAAAATTATTTTCGTCAATAGTAACATAAGAAAGCCTTATATCCATCTAAGAAAACTACCTCAGGGCAAGCCTCAGAGTATTACACCCTTTGGCGGCGCAATAAATCAACCTAATCTGTTACATTTGCTGCTTTAGCAATTCAATTTAGTTACGGTGTACGAAAAAACTTTTCCCAATAAACGTTATGCGATCACAGCGCGCTTCTTAAAAAATACAGTGCCAACAGGCGCTGAAATTCTAGATTTGGGAGTTAGTAATCCTTTTTCTGAAATTATGAAAGCTGAAGGATATTCGGTTACAAACACAGGCGGAGAAGATCTCGATCTTGATACGTCTGCCGTTAAAAACACCAACGCTGAGGTGGTGACTGCTTTTGAGATCTTTGAGCATTTGCTGGCACCGTATCAGGTTTTAAAAGACATTAAGGCTACTAAGCTTGTGGCAAGTATACCACTCAAGCTCTGGTTTGCTCCTGCATATCGTAGTAAAACCGATATGTGGGATAGGCATTATCACGAGTTTGAAGATTGGCAGTTTGACTGGCTTTTAGAAAAATCAGGTTGGGAGATCAAAAACCGGGAAAAATTCACGCATCCGGTAAAGAAAATAGGTTTTAGACCTTTACTTCGACTTTTTACCCCGCGCTATTACCTTATTTACGCAGAGCGAAAATGAAACTAGTAATCATCATACCGGCGTATAACGAGGCTACACTAATCGGCAAAACCTTAGACTCACTTCTGGCGCAACGTTTTTCGGCAGAGAAAATAATCATAGTTGATGATGGAAGCACCGATGAAACTCCTGAGGTGGTTATGAAGTATGCCGAAAAGAATCCTTCCATTCAACTGATACAGAAATCTTCTGAAGCTGCCCATTTACCCGGGAGCAAAGTTGTACAAGCGTTTAATTACGGTTTGGAGCGTTTAGATGTCGATTATGACATACTGTGCAAGTTTGATGCAGATTTGATTTTTCCTGAAAACTATTTAGAAACCGTCGTAAAGGCTTTTGAACAAAATCACAATCTGGGTATGTACGGTGGTTTTTGCTATGTAGAACGCAACGGCTCTTGGGAACTCGAAAACCTCACCAATAAAGATCACATACGCGGCGCGCTTAAAAGTTACAGAAAAGCGTGTTTTGAAGCCATTGGCGGACTCAAAACAGCGATGGGATGGGATACTTTAGACGAGTTGCTGGCGCAATATCACGGCTGGGAAGTTGCTACGAATGAAACGCTGCACGTAAAACATTTAAAACCTACCGGGCACACGTATTCAGCAAAAGCGAAATATAAGCAAGGCGAGGCCTTCTATGGAATGCGTTACGGACTTGCTTTAACCGCAATCGCTTCAGGTAAACTGGCCTTTAGAAAGAAAAGCTTTAAGCTCTTTAAAGACTACCTCAACGGCTATCTTAAGGCACAAAAAAAACACTTTCCATTTTTGGTTACCCAAGAAGAAGGTGCTTTTATACGAAAACTCCGCTGGAGTAAAATCAAGCAGAAATTATTCTAAAACCTCGCTGATCACCGTTCCGGTGGTGCCGTTAGGATCTTGAATTCCTAAAAGTGCCGCAACCGTAGGAGCAATGTCGGTAATTACCGTTTGCTCGTAAGTATGTCCTTGTTTTATGCTGTTACCATAAAATAATAAAGGTACGTGAGTGTCATAACTGTACGGTGTTCCGTGAGAAGAACCTGTAGGACCGCCAGTTAAATAGCCCGGATCTAGAATAAAGAACACATCTCCACTACGCTCTTGATCAAAACCTTTTTGAACCAACGCAGCCACACCGCTATCGTAAGATCCCTGCTCCATTTGAGCGCGCGTAAACACCTTGCTGATGTTTTTATGCTGAAGCGCAAAATGCTTTATGTCTTTCTGCAAAGCTTCGGCGTCGATGCTTTCATCAGCCAGCACGGTATATCTAAAGAACAACTGATCGTTAGAAATATCTTCGATTAAATCATCTCTCCCATATTTCTGTTGAATGAACGTCTCCAGTTCATTTCTAAAACTGCGCATATCAAAATAGCCTGAAGGAATTTTATTATCACTTAAAAAAGAAGGAACGTGAACCGCCGCGTGATCTGCAGTTAAAAACACGGAGTAGTTTCCTTTACCTACTTTTTTATCTAGTTCGTTAAGAAGTTTTGCGATCTCAAGATCCAGACGTACATAAGTATCTTCAACCTCTTTTGAATTCACTCCAAAATTGTGCCCAACATAATCAGTACAACTGTAGCTTACCGCAAGAAAATCGGTATCTGCATCCTGGCCAAGATCTTCACCTTCTAAAGCAGCAAGAGCAAAATCGGTAGTGATCGAGTTTCCGTAAGGGGTTGTTTTTAAAATACTATAACCTCCATTCTCTTTTCCTAATTTCTTCAAATCGTATGGAAAAGTCGCTGTTTCCTTTCCTCTAAAACCGCCTTCATAAGCATTGAGATCTTCACCACTTTCTATATAGGTTTTGATTGGTTTGTAGGTATCCCAATCTTTCATATAAGCCTTAGCCGGCTTTTTCTTATTAAAGTCTTTCACCCATTTTGGCAATTCATCCATATAATACGTGCTGGTGATAAACACGCCTTCGTCACCTCCCTGAAACCAATAGGCGCCATTTGCGGTATGCCCTGCCGGAAGGATCGCCCCACGATCTTTAATTGAGATCCCGATGGTTTTTCCGCGCATTTGAGTGTGCAATCTGTTCTGATCTGTAATGGTTGAGGTGCGCATACGTCGAGGTGACATCTGACCCGGTCCTACAGCATCTGTGCCTACAGAAGCCACCGTAGTATCTTCAGCGCAGTACACGTGTTTTTTCTCAAATTTGTTATACCAATCGTTAGAAATTATCCCGTGATTTTGCGGTGTAGTACCGGTATAAATTGAAGTGTGCCCCGGCGCCGTTTTAGTAGGCATATAATTGTAATGATTGTTTCGGCAATCAAAACCTTCATTCTGAAGCCGCTTGAAACCGTCTTCGCCGTATTGATTTTCAAATCGTGTTAGATAGTCGTAACGCATTTGATCTACAACGATCCCAACAACAAGTTTAGGTTTTTGTGAAGTTTTCTGACCAAAGGATACCGTACCAGTCAAGGCTATTAAACCAAGCGCCAGTGACTTTAAGGGTGATAAATTCATTCTATATTTTTTTTAGACACACAAAGCTAAAGCATAAGAGGCAAGATGTAAGTTTAAGTTAATCTTAAATATGCATCCCGCCTATTTTTGCTATTTTTAGACCTGAAAAAATAACTATGGGATACCTTAAAGAGATAGGTCTTTATTTTATGATGCTTAAGGGTGTTTTTATCAAACCCACTAAAACATCAGTACTACGCAATTTAGTTCTTAAAGAAATTGATGACCTTATCATTGGCTCTTTAGGTATTGTCTGTTTCATCTCCTTTTTTGTGGGCGGTGTGGTTGCGATTCAAACCGCACTGAATATGGACAACCCTATTCTTCCTAAGTCGCTCATTGGTTTTGCTTCGCGACAATCAATAATCTTAGAATTTGCTCCTACATTTATCTCCATCATTATGGCAGGTAAAGTAGGCTCTTTCATTACCTCGAGTATTGGTACGATGCGCGTTACTGAGCAAATTGATGCTTTAGAAGTAATGGGAATCAACTCTTTAAATTATCTGGTGTTCCCTAAAATAATCGCGATGTTGTTCTACCCATTTGTGATTGCAATCGCTATGTTTTTAGGAATTTTAGGTGGATATGCCGCTGCGGTTTTCGGTGGCTTTGCAACCGGGGATCAGTTCATACAAGGGCTTCAGGAAGAATTTGTTCCGTTTCAACTGGTTTATGCGTTTATAAAAACCTTTGTTTTCGCTCTTTTGCTGGCGACCATCCCATCCTATTTTGGATATTATATGAAAGGTGGCGCGCTTGAAGTAGGTAAAGCAAGTACCACATCTTTTGTATGGACTAGTGTTTTTATCATTTTAACCAATTATATCATCACTCAATTACTTTTAAGCTAATGATCGAAGTACAAAATTTAAAGAAAGGATTTGGCGGAGATGAATTGGTTTTAAAAGGAATCTCTACAACATTTGACAAAGGAAAAACCAATTTAATTATTGGTCAAAGTGGCTCGGGTAAAACGGTATTTTTAAAATGTCTTCTCGGACTTTTTAGACCTACGGAAGGTAAAATTCTTTATGACGGTGAAGCTTATTCTGAACTTTCGTCAGAAAAACAACGCACGCTGCGTGAGCAAATGGGAATGGTTTTTCAAGGAAGTGCTTTGTTTGACTCCATGACGGTTGAAGAAAATATTATGTTTCCGCTGAAAATGTTTACTAAACAACGCAAAGCAGAACGCCGGGAACGCGCTAATGAAGTAATTGAACGCGTTAACCTGATCAATGCAAATAACAAACTTCCGTCAGAAATTTCAGGAGGTATGCAAAAGCGTGTTGCAATTGCCCGCGCCATTGTAAACAACCCCAAATATTTATTTTGCGACGAACCCAATTCTGGTTTAGATCCGCGTACTGCGACGCTTATTGATAACCTTATTCAAGAGATCACACACGAGTATGAGATCACGACGATCATCAATACACACGATATGAACTCTGTTATGGAAATTGGTGAAAAGATCGTGTTCCTTCAAAAAGGTCATCTCGCTTGGGAAGGCTCTAAAGAAACCATCTTTAAAGCCGACAATGATGACGTGACCAATTTTGTATATTCTTCAGATCTGTTTAAAAAAGTGCGCGAAGCGGTTCTTAAAGAGAATCAATAACGCGCTACCGAAAGGGTATCTAGATTATATTTCACTTTTAACCAAGCTTTCAATTTTGCCTCCTCATTACGTTTTTTGCGCTCTGAAAGTGAAGGTTTCCATTCTATCAAAAATGTAGGTATCGTATCTGCTTTTTCAAAATTGGTATTGATCGTATTTGAAAAACCAAAGCGTGCGATATTCTCATAATTTATATGCACCTCTTCACTCAAACTCTGAAAAGGCAAAGCCGAAGCTTTAAGTCGATTGATCTCATCTTCCAGCAACTGTATTTGCGAATTCTTATCTGCCAATGCCTGCTGGTTGTTTACATACAAATCTTCAAGAATACCGGATTTTACGGCACTAGAAAGTTGCTCTGCCATTTGCGACGACTGATCTGATCCTTGATGAATTTTCAAACTTACATCAGCAAGAGAGGCATCTTCGGTTAATTGCGTGTACCATTCTTCGATCTTCGCTTTCGGAACCAAAGCACCAATCAAGTAAACATCTATTCGTTTTGATTTATAATCCTGCGAAAACTTAACCACCTCAGCACCTTCATAACGTATTACACGGGTTACGTAATCTTTAGTCGCTGAAGTAAACACCTGCTCTTTATACAGAATATAAAACAGATATAAACTTGGGATCATCACTACCAAAGCGATCAAAGATGCCATTTGAGTCACAAAGCGTCTGCGTTTAGAATTGGCATACTTCACCATTGGGAAGCGTAAAAATTTAGCTACCAAAAACGTAGAAAGCGCTATAAAAACAGCATTGATCGAGAAAAGGTAAAACGCTCCCGCATAATAATGCCATTCTCCCATAGCAAGACCATAACCCACTGTACAAAGTGGCGGCATTAAAGCCGTCGCGATCGCTACACCAAAAATCACACTGGCGATAGTCCCTTTTTTGGTTTTAGCAACGATTAGGGCAAGTCCACCAAAAATAGCAACTAAAACATCTAAAATGGTTGGGTAGGTTCGCGCTTCAAGTTCAGGAGTGAGCTCAGAGATAGGAGAAACTGCGAAATAAAGCGTAGCGGTAAGCACACTTAGAATGATCATAACCGCAAGGTTGATGAGTGATCGCTTTAGCGTTTCTATATCGTTAATGGCAAGAGAAAGCCCGATACCTACAATAGGTCCCATAAGTGGAGAAATAAGCATCGCTCCTATTACCACCGCGGTACTGCTCACATTTAAACCAATGGAAGCAACAAAAATGGAAAAGATCAAAATCCAAGCGTTATGCCCTTTAAATGAAATATCCTTTTTTACCGCCTCAATGGTAGAATCCCGATCGGTATCACTTCGAATGTCTAATAATTCTGATAAAAATACGCGTACGCTGCGCCATAGGCTCTTGGCATCACGTTTTACCGCCTCATTAGAAACATTATCCTCAACTTTCTTTTGTTCTTCCATGGAATATTAAACCAAGTCTGACCCAAATTGTTTTTCAACTTCAGCACGTACAATTTTTACGTCTTGCTCTTTGGCTTTGGGCATAATCACCAAAACGTCATCGCTATCTACCACGATATAATCGTTGAGTCCTTCTACGACCACAACTTTCCCTTTTTCAGAACGAATAAGATTGCCTTGTGCTTCACGCAACACCGTTTGAGCATTTACAATGACATTTTCATCCTGATCCTTTTCTAAGTTGTCGTAAAGTGCGCCCCACGCTCCTAAATCACTCCAATCAAATGTTGCCGGGATTACTCCAACGTGACCACTTTTTTCAAGAATCCCGTAATCGATACTGATGTTCTCTGCTTTGGCATAGTTATCCAAAATAAATTGCTGCTCTGCTTCGGTATTTAAAGCCTCAAAACCTGAGTTAAACAACGCATACATTTCCGGAAGGTACTTTTCAAAAGCTTCGATAATGGCTCTGGCGCTCCAGATAAAGATTCCGGCATTCCAGGAATAATTTCCTTCTGCTAAAAATTGTTTAGCCGTTTCATAATCGGGTTTTTCCTTAAAAGCTTCCACCCCTTTTACAGCGGCAGTTGACGCATTATACTGAATGTAGCCGTAGCCGGTATGCGGAAATGTTGGTTCGATACCTAGGGTAACCAGCAGTTTTTCTTCCGAAGCATCTTCAGCACACGCTTCAAAAGCCGTATTTAAGTCCGTTAAAAAGGCTTTCTCATTTTCAATCCAGTGATCGCTAGGTGCCACGATCATTACTCCGTCAGGATTAGCTTTATAGATCTTTAGCGCAGCCAGCAAAATACAAGGTGCAGTATTGCGCATCGCAGGTTCTAGAACGATATTCTCATCTCTAACTTCAGGCAGTTGCTCGTTTACCAGGCCTTTGTACTTTTTGTTAGTTAAAACCAACACGTTTTCTGAAGGTACGGTTTGAGACAAGCGTCCAAAAGTGCGCTGGATCAAGGTTTCTCCTGCACCTAAAATATCATGAAATTGCTTAGGATAACTTGCTTTGCTCAACGGCCAAAAACGGGAACCTACCCCCCCGGCCATTATAATTGCATAGTAGTTGTGGTTTGTCATCTGGTGTTATTAAGTTAAAAGTTCAACCTCGGCGTTAGGTTGAAACAAGTATACTTTTCCTGTAGCGGTCTCTACACATTCATACCGTTTTACGCGACGTTCTCCTTTTTGAAAAACTTTGCCGTTGTAGAGTTTAAAGAAACTACCTCTCGGAATTTCAAATATATAGTTTTTATCGTTGGGTGGATCAAATTGCTTGAGCGCCAACGATAATTTAGCATCAGTATCACTACTCGCTTTTGGATTTTTAAAGTGATTTGCAATAACCGGCAACAATTGCTTCGGAAAGATCTCAGGTCGTATAAACGGCAGCATTAAATTCTGAAACGTGTACTTCCACTCTTTCCCGTGAGGCTTAATTCGGTTACCAAATTTCACAAAAGCCACTAAATGGGCGATCTCGTGAATTAAGGTTATCAAAAACCGATACGAATTTAAATTAGTATTCACGGTGATTTGGTGTCCGCCGTTCGGCAAACGTCTGTAATCCCCGTGACGGGTAACACGCTCATCAACAATCTTAAGGTGAACACCAAAGTTCTTAATCAACTCAAAAACCGGATCCACCGCTTGTTCTGGTATGTATTTCCCTAAAATCTGCTTCATAGTCTATGGCGTAGAAGCCGAAACCTGTAAAACTTTTCCGTTGTAAAATGCGTTTCCGGTTAGCGCAAAGTTTTTAATATATGCTGCCATCTCTTGAGCTGTAAGTGGCGCTTGATACCCCGGAAAGGCTTCTTCTAGCATTTCGGTTTGTACAGCACCTAAAGCCAATACATTAAATGCGATTCCTTGTTCTTTATATTCTTCGGCAAGCAACTCGCTTAAAGTGATCACCGCACCTTTACTCGAACTGTAAGCCGCGAGACCGGCAAATTTCATACTGCCTTGTATACCCCCCATACTACTCACAGTTACCACGTGACTTCCTGACTTCATAAAAGGTAAGACGGCCTGCGTCAAAGCCGCAACTCCAAAAACATTGACCTCATAAACTTTCTGAAAGTCTGATTGTGTAAGGCTTTCAAAGGGTTTATTGACCAATGCTCCCGCATTATGAATCAAAACATCAACACTACCTCCCCATTCAGCCTTAACAAAAGTCGCTACTTTATGTAGATCTTCAGCCTTAGATATATCGAAAGAAAAAGCCACTATGCGTTCTAATGCTTGTTCTTTTAAAGGCTTCTCATTGCGGGACAAGGCCAATACGTGATGCCCTTCTGAAGCAAATTGTTTAGCCATCTCAAAACCAATTCCTCGACTCGTTCCGGTAATAATTATCTTCTTACTCATTCCAAATGATTTCTTGAGACGCGCTATTCGCCATACCTTCAACTCCCGGAATCAACTGATTCACAATATTCGCCACGTGCTCAAAATTCATAGCAGCTGCCTCATCTCCAACTTTGTGGTAATGATCAAAGTTGGTAAAATCAAAGGTTGAAACTGTCTGCGCCGGAATTTTAAACTGCTCATAAAACGCATAATTATCACTGCGCTTAAACAAATTGTACTGCTTTGCCTGTGGTAAAAAGCCCATCACCTTAGCTCCTGCATACGCATTGAATTTTTGCGCCATATTACTCTGCTCATAACCGGTGAGGTAAAGCGAATAATCTTTATCAGTCATTGGCACACCAATCATCTCTATATTGAACATCACATACGGATTGATATTCGTTGTTTTTAGGCGCTCCGCCAGATGCGCTGATCCCAGCAAGCCCAGTTCTTCAGCAGAAAAGAGCGCGAAAATAATACTGCGCTTGTTGGTCTTTGATTTTGCAAAATACTTCGCCAACTCAATAACTGCAGAAGTTCCTGATGCATTATCGTTAGCACCATTTGCAATGGTATCAGCTCCAACAGCATCAGCAGTACCAATATGATCGTAATGCGCCCCGATGACAATAAATTCGTTTTTCAACTCAGCATCGGTTCCTTCAAGCATACCGACTACATTATATCCATCTAAACCTTTGGCATCAAACTTATCCCGATACGAAGTAAAATAAGGCTTTACCCCTGCTTGTTGAAATTCTTTAATGATATAATTAGCTGCCTCATCGATTCCTTCTGTTCCTGTTTTTCTTCCGGCAAGGGCATCTGAAGCTAAAAATTCAATGTGTTTTTTAATAGCTGAAGCGCTAACGTTCTTTTTAAAAGTAACAGCATTAGGATTGGGCGCCGCAGATGTTTCTATGCTTTCTGCCGGCTCATTTGAAACGACATATCCTTTAGAAGCATTTGCTGCTGCCGCTGCATCTACTTGACGCACTTCGGGAGTGCTTCCGCAACTTAAAACGGTCAAACTAATTAGACCTAAAATAATCTTATTCATACGTTCAATATAAAAAAACCCATCAAATACTGATGGGTTTTTAAGTTATCTATTTTTAAAATGCTTGCTTAATTAAGCCAACATCAATACCGGATTCTCGATATAGGTTTTCAATGTTTGTAAAAACTGAGCACCTGTAGCACCATCAATAGTACGGTGATCACAAGCCATAGATAAGGTCATCGTGTTACCTACTACAATTTTATCATCTTTCACAACTGGCTTCTCAATAATCGAACCTACTGATAAGATCGCTGAGTTAGGCTGATTGATGATCGAAGTAAAGTTTGTGATACCAAACATTCCCAGGTTAGAAATGGTAAAGGTACTTCCTTGCATTTCTTCTGGCTTCAGTTTTTTGTTACGTGCTTTACCTGCAAGCTCTTTAACCTCTGCATTGATTTGCTGTAAAGACTTCTCATTTGCAAATTCAACAACAGGAACTACAAGTCCGTCTGGTACCGCAACTGCAACACCAATGTGCACGTGTTTGTTTAAACGCATCTTATCGTCAAACCATTGAGAGTTTACTTGAGGATGCTGTTTTAAAGCGATAGAAACCGCTTTAATAATCATATCATTATACGACACTTTTGTATCCGGAAGCTGGTTAAACTGACTGCGGAAAGCAATCATATTTTCCATATCAAACTCTACATTCAAGTAGTAATGCGGTGCTGTGAATTTTGATTTACCAAGAGACTTGGCAATCGCTTTACGCATTTGAGAATTGTTTACATCCTCATAGCTTTCTTCTCCTGTAGCAACAAATTGTTGCACACCTGCTCCTAAAGCTGCCGGAGTATAGTTCTCAATATCTTTGCGCACTACACGACCGTTTTCTCCACTCCCCGGAACTTTAGCAAGATCAATACCTTTTTCTTCAGCTAGTTTCTTAGCTAATGGTGAAGCAAAAATACGGCCATCGCTAGATGAAGTATTTTTTGCAGGTTTTGATTCTTCTTTTTTAGGAGCCTCCTTTTTAGGAGCTTCTTTCTTAGCTTCCTCTTTCTTCGGAGCCTCCTTTTTAGGCTTTTCTTCTTTCTTAGGCGCTTCTTTTTTAGCACCTCCAGATTTGAAATTACTGATCACTCCAGAAACATCAGTTCCTTCTTCACCAATGATCGCGAGAAGTGCGTCAACTTTTGCAGTTTCGCCTTCTTGAATCCCGATATGAAGTAAAGTTCCTTTATAAAACGACTCAAATTCCATGGTCGCTTTATCTGTTTCTATTTCTGCGAGAATATCACCTTCGTCAACGCTGTCTCCTTCTTTTTTCAACCAAGAAGCAACAGTACCTTCTTCCATCGTGTCGCTAAGACGTGGCATAGTTACCACCTCAACACCTTCAGGAATTTCTGAACCGGCGTCATCAGAAGCTTCTTCTTCTGATGTATCATCGCTCTTTTCTTCACTTGAAGCTTCAGCATCTTCTGCACTATCATCTTCTGAAGTTTCTTCTTCTGAAGTTTCTTCTTCATCTTCAGATCCTGAATCTGCATCAGCGCTTCCGTCGATCAAACCAGAAATATCTTCTCCTTCTTCACCAATGATCGCAAGAAGTGTATCAACATTTGCAGTCTCGCCTTCTTCAATACCAATATGCAACAGCGTTCCTTCATAAAATGACTCGAATTCCATCGTTGCTTTATCTGTTTCGATCTCAGCAAGGATATCACCTTCTTCTACTTTATCACCTTTTTTCTTTAGCCAAGATGCAACGGTTCCTTCTTCCATTGTATCACTAAGGCGGGGCATCTTAATTACTTCTGCCATAATATTATTCTGGTTTATGTGCTAAAAATGGATAATCTTCCTGCTCGTAAACGACATCATACATAACTTCTTTTTCAGGGAAGTCACTTTCTTCAGCAAATTTCTCACACTCGGCAACACGCTTTTTAACGCGCTTGTCAATTGCCTTTAATTCTTCTTCTGTAGCAAATTCTTTCTCTAATAAGATATCTTTCACCTGAGTGATCGGATCGATCTTCTGGTATTCTGCTACCTCATCTTTTGTTCTATACTTTTGAGCGTCACTCATTGAGTGTCCTCTGTAACGATAGGTTTTCAATTCTAAGAACGTTGGCCCATCTCCACGACGTGCTCTAGCAATCGCCTCATCAAAAGCTTCTGCCACAGCCACAGGATTCATAGCGTCTACCGGTCCGCAAGGCATTTCATACCCAAGACCAAGTTTCCAGATATCCTCGTGGTTTGCCGTACGCTTTACTGAAGTTCCCATCGCATACCCGTTGTTCTCAACGCAAAATACCACCGGAAGTTTCCAGTTCATCGCCATGTTAAAAGTCTCGTGTAGCGAACCTTGACGTGCTGCACCATCTCCAAAAAAGGTTAAGGTTACTGCATCACGCTTAAAATACTTATCACCAAAGGCAAGACCGGCTCCTAGAGGAATCTGACCTCCTACAATACCGTGACCTCCGTAAAAACGATGCTCTTTAGAAAAGATGTGCATAGAACCACCTAATCCCATAGAAGTACCTGTCTTCTTTCCGTAGAGCTCAGCCATAACGCGTTTAGGATCTTCTCCCATACCTATTGGCTGCACGTGGTTACGGTAAGCCGTAATCATCTTATCTTTTGTAAGATCCATTGCGTGAAGGGCTCCTGCAAGAATAGCCTCTTGACCATTATACAAATGCAAAAATCCTCTAACCTTTTGCTGAATATAAACTTGTGCCAGTTTATCTTCAAACTTGCGCCAGAAGGACATCTCTTCATACCAATTCAGGTATACCTCTTTTGTGATTTCTTTCATTAAATTATAGATTTATCTATACACTTTACTCACAGTGTGAGTTTTAAAACGAATTGAAAGCTTTGTTCAAATCGTTATTTTATTAAACATACCGAGATTTTTACCGGCATAATTTTACCGCCCAAAAAGACGGAGAACAAAAATAGTATATTCGGGACGAAGCGTGAAAATCTTTGTAGAAAAAATTGAATCGATTACACGTAGGTTTTATGCAATCATCAAAGCCAGAACTTACAGGTATTCTTGGGTAAAAAGAAAAGGCAATAAATTGCTCAAAGAATCACTTTTAAAAATTTTACCGCTTGCTCCCATAAAATAGATCACCACGGGTTGCTTCTGCTTGACTTCATATTCTGCAATAGCTTGACGGCACGCACCGCAAGGTGGTATGGGAGTAGTTGTAGGCTTGTGTTTTGCGGTAGCTGAGATCGCCATCACCTCTAGCATTTCATCAGGGAAGTTAGCTCCTGCATAATAGATCGCTGTTCGCTCAGCGCAAAGACCTGAAGGATAAGCTGCATTTTCTTGATTACTCCCTTTGATAACTTTACCGTTTGAGAGCAACAAGGCCGCTCCTACGTGAAATTCTGAATACGGTGCGTAGGCCGAATCGCGTGCTTCAAAAGCAGCTTCCATCAATCGCTGAATCTCCTGAGGTAATTCTGAAAAATCTTCAAAAACCTCGAGTTCAGATTCGATTTTTATTTTTTTCATACTGAAATTTAGTATTCTATGTATTCATTACCAAAATTGAAGGTAATGCCAAAACGCAGTGTGTTTTCTAAAGGATTGCGTACTTGAGTTGTAGAGAATAAATAAGAAACATCGATGTCTATCGCCGAATATCTAAAGCCAAGTCCTAGTGTGGCGAACTTACGCGCTCCTTTTAAATCGCTTTCATTAAAATAACCTGCACGCAAAGCGAACGCATTATCGTATTTATATTCTGCACCCAAAGACCAGGTAACCTCTTTTATTTCTTCACTTAGTCCATTAGGTGCATCGCCAAAAGACTGAAACATTCCTTCAAAAAAGCCTATAGCTTGATATTCTTCGGTGTCAGAACCATCAATCACGCCGTCCCCGTTAAAATCCTGCGGAGAAGGCACTAGTAGCTTATTAAATTCAAGTCCAACGCCAATTACATTGTATGCATCAAGAATAAAGTCAAAACCTCCGCCCAACCTCATATTTGTGGGAATAAAGTTTTCTTGACCGGCTTCGTCATATTTGATCTTAGGTCCAATATTTGAAATATTGAATCCCGCACGCCAGCGCCCGTTAAAGTCGTCGTAACTTATTTCTTCAGATTGATAAAATCCCGCAATGTCAACACCAATAGAACTCGCCGCACTAGCATCTTCATCGTTGATCTGTAGTTTTAAATTACTGCGCAAATAACGTCCCGCAACTGCCATTGAAAAACGATCTCCCAAACGCAATGCATAAGAAACGTCAAGCGTAAATTCGTTCGGACTAAGAATAAGCGGATTTTCTAATTCGGCTTGAGAAGGATTGCTGCTTTGAATAGACTCAATATCCCCGAGGCTAAAATAGCGCAAGCTACCTGCAAAAGCGCTTCGGTCGTTAATCCGATTAAAATAAGTGATCTGCCCCAGAAAGATATCATCAACGATCTGACTCAAATAAGGCGTGTAATTAAACCCAACGCCTTGCTGTTTTTCAATAAAAGCATACTTGGCAGGATTCCATTGTTGGGCATACGCATCAGGGCGTGTTGCCACCCCTTGATCTCCCATTCCTGCGGCGCGCGCGTCTGCGGCTATCGCCAGAAAAGGAACTCCGGTAGTGATGGGGCGACCTTCAACCTCTTGTGCATTTAAATTTTGAAGAACGGTAAAACAAAAGCCTAAAACAAGTAATGATCTATTCATTAAAAAAAGGGTCTTTTGACAAATATATAGATAAACCTTAGAGGATGACTAATTTCTCAAACTTTTCAACCTTCTTGTTCGTTAACGTAGATTTCACAGTAATCTTATATACATAAACGCCTTTTCCTATTTTTTGACCAAAATCATCCAGTCCATCCCAAGTGATCTCTCTTGATAAAAAGCCCGTTGTGGTCACCACCTGATTGATCGTTTTAACCACTTTCCCTGAAATGGTAAAGATCTGCACCTGCACTTCTAGCGGCTCGTAAGGCCTGTTATGGTTAAACCAAAATTCAGTATAATTTACAAACGGATTAGGATAATTAAGCACACGCTCCAGCTTAAGCTCTTCATCTCCGGCGACCACAAATTGTAGATCAGCCGTAGATGAATTATTGTACGTATCCCAAGCAATGACCGTAACTGTATGTAATCCCGGCTCAAGATCGCGCAGCGTACGCAGTGCTTGCCCGATATTAAAATTATCTACATCGCTCTCATAAAAATCATTGAGAATTATAGGGTTCTCTTCATCACCATCAAGAATGGCGATCAGATCGTGACCAATTCCGCCAGCGGTATTGATTCCGCTTAGATCCTCTAGTTTCACCAACAGTGTGGGCGAAGTGTTTGTTATTCCTCCGCTCACAAAATTCTCATCATTCATATAAAGATTGATGATTGGTCCTTCGTTATCCTCTGTGGCATTCTCGTTTAAACCGCCCACTAAAATCTGCTCATTAGCCCCCGCTTGATCTTCTAAAATTCCGTCTCTTACACTGTAAAAATTCACGCGCCCATTACCTAAAGGAATCGCTGCATCTCTAGGAACCACAAACTCAAAATCAAACAAACCATCACTAACACTCGCCTGACCGCGGTATAAAATAGCACCCAAAGTTTTAAAATCAAGAATCAACAAGTTACCATTAGCATCGGTGACACCATCATTACCTAGCGTCTGCTGATTGATATATTTATCATAAACGGTTGCCGAAAGTTTCCCCTTATAATCAGTGAGTAATTGCCCATTTTCGTCAACGACCTCTCCACTCATTTTCATTCGGCTTAAAGCTTTGAGCGTATCTACTTGCTGCGTAATGGGCGTGTCATTGATCGCCGTCAGACGAATATCCGGTTTGGCAAACGCCAGTTTCATCGCGGGATCACCAATAAAGAAAATAACCCGGCGGTTGTCATCATTGATTTGATTTTTAGTTTCCCGAAGATTTTCAGCAACACTTTTGATGGTATTAGTTCCGAAGGAAAAAAGATTAGACGCTAGGGCTTCATTAAACAAAACCCCCAAGCGCACCGAAATTTCTCGCGTGGTCGCCACCAGACCGACCGCCCCGCCTTGATCATTCCAAAACAATTCTTCTCCCGCTGCCACCCGATTAGGATTATCAAAACGTGTAAACTCACAAGTCACCGTCACAATCAAAGGAAGCCGTTCACCGTTAGCCAGATTTTGCGCATTTTCACGCGTAAATATAAATTCTGAAGCCAGTGTGTTTTCACCCCCGTGTCCCAAATAGGTCATCACCAAAGCACCTGATTCTAAAGCATCAATAATAGCTTCGTTGACTTCAGGATAGCGATCTCCGCCTGCAGAGGATTGCTGCTGGTAACTATCTGCGTGAATCTTCTTGACATTAATAAATGGCTTTTCTTGTTGAATTTGATCACCCAAAGCATCAATAGTAGATTCTAATTCTTCAAACTCCCAAGGCTGATCTACATCATCAGAAACCAGCACAAAATTGTTTCGCCAGCGACCAAAAGAGGCCCTTTCATCATAGCTTATAATTTTATCAACCGCTGTCTTAGCGAGCATCGGTGTATCGGCAAGAATTCGCCCAACTGCAATATCCAGGCGATCTGAACCTCCACTCCCGGCCGGACTATTGTTTTCAATCACGCCTTCTGTTGCATCCATCGCCCCGAAATAATCATCACTCATATAGGATTGCGATTGTGAAAAACTATAATAGGTGTTAAAAGTAGGCACCATATTATTATTGCGATCTACCCGATCTTTGTAGTCAAAAGAAGTGTCTCCAAACAAACAGAGGTACTTCAACCTGTTTTCAGCCGATGACGCATTGGCATAAACATAACGCACCAAATTGCGAATCGCACCAATATCTTGCTTCCCGGAGCTGAACTCGTTGTAAATTTCATCTAACGCAACAACTTTTACACGCAAGCCACGATACAGCCTGTTGTGATTTGCCAGTCGTTCGGCCTGAGAACGCAGCAGATCATTAGTAATTATCAGGTAATCAACATCCTCAAAACTCCCCGAAGATTGAAAAATAGTTCCTTTTAAATCTTGATTGGCTACGGAAGTATTCTCGGGGTCAATTAGCGGTTCAAAATAATCATCAGGATGAATGGCTACATATTTTTTAGCAGCATTCAAATACGTCTGAAACGTCAAAGTCGCCAAAGCTTCACTATTATCCACTACGCGCACTGTGGATTGATCGGTAATTTCCCAAACTTCAGCAAACCCTGAAGCATTTTGCAATTGATATCGCCCTATTTCATTTGAAACTTCAGGAGCAATCCCATTAAATTTTAGTTGACCTCCGGTTCCTGATAAATTACGCGTAGCTCCAACTCCTATAAAATCCAGATAACCTTCGCTTGAAGGATTTCCGCTATTGTTATATTCTAACTGAACACTAATATTATCTCCCGCAGTAGTAACCGTAGGGTTCGCAGCCAGATAGGCATAACTATCATAAAAAGCCTCCCGAGCTAGAACAGATTCGTTGATTGGCAAAATATTCAAGCTCGCCACAGGCTGATTGTTTACACGCACCGCAAAAGAGGTTGACGATTCTGAAATTGCGGCTGTGTACACCCGTAAATCCACAGGCGCATCGGCCACCCGATTGGGAAATTTAAATTCGAAATCCTGCAAGTTTTCAACATCAAACCGCGTTGCAAACCATCGCCTGCCCAGATTTAAAAGATTATACTCATCGCGCTCGTAAAATTGGTACTCCCTAAAAGTTGTGATGTTTCTCGTTGCTGCGGTTGTCGGCTCTACTAAGGACTGTACGCGTAAGCCGGAAGTTCCATCAGCAGTAATAAAATAATAAGAGCGATCATCGTATGCATTGATATGAGTTAAACTTTCTGCATTAAACCGCCGGGTCCCTTCCCCATAAAATAAAATGTAATCTTCACGATCAAAGCTTCCATCCTCACCACCCACTACTTTAATCGCAAGTTCTTGTGGGTCAAAAACTGTATTGTCTTCATTTTTGAGCGGAAGCATCGCACCACCATCCCCATAAATTTTTAAAGCTTGCGGATTGATCGTACGAGGGTTAAATCCCAGGCGCTGCAAAAAATCATAATCCACCTTAAAAACCCCGGTAGTATCTACATAAAACTTATAAAAAGTCCCCGATCGTAAAATAGAGTTACTGCGTTGTGGATTTTTATGCTGTGTTGAAATCGCACTGCGGTTGCGATCATAAGCGATAGTGAACCGCTTCACCCTTTTCACGACTCCATTTTGCTGAATGATAGGCGCAAAACTATACTCAAAATACCGAGTTCCGCGAGCTCCTGAGAACTGAACTTGTAAGTCGTGCGATTCTGGAACTTGTTCTAAACGCAGCTGCTTTAGTGCTGACAGAGAAAGTGTCTCGTAAACAACACGCTCTAATCTTACCGATTTTAGATCAAAAGTTTCATTGGTTTTCCATTTGTCTGCGTATCGCACACCAGACCGTGCAGCATACACAAAATGTTCTGGCGTGAAACCGGGTACTTTATGCGGTTTTGCACTAAAAGAAACATTCACTGCATCTTGCCAAGAAATCTCATGAGTTTTTTCTTGCCCAAAAAACACCTCAGTATTCAGCACACTTAAAAGGACAAAAAACAGGAAAAATTTTAAGTAGTTATTCTGCATGCAATCGCGTTCTTAAAACTAACATAAACCTTTTAAATCAGACTACTATACTAAACGCTTGTGATTTTCGTTAATAGCCTTGTAAACCCCAATGAATCATAAAGATTAAGCATTTGCAAAAATGAATTATTTATTGCAATTTGGGCACTTTATAGTATATTGCAGTCCCAAATCTTCTTAAGAATTTACACATATGAATAGGAATCTTGTGTTTAGAACGCTTGTTTTTGGCCTTTCAACGATACTTTTCGTTAGCTGTGGCCGCAACGGCAAAGACTACAAAAACAGTTCCCGTGCCACCGGTTGGAGTATCAATGACCGCGATGGAGGCTTTCAGGCCAATACAGATTACAAAGAGCAAGAGGCTGCACCAGGTCTTATTTTTATTGAAGGTGGAACTTTCACCATGGGTCGTGTTCAAGACGACGTAATGCACGATTGGAACAACACCCCTACGCAACAGCACGTACAATCTTTTTACATGGATGAAACTGAGGTTACTAACCTTATGTATCTTGAATATTTAGATTATCTAAAACGTGTTTTCCCACCCGAAGAAGCAAACTATAGAAACATCTATTACGGTGCATTGCCAGATACTTTAGTATGGCGTAACCGATTAGGTTTTAACGAAACTATGACTGAGAACTACCTAAGACATCCTGCTTACGCACGATATCCGGTAGTAGGCGTGAGTTGGATTCAAGCTGTTGAGTTCAGTACTTGGAGAACCAACCGTTATAACGAGTATGTTTTAGAACAAGAAGGTTTTACGCAAAAAGGAGCAAAATATAATGTAGATGCACAATCTACTTTTGACACAGACACCTACTTACAAGCACCTAGCTTAACTTATGGTGGTCAAGACGACGTGATCAGAGGCGGAAAAGCTTCAGCGCAGCGCGAAAAGAATAATACTCCTCGTGCTAACCCGAACAATCCTGGCGCAGGAACGGAAGCGAAAGACATTTATGTTCAAATGAAAGATGGTATTATTTCAACCACAAAATACCGTCTTCCAACCGAAGCTGAATGGGAATATGCTGCACTAGGTCTTGTAGGCTTAAGAGAGTACAATGTGTACCGCGGTAGAAAAAAATACCCTTGGGATGGTGCTTACACACGCTCTGGAAACCGCAAAACACGTGGTGATCAATTAGCCAACTTTAAACAAGGTGACGGTGACTACGGCGGGATTGCAGGATGGTCTGACGATAATGCTGATATTACTGCTGAAATTAAGTCATACGAACCTAACGATTTTGGACTTTATGATATGGCCGGAAACGTTTCAGAATGGGTTGCCGATGTGTACAGACCTATTGTTGATGATGAGTATAATGACTTTAACTACTATCGTGGTAACGTGTATACTAAAAACGCAATCAACGAAGATGGCACTGTAAAGATCCTTACTACAGAAGATATCGTTTATGACACTTTAGAAAATGGAAAAATCGTAGCTCGCAATCTTCCTGGAGAAATTTTGCAGGTTCCTGTTGATGATGAAGAAACGTATTTAAGAACCCAGTTTTCTGAAAGCGACAACCGAAACTTTAGAGATGGTGATAAACAATCATCTAGATATTACCAGAGTTTCTCAGACACAGAATCTGACAATGACCGTATGTATGACTCTCCGGTAAACCGTATTTCTGCTGGAGAAGAAGGGATGGTTAAAGAATATGATAAACAAAACGATCGTACTACCCTTGTAGATGACGAAGTTCGAGTTTATAAAGGAGGCTCTTGGAGAGACCGAGAATATTGGTTAGACCCGGCCCAGCGTAGATATTTACCACAAACGATGGCTACAGACGATATTGGATTTAGAAACGCGATGTCTCGTGTAGGCTCAAAATCTACAAAGAATAAAAGTCCGCGTAACTAAATAAAGTACTAATCTTATTTAAACGCCCTAAGTTCACTAGCTTTGGGCGTTTTTTTATTCCTGCATATGACTATTCAAGAGATTCATCACTTATTCCTGAAAAGCGACGGAATAAGCACCGACACCAGAGCGATTCGTAAGAACACACTTTTTTTCGCCCTCAAAGGCGCCAATTTTAATGGAAACACCTTTGCTGATCAAGCTTTAGCCTCCGGCGCATCTTATGCAATTGTTGATGAGGAAGCATTTGACACCGGTGATAAAACTATTCTGGTAACCGATGTTTTAAAAACGCTTCAGGAACTGGCTTACACCCATAGAAAATATTTAGACATTCCCATTCTGGCACTTACCGGAAGTAACGGAAAAACCACCACCAAGGAACTTATTAATAAAGTTCTTTCTAAAAAATTTAATACGACAGCCACGCAGGGCAACCTCAACAACCATATAGGCGTACCGCTCACCCTCCTATCTATGACTAAAAATACCGAAATAGGTATTGTAGAAATGGGCGCTAATCACATTGGCGAAATTGCAGAACTCGCAGCAATTGCAGCGCCCGATTTTGGGTACATCACTAACTTTGGAAAGGCGCACTTAGAAGGTTTTGGTAGTGTTGAAGGTGTAATTCAGGGAAAGAGCGAACTCTATGAATATCTCATAGCACATAAAGGCACGTTGTTTTTAAATCTGGATGACCCTATTCAGGCAAAAAAAGTAAAAAGCACGCACAGTTTTTGCTTCAGCGCATTTGAAGACGCCGACACAAAAATCGTTTATCAAGAAGCGCAGCCCTTTGCCAATTTTGAATTTGATGCTTTGCACGTGCAAAGCAATCTGATGGGCCAATACAACACCATCAACTTGGCCGCAGCTGCAACTATTGGGATGTTCTTCAAAATTGATAAAACAGCTATTAAAGAAGCTCTGGAATCTTATATACCCACAAATAACAGGTCGCAGATCATCAATAAAGGCAAGCAAACCATCATACTTGATGCATATAATGCCAACCCCACCAGTATGGCTGCAGCGCTTCAGAATTTCTCAGCCTTAAAGGGAGCGAATAAAATCGCATTTCTTGGGGATATGTTTGAATTGGGAGATACCGCGCACGAAGAGCATCAGATCGTAGCAGACACCTGCGCAAACCTCAACATTGATTATACGGTATTTTTAGGAAAGAATTTTGGCAAAGTAAAAACGTCGGGATATAAATACGAAAATCTTGAAGCCCTTCAAAAGTCAGGATTTCCAGAGGTTTTGCAGAATAAATTAAAAGAAGCTACAATCCTCATTAAAGGTTCCCGCGGAATGAAGTTAGAAGGTTTATTAGATCTATTAGACAGCAACAATTAGTAATTTTAAAGTAATCAGAATTTACTCCACAATTTTCTCAATAAGCAGAACATCTCTGAGGGAAGTTTATAAGGTATTGACGGGATATACTTTAATTTAGATACAATGTTTTTACCAGATACCCTTTGGCACCAATAAAAATGAGCCTATAAAGTCCCCTATTCTTTATAAGCCCATTTTAAATCTAAATCCAACAAGATTTTTTTGTAATTATAAAAGCATCAATTTAAAATGACCTGTAATTACAAATGCAATATACTTGTGATATCTTATATTGAAAATACCCGATAGCGGGTATTTTTGGCAAATGCAATGCATAAAAAAAGCTTAAGTCTTTAAACCTAAGCTTTCAAGTGGGACATATTGGATTCGAACCAATGACTTCCACGTTGTCGACGTGACACTCTAAACCAACTGAGTTAATGTCCCGGAAAATGCCGCAAATCTAATGTAGTTTTGACAAATATCAAATAAAATAAGACAAGCTTCTAAAAATAAAAAATTGTCATATTTTAACGCTTAAATTCGTTTTTTGATAATTTCAAGTAACGCTTTTATTACAATAATCAATACTTCACACAAACCATACACTATGTCACTTATTAAGAGAACAACTTTTTACAACAGATTTTTTCTGTTACTAGTACTGACCACTTTTGCCATCTCATGTGGTGAAAAGAAAAAATCTGATTCCGAGACCACTCAAATCACAACCGAAACTGAGGAAGCATCTAATTTTGGCGGACTCGCTTTATACACGCTGAGAGATGCGATGGCCCAAGACCCAAAAGGCACTTTACAAACCGTTGCTGAAGATGGCTATGCCTATGTTGAAGCTGCAGGATACGAAGATGGAATGTTCTACGGAATGACACCAGAGGCTTTTAAAAGCTTTTTAGACAGCATCAACATCTCTCCTATGAGCACGCATCAAGGGTCGGTTAGTTTAGAGAATGCTGATCAAATGATCGCTGATGTTAACGCAGCCGGGTTCAAGTATTTTGTAGTACCGGTTCCGCCGATGGGAATGTTCACTTTTGATGCCGAGTCACAGACTTTAGGAATGGAAGGTACTCCTAAAGAACTTGCAGATATTTTAACCACGTTAGGTAAAAAATGCAAAGAGCAAGGCCTTACACTACTGTACCACAATCACGATTTTGAATATAAAGAAAATGCAGAAGGTATTATCCCAATTGATTATTTGCTTGAAAACACTGACCCTGAATTTGTGAATTTTCAGATGGATCTTTATTGGGTAACCAAGGCCGGTGCAGATCCTGTCGCATATTTTGAGAAGTATCCGGGTCGTTTTAAATTATGGCACGTTAAGGATATGGATGATCAAGGGCGCTTTGCTCCGGTAGGGGAAGGCAGTATTGACTTAGCTAGAATATTAGCCAATAAGGAAAAATCAGGGATGGAATACTATTTTGTAGAACAAGATCAAACCTTCAATCACGAGCCGCTAGAAGCGATCAAAATCAGCCACAAGGCTTTAGGAGAACTTGGTTTCGAATAGGTCTTAAGAGCAAGACTAAACAAAAACCTGCTTTTACGAGCAGGTTTTTTATTTTAATTCAATGAAAAATCAGAAAACAAGTACTCAAAGCAAATCTCAACATCGTATTAGTTTAGAGCGCAACCAAAAACAAAAAGGCTTCACATTTCTGTGAAGCCTTGTCTTTGCTAGTAGCGGGAACTGGACTCGAACCAGTGACCTTCGGGTTATGAGCCCGACGAGCTACCTACTGCTCTATCCCGCGATATTGGACGGCAAATATACAACCCTTTTTCTGTTCCCACAAGGGGTTTTGAAAAGTTTTTTTTCACTCGTGTAATATTATCGTTTCAATAACATTTAGTAGGCTGACTATTAGATATCTTTATCAAGATGAAAAAAATTTTAATTGGCCTTTTAATTTTAATTGTACTGCTGGGAGCGGCTGCAATTTACCTCAACACGTATCTAGAAAATCAATTAAAAGGAATAATTGAAAACGAATTACCGCAATCGCTTTCCTTAGAATATAAAGATTTAGAAATAGACAGCTGGCAAGGAAATGCCAGTTTGAGCAACGCCACGGTGCGTATAAATATCACCGATACCGTACCTAAAAGCGAAGTAAAAAATGCCACCGTAAAACTTACCGGTTTTAATCATTGGACATACTTTAAAAGCAAAGACATTTACTTTAACGAGGTCAAGATTCACGCCGACACTCTTACACACTACAGACAACCCAAAAAGAAGGAACAAAAGAAGTCTAAAGACAATGACAGCCTTAACAACCCTATTGCTGCTGAAAAATTAGACCGAAAATTTAAAATCAAAGATTTTCAGCTCACCGCAGATTATATACAGATCTTAAAACCTGAATCTGCCGAAGTAGCATTGCGCACGGCACATTTTGATTTTAGTTTAAAAAATGTTACTCCGGCACAATCCCAGCGTATTCTTCGGCCATTTGAATATGAAGATGTTTTGATCAAGACCGATTCGCTCTACTTTAAAATGAATGTCTTTGATGCATTAAAGATTGGTCATCTAGAATGGAATGGCACCGCCTTAGAATTACTGGAAACACAATTACTCACAGAGGTCTCCCGTAGTAGGCTGAGCGAGCTCATAGATAAAGAAAGAGATCACGTCAATTTTCAAATAAAAAGGCTTCATTTTAAGGATTTAAAATATGGTCAAAACGAGGGTAAATTCTTTTTTAACAGCCCAAAATTAACCCTTGACACTCCGGCTTTAAATATTTACCGCGACAAACGTGTGGCTGATGATTACACCACCAAACCCCTGTATTCTAAAATGCTTCGGGAGTTGCAATTTGATTTGATGATTGACACGATTAAAATTCAAAACGGTGCGATCTTATATACTGAACGTGTTAATAACGAAGCCGAAGCAGGCCAACTTCAGTTTGATCAACTTAATGCGACATTGACCAATGTAGGTAACACATACAATTCGGGCGAAAAAAAGACCGCTATCGCTATTGATGCGCGCTTTATGCAGCACGCTCCCATCACTATCGACTGGGATTTTGACATCAACGATCCTCAAGATAAATTCAAATTGATAGGCACCTTGTCTCATCTACCGGCAAACGAACTGGAAGCTTTTACCGGCCCTAATCTAGGCGTAGAAATGACAGGAAATGTTGCACGCACGTATTTTACCATTTACGGCACAGATTACAGTTCGCATATCGATATGCAAATGACCTACGATGATTTTAAAGTTAGCATCTTAAACAAGGAAAAGAAACGCAAGAAATGGCTAGTTTCAACACTTGCTAATATCTTTATTGCCAAGACTAGTAAAAATGAAGAAGGAGGCTTTAAAGAAGGTTCTGGCGACGTAAATAGAGATCAGAACAAATCATTCTTTAATTATTTGTGGCTCAATTTAAAGGAAGGGATGCTTAAAACCGTTACCGCGCTAGACTAATCCTGACTCGCTATCCAATTCATAGCTTCCATACGGCGATCGATGGTGAAGTTGCGCAGGTCTTTACCTATAACCGCTTTATTGAAATTTGCAATAGCGTGAATCCATTTTCGATTGGTTACCATGGCTACTTTATTCAATTGATTTTTATGTTGCATCGGGAAAATTCCTGCAATAAAAACCGCGTCGAGACTGAAGCGCTCAATATTGTTATCTTCTAAATACAGGTTAATGCTGTCGTGCTTTTTAAACTTATCAAGAATTGCACCTTTAAGTTCTTGAACGGCTTTATAATCCATCGTACCTTCTACGATGTAACCAATAGAATTATCAGAAAGACTGAAATCAAATAACACAGAGAGGGGTTTTAAACAAATATAGAAATTTATTGTTCAATGCTTGTAGCCTCAAAAGTCATCAAGACGCCATCTTCATAACCTACTGTAAGTTCGATAGGATTACAACACACTTCGCAATCCTCAACATACACTTGACGCCGTACCGAGGTATCTAACAACATCGATATTTCTTCCCAACAATACGGACACTGAAAAAAATGTTCTTCCATTTTAAAATTCAATATTGAGCAATTGCCCAATCTGTTGCAGTAGCTGAAGTTCGGCAAATTTAGCTTCATATTTAGCTAAATTTTTATTGGTTTGTGCGTTGATCAAATTAATCTGTGCCTGCCTAAATTCGATCGAAGTAATCTGACCAAGATTGAAACGCTCTTTAGACCGCTCAAAATTATTTTTATTGGTAATTACATTCTGTTCTTGAATCTCAAACACTTCCACCAGGTTTTCGTAATTCCCCAATGCATTAGCAACGTCACGCGCCACTTCTAGTTTGATTTGCTGCTTGAGCAATTCCTGATTGTTTTTAGCGATTTTAGCATTCTTAAACTGCGTGATACTTGTACCGCCGTCAAAAAGATTCCATCGTAAGCTTAAGCCCCCTTGCCAGCCTGTATTTTGACGCGTACTTCCTCCAAAAAATGCCGAAGCAGGAGAGATAGATTGATTCCAGCCATAAGAACCGCTCAACCCTACTGTTGGTAAAAAGCGCGCTTTAGAAGATTGAATATCATATTCACTTAAAGTTATTGCAGATTCACTTTGAAGAATGCGCACATTGTTCTCTTCAGCCATATCAATATACGATTCTAACTGAATTTTAGGAATGAACACTACATTAGTATCTACCGCAAAACCTTCCTTAAGATCCCGGGCCAGAACCACATTCAGATCTCGTTTAGTGTTTTGTAAGAGCTGTCGTGTGTTCATCAGGTTGATACTATCATTAGTCACATCTACCTCAGCGTTCAGCACCTCAAGTTTCGTGTTCTGGCCATAATCAAATTGATAACCCGCCCGCTTCACACGATTACGAGAGATCTCAAGAGTCTGCTCTAAAATCTCAACATTTTTAGTCAATCGGGCTACTTCATAGTACACAGAAAACAACTGCAACACCGTATTTTCAATGGTTTCTCTAGCTTCAAGCTTAGAGAGGTTATACGTTTCCTTTAAACTTCTGTAATTATACAAACGCCCTAAACCGTCAAACAAGGTATACTCCAAATTCACCGAAGCATTATACGTTTCTGACCTTGCATTATTTAGGTCAAAAGAACCACCGTCATCACGATCTGTACTTTGATCCTGCACGCTGTAATTGGTCCCCGCCAGGCCAAAAACTGTAGGCAGATAATTTGAATTCAGAAGATCTGCATTATTCTCAGCGATCAAGACCGAGTTACCGGCAACCGCAATGTTATAGTTATTTTCTAAAGTCTGTGCTATTGCTTCTGCTTTAGACAGTACTTGCTCTTGAGCTACTCCAACAACTCCTTGCAAAACGAATAACAAGGAAAGCAATGTAAATTGTAATCTAGTGCGCTTCATCTTGCTCTTTTAATTCTTTTATAGCTCGTTCTACTTCTTCTCTGCTTGGTTCTTTTCCGGTACGTACCCAAGCTGCTTTGGTTTTAATTGTATTTGAGATAGAAAGCAACAACGGCAGCATAAGTAATGTTAGAATTGTCGCTACTCCTATTCCGTAGGAAATAGAGATCGCCATAGGCTTTAAAAATTGGGCTTGCCTACTCTTTTCTAAAAGCAGCGGCGCGAGTCCTGCAATGGTGGTAATACTTGTCAAGAAAATAGCTCTAAAACGTGATTTACCGGCATCTAACAAGGCTTCTTCAAATTTAACTCCCGCTTTAAGCGAACCGTTTAACTTACCTATAAGTACAAGACCATCGTTGACCATAATCCCGATCAAAGCGATAATCCCTAATGCTGAAAGCACATTGATAGGGAAATCATGAAAATAATGTCCCCAAGCAACCCCTATGATACTGAACGGAATCATAAAGAGCAACAAGAACGGCTGACTATAACTGCGGAAGGTAAACGCAATAGTCGCATAAATCAAGAACAGAATCACCCAAACCACTTTATTCGCGGAATTACTCAATTTTTCTGCCTCACGATTTTGACCTTCATAAGAAACCGAAATCGTAGGGTATTTTGAGAGTATCTCAGGCATTACATTTTGCTGAATATCAGCCATAATATCTGTTACACTTCCGTTAGGATCAGCCATATCTGCATTGACTTGAATTTCACGCTGTCCTTCTAAATGGCTTATAGACTCGTCGCCTCTTGATATGGTGTATGTCGCGATCTCACGCAATGGGATGCGATCTCCCGTTGGAGTTACAATACGCATATCATCTAGATCATTTAGGCTGCTACGATCACTGCGATCATAACGCACCCAAACCCGTATCTCATCTTGACCACGCTGAAAGCGCTGTGCTTGTGTTCCAAAAAATCCGCTACGTACCTGCCCCATCACACTATTTAGATTAAGCCCAAGTGCATAGGCAGTCTCTTTCAGTTGAATTTGGATTTCTTTGATTCCCTCAGGATCGGTATCTACAACATCTCTAAGTAAAATATTATCCTCTAACTGCGCTCGCAATTCTTCTTTTGCAGCCTCAAGTTCTTCCGTATTGTTTCCTAACAAAGAAACCGAAATAGGACTTCCTCCAAAATTTCCACCAGAACCAAAAGTAAGCCGCTCTACACCAAAAACAGGCCCTACTTCATCCCGAATCGCATTAGTAATATCTGGTGATGCAAAATCTCTGTATTCACCGGGAAGCAAATTGATACGTAAAGAAGCTTTATTATTTCCGGGACCTACGCGCTTTATGATATTTTCTATCACTTGCATTTGATCTGTTTGTCTCGAGGTAAAATCTTCATTTACCCTCCAGGCAGCGTTCTCAACCATCGTGATGATACTGTCTGTGCGCTCTGGATTAGTACCTTCGGGCATAAGTAATTCGATCCTAACCGTGTCACTCGCCACACTAGGAAATAACGTCACTCCTACCACACTACCCATAATCGAACTTATGGTCAGTACCAGCATTGCTAGAAGAATACAGAACGCCAGCAGTTGATTTTTTAGCACATACGTCAGTGTAGGCGCATAGAGCTTATCACGCATATAGCTCATAAACTGATCTCCTTTTTCATTGAAGAAACGCAGCTTATACAAAAACTTGTCAATGCCTTTTTTTGATGCAATATCAATTTCAGACTCGTGAACCAAGGCTTTACTATGCGCAATATGCGCCGGTAAAATGATCAATGCCTCGACTAGCGAAACGACCAATGTAAGAATAACCACTGTGGAAACTTCGCCGAAAAATTCACCAATTCTACTATCTAAAAATAAAAAAGTTGAAAACGCCAATACCGTAGTAATGATCGCTGAGATAATAGGCGGAATCACCTCTAAAGTACCATCTATCGCAGCACGAATTGGTGTTTTACCAATCTCGTAATGCTGGTAAATATTCTCGGAAATCACTATCCCATCATCTACTAAAATCCCGATCACGATAATCATCCCAAACAAGGAAAGCACATTTATGGTAACTCCGAATCCTCCTGCAAAAATGAACATTCCTAAAAACGCTACCGGAATACCGGCAGCTACCCAAAATGCCAGACGCGTATTAAGGAAAAAGGATAAAAACAGCAGTACCAGCAAAATTCCTTCGGCTCCATTAACCACCAATAATTTGGTACGCTGCTCTAAACGCACCGAAGAATCTGAGGTAATATCAAGCTGTACCGCTTCATAACGCGCATTAAAATCTTCAATATATTCTTTGACTTTCGCAGCTGTGGGAAGTAAATCTTCATTATTCGTATTGCTGATCTCAACGTTTACAGCCAAATTTCCATTGAAATAAGATGCATTAGGTGTTTCTGAAAAACGATCTCTAATAATAGCTACATCGCTTAGACGCACAAGAGAACCATCAGCATCTGCACGAACGATAAGGTTGGTAAGCTCTTTACCATAATACGCACGGTTATTCGCTCGAATAAGGTAATCTTCTGTTTCGGTTTTTATATTTCCTCCTGTAGTCAGAATGTTGGCTCTAGAAACCGCCTGTGCCACTTCTTGAAAAGTTAGACCGTAGGCTAATAAGTCATTCTCTCTAACGGCGATCTCAATTTCTTCCTCAGGAAAACCGGTGATCTCAATTTGAGAAATTCCATCCATCGCTCGTAAATCGTACTCAATAGATCGAGCAATTTGTTTCAGCGTAGCTAAATCTAGCGTAGCTCCACTTACCGCAAAACTAATGGTTTCCCGTATCGCTTCTTGTTTGGCGACTACTAAAGGCTCCATTCCTGTAGGGAAACTAGGAACACGATCTACGGCATTTTTCACTTCAGCAAGAATGACATTGATGTCCTCGCCCTGTTCAATTTCGATCGTTACGCTCCCTCCATTTTCGCGAGAAGTAGAGGTTACACGATCTATCCCAACAAGTCCTTTAAGGTTATCTTCGATTTTCAGAATGACTCCTTCTTCAATTTCCTGAGGCGCCGCGCCCGGATACGCTACACTGATCGTAATGATCTGTGAATCGATAAGCGGAAAGAAAGAGGAACGCATACGCAGGATACCGATGATTCCAAAAATCACAAATGCGAGTATCACCACATTTACGGCAACACTGTATTTTATAAAATAGCTTATAATTTTTTTCATAAGCCTACTCTGATGGTGTTGCTTGATCTTCAAAAATCTTAACCCGCATTCCTGCATAAGCACCAGGAACCGATTTAGAAAGGTATTTTGTTCCGTCAGGAAGACCACTAATCACGGCTTCTTTATCTGAAAAATACACTGGATTTATCTCTACCAGATCCAGCACACTATCTTTCACTACATAGATCTGCGAGTTATCAACCAGCAATTGACGCGGAATACTTATCGCATCAGGTTCATCTCTTGCTTCAAGATTAGCCTGAAGATACATACCTTCTTTAAGCTTTTCTGAACCTTTGACTTCGATGAAAACTCTTATAGTTTGTGTAGCCTGATCTACCCTACCATTGATGCGCACAACTTTACCCATAAAATTTTCGATGTCATTTCGGTCAGAAAGACGTACTTCTTCTCCTATTTCGAGTAAATCACTAAAACGCTTACTTACAGCAACCTCAAGTTCATATACCGAAGTATCTATAAACTCTCCTAGCTTTTGCCCCGAGCGCACTAAAGTTCCCTTATTGACCAAGGCTTCCGTTAAGATTCCTGAGAAGGGTGCTACGATGCGATATTTACCCAAGCGTTGCTCCAAGTTTTTCACGTTATAGTAAGAAGAAAAGATACCGCGGCCCGTTATAAAATAACGTTCTTTCTCAGAAGCGGTCTCCGGAAGTTCCGGCGTACTTGTGTTGATATCAAAACCATCAAGATAACGCTGCCACTTCTCGTAATAATCCGGATAATCTAATCGTAAATCCGGCATTATGGAAGTGATCAAATTGAATAATTCGCTTTTAGCTGCCTGCACCGAAGCGTAATATTCTGACGCATCTAAGTTGAGTAAAGTTTGCCCTCTGCTATACTGCTGTCCGGGTTTAAAATCGTGAGCGCTAGATCTAAAAACGCCTTGAACTTCTGCATAAAGCTCAAGTCTATTTTTTGCTGTGAGATTACCATTTGCCGGAATGACTATGGGTACCGTGCGGTTTTGAACTTCTTTTACAAAAACCGTTTTAACCTCTTTAACGATTTCGGTAGGCATTTCTTTATCGCGTGTTGCGATAAAATAACCTATGGTGACTGCTATGCCCAATATGAGAATAGCAACGATAGCGCGTACAGCTTGAAGCATTTATATCCTTTTATGAAAAAATTAACTATTCGCAAAAATACCCGACTAATCGAGTCGAATAGTTAAAAAAAGCATAAAAAGCAATTTTAGCTGTAGGATTCCAATTCAATTGATACACTTTCCCACCTTTCCATAAGCTGCTCTACCTTTTTCTTTTTGGCTTGATATTTATCAAAAAAGTCAGGGTTTGAACTCGTTTTCTCGTAATCTGCAGCAAGCTCATCATCCATAGTTTTCATCTGACGCTCCAGCTTATTCACTTCAGATTCTATATTACTTAACTGATTACTTAACGACTTGATTTTCTTTTGATCTTTATAGGAATCTTTGGTAAGGGTGGTTTCTGCCTTAACCTTTGCTTTCGGATCTTTTTTCTCTAAATCCCTAAGGTTTTCAACAGCTCTTTTTTCAAGATAATAATCAATATCGCCTAAGTATTCTTTGATCTTATGATTTCTGAATTCATAAACCGTGTTTGTTAGACCTTGAAGAAAATCCCGGTCGTGCGATACAATTAGCAAGGTACCTTCAAAACGTTTTAAAGCCTCTTTAAGTACATTTTTTGATTTGATATCAAGGTGGTTGGTGGGCTCATCCATTACCAACACGTTAAAAGGCTGCAACATTAATTTTGCTAACGCCAGACGATTACGCTCTCCACCCGAAAGTACGCGTACATATTTCTCAACTTCGTCTCCTCTAAATAAAAACGAACCTAAAATATCTCGCACCTTACTTCGGTTTTTCTCATTAGCTGCGTCAATCATCGTATCGAGCACGGTTTTGCTTCCGTCAAGATGGTCTGCTTGATTCTGAGCAAAATATCCTATCTGCACATTATGACCAAGTTTTAACGTCCCTTCGTGAGTGATTTCGTCAACAATAATTTTAGCGAGTGTAGATTTTCCTTGACCATTTTGCCCCACAAAAGCGGTTTTACTATCACGCTCTACCAAGAGGTCTATGCCATCAAGTACTTTTTTCTCACCATAACTTTTCTTAACTCCGTCTGCTTCGATCACAACTTTTCCGGGAACCACAGAAACCGGAAAATTGAGCGTCATCACACTATTATCATCTTCATCAACCTCAATCACATCCATACGATTGAGCTTTTTGATCAGTGACTGTGCCATCGTCGCTTTTGAAGCCTTTGCTCTAAACTTCTCGATGAGTTTTTCGGTCTGCTCAATTTCTTTTTGCTGATTCTTCTGCGCTGCCATTTGCTGCTCACGCATCTCTTTACGCAAAACTAAATATTCAGAATACGGTTTTGGGTAATCGTAAATTTTACCTAGCGAAATTTCTATCGTACGATTAGTCACATTATCTAAGAACATTCTATCGTGCGATACGATCACCACAGCCCCGGCATAGTTTCGTAAAAAACCTTCAAGCCAAATTATAGACTCAATATCTAAGTGGTTAGTAGGCTCATCAAGAAGTAACACATCATTGTTCTGAAGCAGCAATTTTGCGAGTTCAATACGCATACGCCACCCTCCGGAAAAGGTATCGGTAATTCGATTAAAATCTTCGCGATTAAAACCAAGCCCCATCAAAATACGCTCAGTCTCCCCCTGATAATTATACCCGCCGTGAATCTCGTATTGCTGCTGCACTTCATTAAGCTCGACCATCAGGTCGTGATAAAATTCACTTTCGTAATCGGTACGCTCTGCAAGCTGCGTGTTAATTTCCTCGAGTCGTTTTTCTAAAGTTTTGATCAGCTCAAATGCTTGATACGATTCTTCAAGCACCGTTCTACCTTCTACAAAATCTATATCCTGCTTTAAAAACCCGATCTGAATATCTTTATCTGTAGCGATCTGGCCCGTGTCATATTCTTGTTCTCGAGAAATAATGCGTAACATTGTTGACTTTCCTGCACCATTTTTACCCACGAGTCCAACGCGGTCTCCCTCTCCTAATCTAAAGGTTACTTCTTCAAATAAATATTCTCCCTGAAATGAAACAGAAAGGTTATGTATGTTAAGCATCTTGCATAATTTTAAGGCGCAAAGTTATCATTAAATAAGAGACTTTAAAGCATTAAATAAAATCGGTTTTGGTAACTCGTGTTACGTATAGAATCTTTGAAAGTGCGTATTTTTACAGTATGAAAAATATCTTCAAAGGAAATCCGCTCTATAGCATTTTTACAGGCAGCTGCCCGGTTTGCCAACAGGAAAGTATGTATGTAAAAAGCAATCCGTATAAGTTATCTTCTACCTTAAAGATGCACGAGCGCTGCTCGCATTGTCACACAAAATATAAAATTGAACCTTCATTTTTTTACGGCGCTATGTATGTGAGTTACGCCGTGGGTATTGCTTTTGCGGTGGCCGCATTTGTAATTTCTTATTTTTTTATAGGCACAAGCTTAGTAACCGCTTTTTTCGCTATCATTGGCACGCTATTTATTTTTGCACCAATAATAATGCGTCTAAGCCGGAATATCTGGATTAATTTTTTCTTTGATTACGATCCGAAAAAAACAAATAAAGCACCTAGAACTTCTTCGGAAAACGCATAATTGATAGTTCTTCATCTAGCGCCTCACCCAATTCAAGATGCGCATAAAGTTGCTGCGCAAGGTAAGGTGCCATCATTGTTCCGCGAGTTCCTAAACCATTAAGAAGCACGAGTTGTTTATACTGTGGATGAACGCCCAAAAGCGGCCTGCGATCACCGGTCGTTGGTCTCACAGCAGCATGTTGTGCTACGACCTCAAATTCACATTTGAGCACCTTATTTAATTTCTTAATAAGTTCCTTTCGCGCCTCTTCTGTGGGTATCGAATCTTTATCCTTCCAATTGAAAGTCGCGCCTACTTTATACATATCATTGCCTAATGGAATTATAAAAAATGAAGCTTTCACAGCTTGAGTGAGTTTTAAACCCGGCGCGTGAATATCTATATATTCTCCCTTATTCCCCACTAACGGAAGCTTGTTAAAAAAAGGATTTTTATGAATTCCGTAGCCTTCGGCGAAAATGACTTTCTTAGCCAAAATCTCTTTATACTGCACTTGATGCTCCCCTAGCAATTGTAATGCTTCATACTCAAAATCCTCTTGAGCATAGGCTCCTATGGTTTCCAAATATGCTTTATACACATCTAATAACTTCGGAATATCAATCTTAAGGGTTTCACGTACTTCGCCGCAGTGTAAGTTTGCCTCCACTTGAGGCGCAACATCACTTTTTAATTGTGAATTGAGAAATCGTGATAAAATAGGTTTGTCCGAAGCTTCAAACCAGTTGTTCTGATCTTCAACTGAAGAAAACAATTTGTACACTTGAAGTCGCTTTACTGCTTCAACCTGCAATCGGGAAGCTAAATCATTAAAGAAGGCATTCGCTAAATCAAACTGCTTGTCGCCCTGCCACGGCATCGTATAACGTTTTAGAATCACCGGATTGATCAAACCCGCAGCAACCCGACTTGCAGCTTCGGCTTGCTTATCTATAATAGTAAAAGTGTGCCCCTTGCGTTCTAAAAGATCTGCGAAAGCCATCCCGGCGAGACCGAAACCTACAATAATGTAATCAACTTGCTTCATCTGGTAAAAATAGGGTATAAAAAAACGCCTTAAAAAAGGCGTTTTTATTTTATCTCGAATGTGCAATTAATAATTCCACATATCGATTTCAAAGTTTCTTATTTGCTCTTTGATACGTTGCGATTCTAACAATTGCATCATCGCATTATCTGCAATATACTCTTTAACCTGTCGGTCTCCTTGAATATTATCTACTTGATAGATAACCCCATTAAAACGTCGTGAGTTCAAGATGTGATCAAATGAAATAGGCTGTGCAGAGTTTTGCGGATTGAATACCTTAGCTTCGTGTAAAACTTCACGAGCAGTAGGATACCAAACCCAAAATAATGGTACCATTACAGGATCTTCATCATCAATAAAGTTTACATCAGGAGCAACAGGAGCTAACCCAATCAAACGATACTTCAACTCTCCTTGACGCTTGTCAAAATACCAATACCCTCGAATCCAGTATTGCTCAATATCAGCTGCTGAAATATCTCTGCGATCAATGTATTGCTCATCAACTTCATAACCGGCATTGATTTGCTCAATCCCTAGATCTGTAGTATCTACACGAGACATTGCTGCGGCAATATCATTCAATTCGATTTTTTGATTAAAGTATGAATCGGCATAGATGTCAAGCTTTCCTTCCTTTACATTTTTCACAAGAACATCATATAATGATCTTCTATCAGAACCAATATTATTGGTATCTACCGGATAATATAACGGGAAGTTTACACGCTCATCAAGATCAACGATTTCCCAAGTATTCTTACCCCATAAAACATCACGGCTATCAACATAGCCATAAGGCAAAGGTTTATCATTATCTAGCTGAATCTGGCTTTCTGTTTTCTCAAACATTTCACCAGGCATTTTAGCATTGAGAATATTAGTTTGTGCCGAAGCAGCACCTCCTAAAATCATCAAACATAATATGCTAAAAGCTTGCATCTGGCTTTTCATACAATCTCTTTTTTAATTAGTAAGCTCAATCAGTACAGGTGAAACTTTCTTAAGTCTGTAACTGCTGTTTCCTGCAATTTGAGCATCAATATCAAATATCTGAACGGTAGATCCTCGTTGCGCTCTACGTAATACATCTTTTGCGCGCGAATCTAGTTTGTTACCGCTCACTTGCACGGTAGGCTGTCCCGGAACGTTAAACTTGAAACCGGTTACTCTAAGATTCAATTCAAAATCAAAGTCAGGTAGTTTTGCACTTACCTCAGATATCTCTAACGAATTACGTTGCATTTTTAGTATCCCGTCTTCACCGCGCACGGCACCAATAGGACTTGGAATATCTTTAATACGGAATTGTTTGGAGTCACTTACTTTAGTGCCGTCAGCCAATGTCCCAGAAACGCTAATGGTTACTTCACGACCTTGTCCAGGATTCATCACATAGCTACTACCAGAACCTTTTGAAAGTCCGGGAGCACTAGCACTAACATTATTATCAGCAACACCAGCAAAACTAATAGTCATTGGGTTTGCAACCCCGCGATAAACTACATTCATTTTATCAGCAGAAATCGTAGCTGAATTAGGCTTGTTTATTACCGCATATTCACTGTTAATCGGAATTGATTTTGGCTCACCTTCTTCGGTATATACAAGTTCTCCTGAAATTTTACGTGTTCCAACGTTTCCTGCAGGAAAATCTAAAACAACTTGACCTGCTTGTAAATTGTCTACCTCATTTCCGTTAATTACAACTTTATCAAAGTTTAAAGAGTTATCAAAACGTCCTAAAACGACTTTTCCTTTAAAATTCTCACCAGAGAAAAAAGCGGTTTTTTCAGGAATTACGATAGCTTGATAGTTACTTAACGAAACGTCTTTACTAAGCTGTCCTTGTAAAAGCGAAGAATACACTTCAGATTCTGCGGTACGTACATCATTCTGCATCTGAGTAAAACGCGTGATTGATGCCGCTAATGGATATCCTAAAAAGTTATAGCGCAACCAATCAATCTTTTTGCCGTCTTTGTTAGTTTGAGGCTCCACTGCAAATGTGCGTTCGATAATAGCATTCACTTCGCTAAACTCCGGACCCAAAGCAGTTTTCATTTCTGACTTATAGTTCTCGATTTTAGCTAAGAACGCATCACCTTGTTTCGTATAACGATCTCCGGTAAACCATAGTTCATCAAGAACAGCGGTTTTATCTAAGTTCGCATAACTACTGGTGTCGATACCGTCTGTAAGTGTGTCTTTTATGCTTCCTAAGTAGTTAAAGAATTCATCTGAAATTTCTTTAACCTCTTTAGCTTTTCCTAGCAACGGTTGATACTTAGCCGGTTGCTCGGTAGCTTTTTCTTCTAAACCAGCCATTGCCAGCTGATTGTCTTGTTCTAAACGCGCATTTGAACTAGTGAATTTCACGTCAAATATTTTAAACGCATTTAAGATCTCTTTATCTACGTTCATCGCGATCATTGCGATAAAAACGAGATACATAAGATTGATCATTTTCTGTCTTGGCGACTGTCCTCCTCCTGCCATAGTGTGGTTTTTCTACTGAATTATTAAATTAGTTTCAAGAATTCAGCTTAGCGCTTATTCATTGCAGAAAGCATTCCACCATAAACGCCATTAAGAGAAGAAAGGTTAGTCGCTAGACTTTCCATTTGTTCTTTAAGTCTTCCGGCGTTATTAGCAACCTCATTATTAATTTCAGCCTGACGACCTGCAGCTTCAACCTGTACTTTATACAAGCTATTTAAAGATTCTAATTGCGCAGCAGCAAGTGACATTTCTTGGCTGTATTTTTTTGTAGAGTTCATCGCTTCAGCAGTAGGAGCCATTCCTTTGGCTGCTCCTTCAAAGCTTCTAATACTTGTGCTTAAGCTGGTCATCAATTCAGAATCAATGCGTGCATCTTTAAGCATCGCATCTAGTTTTTCTGAAAGTAAACCTTTAGCCTCTGTTGGCTCTTCAACGAGTTTAGCTTTTTTAACCGCTGGAGCGTCTCCGGCAAGTTCAGGGTAAACTAACGACCAGTCTAATTCTTGGGTTGGTCTTTCAAAAGCTGAATAGCCAAATACCAAAGCTTCAACAACCATCCCTAGTGTTAAGATCTCAGATCCTCCGGGCCAGTGCTGAATTTTAAATAGTGCTCCTACAATTACCACTGCCGCTCCAAGACCGTAAATCATATTAGTCACTGAAAGTTTTCCTTTTTTTGCCATTTTAATAGATTTTTTGTTTTTGTGAAATTAGGTTAAGATATATTTTGGGGAAATATATTAGAGGTTAGCGTCTAGACGGGCCTTTTCTCATATTGACTTCTTGATCTACTCCAAGATAGTCTTGAACGGTTCTAAACCCGATGTAACTACGTGCAGAATCTGCATATTCATAGTCACGTGTGCTCACTTGAATTAAGTAAGCAACATCTTTCCAAGAGCCGCCGCGCACCACTTTGCGCTCATTTTTAGTATCGTTTACATTAGGGTTCATTGTAGAAATGTACTCGTATGCATTAGGATCGTATGATGATCCTACCCACTCCGAAACATTTCCTGCCATATTATACAAATCGTAATCATTAGGCTCATAAGAATCTGCCTCTACCGTGTACAATGCCTGGTCAGCTGCATAATCACCACGCAAGGGCTTAAAGTTTGCCATAAAACAGCCACGATCGTTCTTAGTGTAAGGACCACCCCAAGGGTAAGTCGCTCCTTCAAGACCACCACGCGCAGCATATTCCCATTCTGCTTCACTAGGAAGTCTAAAACGGTTTACAAGTTCTTGACCACGTTGTTTCTTATACGAATTCTTATTATCAGTACGCCATTGGCAGAATGCTTTTGCTTGCTGCCAGCTAACTCCAACTACAGGATAGTCATCATAAGCACTATGCCAGAAGTAATCATTATGCATTGGCTCGTTATAAGAGTAAGCAAAATCCTTGATCCAAACTGTAGTATCAGGATAAATTTTGGTTTCTTCAGTAATGATAAAATCTTTTCTAGAACCTTTCTTTTGGCGGGCCGCAGCCTCCATATCTAGATACTTGTATTTAAAAACAAGCTTTTCTACGTCTACCGTACGCTGCCCGTTATATGCCTCTTCTAATGGAATATACATCGTGTCCATCACAGAAACGTAATACTCATCAGGATAATTCATAGGATCTTCGATTAGATCAATATCCCAGTTTAATTTACGGTCACTATAGTCATCGCTTAAGCTATAGTAGTTATCATACATATATTGCTCGTAAGGCGTCATATTATTAGGATCATAGTCCTGAAACGCATACTCACCTATGCCACCAGTCCCCGGGGTTTCTCCCATAAGATCAGCTTCGATCGCTAAACGTGCACGAATAACAGAGTCTCGCACCCAGCTTACAAATTGACGGTATTCTGAATTGGTGATTTCGGTTTCGTCCATGTAGAATGAACGAACAGTAACAGTTTTAGTTGGGGCATTCTTGATGGCTGCGATATCATCATCACTTTTACCCATGATAAAAGCCCCACCAGAGACTAACGTCATTCCGTAGGGTTTTTCAGGATTCCATTTTTTGCCTTTTACTCCCACAAGTTCGCCACGGTCATTGCGACCACAACTCACTAATAAGCTTACCATCGCAATAAATGCAATAAACTTCTTCATAAGTAAATTAGGTTAAATCTAGATTTGAGACAGTAAACCTATCTATAAAAATGCTAAAAAGCAATTTTTTGATAAAAATAACATTCAAACCCAGAAATTTTTGTTAATTAAATTTCGTTCTTGCGTTTTGCCTTATACCATCGCTCGGGAATCTCCTGATTACAGGCGTTCTCATAATCTTCTTGCGTGCAAGGTAATAACGTATGTCGCTTTAATTTATTATTAACACCTTCTAAGAAAGGTATTTCTATCCACCATCGTTCTGACTTGGTACTTTTATAAAAGCTCAACAGCTCATCATCTACCGGAACATTGTAATGCAGAAAATCTGTATCCCTATCAGTTAGCGATTCAGTCATTCTGTAATTTACACCTTCTATAAAATACCAAATTAGTTGTGCAACCAATGCCGAAGCGGTCTCTGTGTTTCCTTCTAATAGATATTCAAAAATCCCAAAAACACTTACACGATCGCTAAGCCCCGCATACCTAGTAATGGCACAGGCTTCTCTTCCGTTGAAACCATTTACCTTTTCAGGGTGCATTCCTCCTAAAACTTCAGCTTGAACCGACGAAAGATCAAAACTCACCACATCAGCGTCTCGCATCACAGGCTCAACACTACTCAAGTTAGATACCGTATTTCCCAGCCTAAACGAGTCAAAATACAGTTTTTCCATCAAGTCAATTTCCTCTTGACTATTATAATAGGTTTGATAACCCAAGTTGGAATAATTGAACAAATTGTAAGGCTGATCTACAATTATTTTACCCACAAAAGATTTATGCGTCATAGGCAGACTGCTGTCGCCAAGATCAAAACAACCGTCAACATTCACCAGGTTAACCATTTGATCCAGATTATCAAAAGCACGATACAAGGCGTACGTCAAATCCTGACTCCCTCCTATAACGACTGGAATCACATTATTTTTAACCAGCTGCGCAACCATATCCTGAAGCGCATAAAATGTATCTGAAATTTGATCGCCAGCTTCTAAATCTCCCAGATCTCCAATTACCGTATGCCAATTCCCCGGAAACAAACGATACAACGCTTTACGTATAGGCGCAAAATCAATCAAGACTTCCTGAGTGTCTGCTGCGCCGCGATTTTCCCGAACGCCTATTATGGCGATCTGAAGTTCGCTAAGATTGGGCAGCCCATCTTGGCGTGTATGTAGGCGAATCTGATTAAATAAACTTTGCTCATGTAATAATGCGGAATGCGCTATTACAGCATCTGAAATAGGCAGAAGGTTCTCAAAAGCCATGGACTACTTCTTTTTTGCAGTTGATTTCTTTCGGGTAGTTTTTTTCTTAGTCGCTTTTTTCTTTGGCTTAGGACCTTGCTTTTCTAGAATATCCTTCACTTCTTCAAGCGTCAGCTTTTGAGCATCTACCGTTTTTGGAAGCTCGATCTTCACTTTACCTTTAATGATATTCGATCGTCCCCATCTGGCTTTTTCAACGCGAATACCTTCATCTTTGAAGTCGTGAATGATCTTATCTTTTTCCTTTTGCTTTTTATCTTCAATTAGCTGAACGATATCTTCATCAGAAAGATTATCAAAGTCATACTTCTTATTCACATTGATAAACATTCCATCCCATTTGATGTACGGACCAAAGCGTCCAACACCCTTTTGCACCGGCTTATCTTCATAATGATAAATAGGCGCATCAGCTTTTTGCTTCTCCTTAATATAAACAACAGCCTCATCGTACTCAACCTCTAAAGGATCTTTCCCCTTTGGAAGCGACACATAGGTTTTACCAAATTTCACATACGGACCAAAACGCCCGTTATTTACCTCAACTTTCTCTCCTTCAAACTCACCCAATTCACGCGGAAGCTTAAACAGATCCATCGCTTCTTCAAACGTGATGCTTTCTAACTGCTGATCAGGAAGTAGACCTGCAAACCTTGGTTTCTCTTCATCTTCTACCGAACCTATTTGCACCATTGCCCCGTACTTACCTAAACGTACGCTTACCGGCTTTCCGGTTTTAGGATCCTCTCCTAAAACACGCTCACCAACTTCACGCTCTGCATTTTCGGCAACATTCATTACCTGCGGATGAAAATCTTTGTAGAAGTCTTTCATCATTTTAGTCCACTCCTCATTTCCTTCTGCGATCTCATCAAAGTTTTCTTCAACTTTTGCAGTGAAATTGTAGTCTAAAATATTCTCAAAGTGATTTACTAAAAAGTCATTCACCACCATCCCAACATCTGTTGGCACGAGTTTTCCTTTATCAGAACCCACCTTCTCGCTAAGCTTTTTAGCGCTCACCTTACCTTTCTTAAGCGTAAGTAGGTCGTATTCTCTTTCGGTACCATCTACGTTACCTTTCTCTATATATTTTCTGTTCTGAATCGTAGTAATGGTAGGCGCATAAGTTGAAGGTCGCCCGATACCTAATTCTTCTAATTTTTTAACCAAAGATGCTTCGGTATAACGATAAGGCGCTCGGGTAAAACGCTCTGTTGCTGTGATCCAAAGATTGTTTAGTGCTTCGCCTTCTGTCAACGGAGGCAGGATTCCGCTCTCTTCTTGATCTTCATCGTCGGTCCCTTCAAGGTACACTTTTAAGAATCCGTCAAATTTGATCACCTCTCCATTTGCAGTAAAATTAGAAGGGTGATTAGACGAAGCGATCTGAACATTAGTGCGCTCCAGTTTAGCTTCGCTCATTTGCGAAGCGATTGCACGCTTCCAGATCAACTCATATAAACGCGCTTGATCGCGCTCCAGATTTACGGTATGCCTGCTAAAATCTGTAGGTCGTATCGCTTCGTGAGCTTCTTGAGCCCCTTTACTTTTTCCTTTATAATTACGTTCTTTATGATACTTCTCGCCGTAAGCAGAAACGATCTCATTTGCTGCTCCTTGTTTTGCATCTTGAGAAAGATTCACACTATCAGTTCTCATATATGTAATAAGACCAGCCTCATAAAGACGCTGAGCCATATTCATTGTTTTACTTACCGAAAAGTAAAGTTTTCTTGATGCTTCCTGCTGAAGTGTTGACGTCGTAAATGGTGGCGCCGGATTCTTTTTAGCAGGTTTTGTGGTCAATGCTTCAACCGTAAATGTAGCGTCAGCATTCGCTTTTAAGAATTCCTCAGCTTCCTTTTTAGTGTCTAAATTCTTCGGAAGCTTCGCTTTTAAGGTTTTTCCATCTGCATTGGCAAATTCAGCGTCAACCCTAAAATAATCTTCGGTATTAAAAGCCTGAATTTCGCGCTCACGCTCTACTATAAGACGCACAGAAACAGATTGCACCCTTCCGGCGCTGAGTCCGCCTTTTACTTTTCTCCACAAAACCGGAGAAATCTCATACCCCACAAAACGATCTAAAACACGTCTCGCTTGTTGTGCATTAACCAGATTATAATCTATATCCCGCGGATTTTCAATAGCTCGTAAAATAGCCTTCTTGGTAATTTCAGAAAAGACAATACGTTTGGTTTTGTCTTTATCAAGTTTTAGCTCTTCAGCAAGATGCCAGGCAATAGCTTCTCCCTCCCGGTCCTCATCACTCGCTAGCCAAACCGTCTCTGCCTTTTTCGCTAGATCCTTCAGCTTTTTAACAACCGCTTTTTTGTCTTTATTGACCGTATATTTTGGCGAAAAATCACCATCTACATCTACCCCAAGTTCTTTTGTTGGCAAGTCTGCAATATGCCCAAAACTACTCTCTACCTTAAAATCCTTACCTAAAAATTTCTCAATAGTTTTTGCCTTTGCAGGTGACTCAACAATTACCAGATTTTTTGCCATAATGCTCTTTTCAAAAATTTGTCATTTAAAATCCTAAAGACTGCACAAGTCTACATTTTTTCTGACTTTAGATTGGCAAAAGTAGTAGAAAATTTATTATTCGGTATCCTGCCCCTGTTTATAGCAACAAATAAAACCTACCTGAAGGCGTCCCGAAAATCCATTGCACCCCTTCAAAATTTCTTTTTCATTTTCGGCTTAATGACACTTTGTCACAACTTTTGTTAATCGTATCTTTGCCCACTATTTTTAGGTAGCAGTACGTATTATGGAGAAGATTATTGACGAAAGCAAACAAGGTGAAGCACTGGTTCTCGAGCCACAAACCACCAATGGTAAAAAGCTTTTTATAGAAAGTTATGGTTGCCAGATGAACTTTAGCGACAGCGAGATCGTGGCTTCTATATTAGCCAAAGAAGGCTACAATACCACCCAGCATTTAGAAGACGCCGATCTGGTTTTAGTAAACACCTGCTCTATTAGAGACAAGGCTGAACAAACGGTGCGTAAGCGTCTTGAGAAATACAACGCCGTTAAAAAAGGAAATCCAACGATGAAAGTTGGTGTTCTGGGCTGTATGGCAGAGCGCTTAAAAAGTAAATTTCTTGAGGAAGAGAAGATCGTTGACCTTGTTGTAGGTCCTGATGCATATAAAGATTTACCCAATCTTTTAGGCGAAGTTGAAGAAGGTAGAGACGCTATCAACGTTATCCTCTCTAAAGAAGAAACCTATGGCGATATCGCACCGGTGCGTTTGCAAAGCAATGGCGTTACCGCTTTTGTGAGCATCACCCGGGGTTGCGATAATATGTGTACCTTTTGCGTGGTGCCATTTACCCGTGGTCGCGAGCGCAGTAGAGACCCTCAAAGCATTGTTGAAGAAGTAAATGATCTTGCGGCAAGAGGCTTTAAAGAAGTAACACTTCTTGGGCAAAACGTAGATAGTTATTTATGGTACGGTGGCGGTCTTAAAAAAGATTTTGAAAAAGCCAGCGATATGGCAAAAGCTACTGCTGTAAACTTTGCAGGCCTACTCAGCCTTGTTGCCGAAGCACAACCTAAAATGCGCATTCGCTTTTCTACTTCTAACCCACAAGATATGACGCTTGATGTGATTAGAACGATGGCAAAATATCCTAACATCTGTAAATACATCCACTTACCTGTACAGAGTGGTAGTGATCGTATTTTAAAAGAAATGAATCGCCTGCATACCCGTCAGGAATATTTTGAACTTATAGATAACATCAGAGAAATTATGCCAGATTGCGCGATTTCTCAAGATATGATCACCGGCTTCCCTACCGAGACCGAAGAAGACCATCAAGACACCTTGAGTTTGATGGAATACGTAAAATATGATTTCGGATTTATGTTTGCCTATAGCGAACGTCCGGGAACTTTAGCTGCGCGTAAACTGGAAGACGACATCCCGTTAGATGTAAAAAAACGTCGCTTAGCCGAAGTGATCGCACTTCAGCAAGAGCACTCTTTATATAATACACAAAAGCAAGTAGGCAAAACGGTTGAAGTTCTTATTGAGAAGGCCTCAAAAAAGAGCGATGCAGAATGGGCAGGTCGTAATTCCCAAAATACCGTGGTTGTATTTCCTAAAGAGCACTACAAAGTAGGTGATTTTGTAAATGTTGAAATACTAGATTGCACCAGCACCACGCTTTTAGGAAAAGCCGTTGGATATTCAGATAATAATTAATCGATTATAGATGGAATCAGTTCACGCAATAAAACAGCGTTTTGGGATCATTGGTGATGACCCTAAGCTCAACAGGTCGATTGAAAAAGCAATTCAAGTTGCTCCTACTGATATTTCGGTTTTAGTAACCGGTGAAAGTGGTGTGGGAAAAGAAAGCATTCCGCGCATCATTCACTCCCTTTCACACCGCAAACACAACAAGTATATCGCCGTAAACTGCGGTGCGATTCCTGAAGGAACCATAGACAGTGAACTTTTTGGTCACGAGAAAGGCGCTTTTACCGGCGCAACTTCAACCCGAAGCGGTTATTTTGAAGAAGCAGACGGTGGAACCATCTTTTTAGACGAGGTAGGCGAATTGCCTTTACCTACGCAAGTACGCCTACTGCGGGTTTTAGAAAACGGTGAGTTTTTAAAAGTAGGTTCGTCTAAAACCCAAAAGACCGATGTACGCATTGTAGCAGCTACAAACGTCAAAATGTTTGATGCTATAAAAAATGAGCGTTTTAGAGAAGATCTTTATTATCGCTTAAGCACGGTAGAAATTAACCTTCCGCCGTTGCGCGATCGCAAGAATGATATTCATCTTTTGTTTAGAAAGTTTGCTTCAGACTTTGCCACAAAATATAAGATGCCTACCATTAGACTAGAAGATGATGCCGTGCAAAATCTTTTAAAATATCGCTGGTCAGGAAACATCAGACAGTTACGTAATGTAGCCGAGCAAATTTCGGTTTTAGAGCAAAACAGAAGTATTTCCGCAGAAAAATTGAGAGCGTATTTACCTGATACCGGTTCTAATTTGCCTGCAGTTATTGGCCAGAATAAAAAGAGTGATAGTGATTTTAGCAGTGAGCGCGAGATTCTTTACAAAGTGCTTTTTGATATGAAAAGCGACTTAAACGATCTTAAAAAACTTACGCTTGAATTGATGGAAAACGGTAACAATGCCACGGTTCAAGAAGAGAATAAATCGCTGATCAAAAAGATCTACAGCGAAGACGACAGCGACGCTTACGAAAGCGCCGAAGACATTACCGAAGTGCTTCAGCTTCCCGAAGAATCAGTGGTGAGTTCGCCAATGAAAGATAAGTATCATTTTGCTGAAGATGTAGAGGAAGAAGAAACCCTTTCGCTTCAAGAAAAAGAACTCGAACTGATTGAAAAATCTCTGGAGCGCCATAACGGAAAGCGAAAAGCTGCCGCCAAAGAATTAGGCATCAGCGAGCGTACCTTGTACCGAAAAATAAAACAATACGATCTATAAAATCCATTAAGCCTAGCGCACGTTATAGCATATCAACAGAAGCTTCTCGTTATGAAAAAACTACAAATTGCCTTTTTATTTTTAAGCCTGCTTTGCTTTAACAGCTGCGGATTTTATTCGTTCACCGGAGTAGATATCGGTGCTGCCGAATCGTTTTATGTGCGTTATTTTCAAAACAATGCGCCCATTGTAGAACCTGGAATTGACAGAGACTTTACGTTTGCGCTTTCAGATCTTATTCAAAATCAGACCAGCTTGAATCTTTCGGCGAATGCAGAAAGTGCCGACTTGATCTATGAAGGTGAAATTGTAGATTACTATTTTGCTCCGCAAACGGCAACCTCAGATAACGTCGCCGCTCAAACCCGACTGACGATCGTGATTCTTTGTAGATTCACCAATAAATCTATTGCAGATGGAAGCCAAGATTTTGAAAAACGCTTTTCCTTTTTCGTCGATCTGGCAGGTACGGCACAGCCGGTAGGTGCAGTTTTAGATGGCGCTATCGAAGAAATTTACGAACGTATCACGCAAGATATTTTTCAAGAATCGCTAGCCAATTGGTAACCCATAAAGTAACCTATTATACATCTCGCCTATAGCGTATATGAATACAGAAACGTTTACATATCTTCTAGAACATCCTGATACGATCAATTCAGAGCAAACTTCGCAGCTAAAAAAGGTGCTTAACGAATTCCCTTTTTTTCAAGCGGCGCGTGCCTTGCATCTAAAAGGTTTAAAAAATGAAGACAGTTTCTTATACAACACCCAATTAAAAAAGACTGCTGCACATACGCAGGATCGCGCGGTGCTTTTTGATTTTATCACTTCAGATATTTTTAATCAGCAAGATATTAGCGCGCAAATAAAAGCTCAGGAAGCTCAGCTTTTAAATATGACCGTCACGGATGCCGTTGATGTTTCTGCTGAAATGGAAGCCGAAGAATTAGAGAAAGCCAACAAAGTTTTAGATCCTGAATTTTTCATTCCGAAGGAAGAACCAGAAGCAACCCAACCGGAAGAACAGCTTCAATTAGGCAAGCCTCTTGATTTTAATAAAGCCGAAACGCACTCCTTTAGCAAGTGGCTTAAGCTCACATCATTCAATAAAATCCACCGTTCTGAAGAAGAACCACAGCAAAATAATCCTGATCTAGATGCAGGAGAAAAAACCGCAACCCTTGATGAGTCAGTAACACCTTCAGCTACATCAAAAGAAGTTACAGAACCAACCTCAGCAGCATCATTTACAGAGCCGGAACCAGACGCCGAGCGCGCCCGCAGATTAGAATTGATTGACAAATTTATTGAGAGCAATCCTAAGATCAAGGTAAGCGCTCCTGACAGCTCATTTAAAAAGCCCAATCTAGAAGATCGCTTTCAGCCCAATGACAGCTTGATGACCGAGACTTTAGCTCGCGTTTATGTGGAGCAAAAAAACTTTTCAAAAGCCAAACAAGCTTATAGAATTTTAAGTTTGAAATATCCGGAAAAAAGTGGTTTCTTTGCAGACCAAATTCGGGCAATAGAAAAATTGCAAGAAAATAAATAAACAACTTAGCGGAACAAGCCAGAACTTAAACCGCATTTTATAAAGTCAAAACTATGTTTTTTATATTTTTAGTTTTAATCGTAATTGTAGCCTTTTTACTTATCGTAGTAATTATGGTTCAAAACCCTAAAGGTGGCGGTTTATCTTCTTCTTTTGGTGGCGGTGGTTCTCAGCAAATAGGCGGTGTCAAAAAGACCGGCGATTTTCTTGACAAAAGTACCTGGGGACTTGCAACTGCGTTATTGATTCTAATTCTTATTTCTAACGTAACCATTTTTGGTGGTCGTTCAGCTAACGAGTCTAAGGTTATTGAAGGTGAAGATGTAGAAAACATCATGCCGGTTCAAGACGTTCAGGCTCCTGCAAATGCAGCACCTGCTTCAGACAGCACATCAAACTAAATGACAGTTTAGACATAATACTATTTAGAAAGACCGCAATATCGCGGTCTTTTTTTTGCCGTTTTGTCAGTGAAATTTTGATGGCATAATTTCTGACTATACAGCAGCACAACTAAGAAAATTGTTAACTAAAAATTTATATTAAAAATGGGAGTAAACATTAAACCTCTTTCAGATCGCGTTTTGGTAGAGCCAATGGCTGCCGAGACCAAAACAGCTTCAGGACTCTATATTCCTGACACAGCAAAAGAAAAACCTCAGCAAGGTAAAGTTGTAGCTGTAGGAAGCGGTAAAAAAGACCACGACATGACCGTAAAGGTAGGAGACACTGTTCTTTATGGTAAATATGCCGGGACCGAATTAAAACTAGAAGGCACTGATTATCTTATCATGCGTGAGGATGATATTCTTGCAATAATCTAAGCCTTAATTCTTCTATTTAACTTTAATAACAACACGCTATTTTTCGCAGCCGCGAAAAATTTATATAACATTAAAAATGGCAAAAGATATAACCTTTGACATCTCTGCAAGAGATGGCATTAAGCGCGGTGTAGATGCACTCGCAAACGCAGTAAAAGTAACTTTAGGACCTAAAGGTCGTAACGTAATTATCAGCAAGTCTTTTGGTGGACCACAAGTAACCAAGGATGGTGTTTCTGTAGCAAAAGAGATCGAATTACAAGATGCTCTTGAAAATATGGGAGCGCAAATGGTAAAAGAAGTTGCTTCTAAAACTAATGATCTTGCCGGTGACGGTACTACTACCGCAACCGTACTTGCTCAGGCAATTGTACAAGAAGGTCTTAAAAACGTAGCTGCTGGCGCAAACCCAATGGACTTAAAACGTGGGATTGACAAAGCAGTAGAAGCGATCACTAAAGATCTTGAAAAGCAAACTAAAGAAGTAGGAAGCTCTTCAGAAAAAATCAAGCAAGTTGCAGCGATCTCTGCTAACAACGACGATGTAATTGGTGAGCTTATCGCTGAAGCATTTGGTAAAGTTGGAAAAGAAGGTGTGATCACTGTTGAAGAAGCAAAAGGTACCGAAACTTACGTTGATGTAGTTGAAGGTATGCAGTTTGACCGTGGATACTTATCTCCGTATTTCGTTACTGACAGCGAAAAAATGCAAACTGAATTGGAGAACCCTTACATCCTGTTATTTGACAAGAAAATTTCTTCAATGAAAGATTTATTACCGGTTCTTGAGCCAGTTGCTCAGTCAGGTAAGCCTTTATTGATCATCGCTGAAGATGTAGACGGTGAGGCATTAGCTACTTTAGTAGTAAACAAATTGAGAGGTGCACTTAAGATCGCAGCAGTTAAAGCTCCTGGTTTTGGTGATCGCCGTAAAGCAATGTTAGAAGATATTGCAATCTTGACTGGTGGTACTGTAATCAGCGAAGAGCGCGGTTTCTCTCTAGATAACGCAACTATCGATATGCTAGGTACTGCTGAAAATGTAACTATCGATAAAGACAACACTACTATTGTAAATGGTTCTGGTAACAGTGACGATATCAAAGCGCGCGTGAATCAAATCAAAGCGCAAATCGAAACTACAACCAGCGATTATGATAAAGAAAAACTTCAAGAGCGTCTTGCTAAACTAGCAGGTGGTGTAGCTGTACTTTATGTAGGTGCCGCCTCTGAAGTTGAAATGAAAGAGAAAAAAGACCGTGTAGATGATGCACTTCACGCAACACGCGCTGCTGTTGAAGAAGGTATCGTAGCCGGTGGTGGTGTAGCTTTAGTACGCGCAAAACGTGTACTTGAATCACTTGAAGCTGCTAACGCAGATGAAGCTACAGGTATCAAAATTGTAAACCGTGCGATTGAATCTCCTTTACGTACCATTGTAGCTAACGCCGGCGGCGAAGGCTCTGTAGTTATCGCTAAAGTAATTGAAGGTGATGAAGACTACGGTTATGACGCTAAGACTGATCGCTACGTAAATATGCTAGCAGAAGGTATTATTGATCCTAAGAAAGTAACGCGTGTGGCATTAGAAAATGCAGCATCAGTTTCTGGAATGATCTTAACTACCGAATGTGCATTGACTGACATCCCTGAGGAAGCTCCTGCAGGTGGCGGTGGAATGCCAGGCGGAATGGGTGGCGGAATGCCAGGTATGATGTAAGCGCGAGCCGCACAGACAAACCTTTTAAAACAAAAATCCCTTTAGAATGTTCTGAAGGGATTTTCTTTTTTAAGCCTCTACTTTTTTCGCTTAGTTTATTTCAGCATCTACAGTACCGCAATTAAGCATAACATCTCCAAAATACGGATTATAAATTTTCTCCTCATTTGAGATCCAATACGCACCTTTTCCATCAAAAGCCATCGGGCAGTATTGATAATATAAGGTTCCCGAAACTATATTTTCTTCAACCAGGTCTTTAACTCCAACGGTTACTGCTTCAAAATGTTCCCGCTGAATATTCACATCATCTTCATCAGATATCGCCCGAATCGCCTTCACAAAACCCAACTCTAAAGTACTAGCTTCACTGTTTTTAAGCATTACTTGTGCAGCATTTTTTGCTGCTTCAGCATTTGTATTTACTAAGGCCGTTTTTAAAAGGTTATAATCATCATACACCTGAGCAACTTCGGGATTTTTAAATGCTGCGTTGCGCTCTTCTGAGGAATACGCTTCAGTTTTATGAGCGGTTTCTTGTTGTGAGACTTCGACCGTTTGCTGCTTCGATTTTGAATCTCCACAAGCCACTAGTGCAAGTAAGACAACACTTATATATATTCTTTTCATTTTAAAATTCTTTAAAAAATAATTCAGCAAATATACAAACTAGGTTTTGCTGAGTAGTTTTTGATAATAGAAAGCAGGCACTAAAACCAACAGCAAGATGGGTTGTATTAAAAAACGTCGCACATAAAATAAAAGCATACTCCACTGCGCGTCGTACATACCAATGATCGTCACAAAGGCTATTATCAATAATAAAAACAAACAACCGTACAGCAGCAGTGCGATTCTAAAAATTTCTTTCTTCGGAAAAAGCCCTACTAATATCAATATTGATAAAGCAGCGTTTAACCAAAACCGAAGTATAACGTGAATATGAAGTTTGAGAGCGTCTAACTCAGGAAGGCTTATCGCTTGCAGATATTCTCCTTCAAAAAAATGTAGAAGCGGGTCGTAAAAAAGCTGTTCTTGCCAATATCTAATAGCGATTAAACAGAAAATTGCAGCACTTACAATGCTTATTTTGAGAAGTAATTTCAACCTGCCTGCTTTTTAAAATTGCGTACCCAAAGCAGCCACAGTAGAACAACCTGACCGTAAATAATCGCCGGAAACACAATATCGTGTAACAAATTTTGAGCTTCAGGAAAGCGATACAAACCGATGCTCAGCAAAGCAATTCGCAAAATATTCACGACATAAATCAATATTACACCGCCTAAAGTAAAAAGAATGGTACGTTGCCAACCTTGAAAAAAAGCCATCACAAAAGCAACAAACAAAATAATGACACTCATCGCATTACATCCCTCTACCACTCGAGCAACATAAACATTCTCAACGCCGAGCACCATGTAAGCTTCTTCAGGATGCGGCGCCAACTGCGTTGCATAGCCAAAAAACTCAACAAGCCACGCACTTTGCACGGCAACTTGATGCGTGATGTAATCAGGATAATAGCTACTTGACGCTGATCTACTCAGATAAAATCCATAAAGTAAACTCAGCACCAAATACACTCCTAAAAATGTAAGGATAAATAAGATTACCGACTTATATTTGCCAACTATTTTAAACAATTTCAATACGGTTTAGACCGCCCTAAATTACAAGAAAAATGACGTTTGAAGCCCTAAAACCTGAAGTATCAAAAATTTTAGACAGCAGCAACCTTTCTGTTGAGCACCGCTTAGAAGAAGTATGCACGTTACTTAAAGACAACGTGGCGTATTATGACTGGGTTGGCTTTTACTTTAAAAATGGGGATAAAAACGAATTGAAATTGAGTTCGTATGCTGGGGCTCCTACAGACCACACCATTATCCCTTTTGGGAAAGGAATTTGTGGCCAAGTGGCTGTTTCTAATCAAAACTTTGTTGTTCCTGACGTTGCGGCACAAGACAATTACATTGCGTGTAGCATCACTGTAAAGGCTGAAATTGTTGTTCCGCTTTTTGTTAATGGTGAAAACATTGGGCAAATCGATATTGACTCTAACACTCCAGACCCCTTTACTGATGCTGACGAGCGCTTTTTAGAATGGGTTAATGAGCAGGTTGCTGCAATCTTGGCATAGCAACTACCTCTAAGAAAATATACATTAGGCAGTATCTGGGAACAGTGCTGCCTTTTTTAGGATTAAAGGATTACATTCCGGTTCTGATGGCTTCCACAGGATCAAGTCGCGAAGCCATAAATGCAGGCACAATACCTGCGAAGAGTCCGATCACGATAGAACTTGACAATCCATAAAAGATATTGGTTGCCGAAAGCACAAACTGAAAGTCTCCTGTAAATTGCGACATGACCTGCGCAATGATCCAGACAAGACCCAGACCGATCAAACCTCCTATTGTAGCAAGAATCACCGATTCAAACAAAAACTGAAGTAAAATAAATCGGTTTTTAGCTCCTAGTGCTTTTTGTATTCCAATCAAATTGGTGCGCTCTTTCACGCTCACAAACATAATATTTGCAATACCGAAGCCTCCTACAAGTAAAGAAAACAACCCAATAAAACCACCAATAGTAGACATGGTTCCGGTGATATTATCGATCAAGTCTGTAAAGCCCGAAAGCTGATTAATAAAAAAGTTGCTCACATCATTAGGCTTCAATCCTCTGAGTTGGCGTAGACGCTGCTCAAGAACAGCATTAAATTCAGGGATATCGACACCCTCAGCCGGCTTTACCACAATTTGAGGAAAAGCCGATTTATTGTTGCTTCCATAAATACGGCGCACTACATTTACAGGTAAGATCACCATCCCATCTTTAGACGGACCAAACATACTGCTTCCCTCCTTCTCTAAAACTCCGATTACCGAAAAGCGCTGTCCGTAAAGCCGCACTTGTTTACCAATAGGATCTAAACTTCCGAATAAACTTTCGGCGATTTCCTGACCCAAGACCAAAACATTTGAACCACTATTGGATTCTGACTCATTAAAAAATCTTCCGTCAGTAAGCTGCAAAGCTTCGATATTATAATACCCGTCAGTCACAGGAATAATGTTTACTCCCGTCACTAATTTATCTCCGTACTTTATAGATTCCGCTCCTACATTTAAGCTGAATGATGCCGCCTCAACATCAGGAACATTTCGTTTAATATACTGGTATTCGTCATAACTCACATCTGGAAACTGCTCGCGTTTCCATTGCGGAATATCAGTGGGCGCAAACGAAAAACGCATGATGATAATCGTATTATTATCTAACGAAGCAAGGCTACCTTTAATCTCCTGTTTGAGCGAGTCTACTGCAGCAAGAACCCCGATAATTGAAAAAATACCAATGGTCACCCCCAGTAAGGAAAGCAGGGTACGCAACTTATTATTGCGCAACGCATTGATAGCAAAAGCAAGACTTTCTTTTAATACCCTAAGATAGATGAGCATAAAGGCGTTTTAATTTGAACACAGGTATGACGCAAAAGCCCGCTGTGTGTTACAAATTTAAGCTAAGAAATTACGAAAATTAGCAAGCTATTTTAGTAGTTAAATTCATACTTTTGCACCCAAATTAAAAATTTCTTCATGAGCACTCCGATAAAGGCAAAAGCCGCGCTGATTTCCGTTTTTAGTAAAGAAGGTCTTGAGCCGTTGATTAAAAAGTTTGATGAATTAGGTATAACCCTTTATTCTACGGGGGGTACAGAGAAATTCATTAAAGATCTTGGCGTACCGGTTGTACCTGTTGAAGATGTGACTTCTTATCCTTCAATTTTAGGTGGAAGAGTAAAAACCCTTCATCCTAAAGTTTTTGGTGGAATTTTAAACCGTCAGGACAATGAGAGCGATGTTGCTGAAATGAAAGAATACGACATTCCGCAACTTGATATTGTGATCGTTGACTTGTATCCTTTTGAAAAAACGGTTGCCTCAGGAGCTTCAGAACAAGATATTGTTGAAAAAATTGATATCGGTGGTATTTCGTTGATTCGTGCCGCTGCAAAGAACTTTAAAGACACGCTTTGTGTTTCTTCGGTTGATGATTATGAAGAGGTTTTAGAGCTTATCAGCGCAAATGAAGGAACGACCACGCTAGCGGACCGTAAGCGTTTTGCCGCAAAAGCATTCAATGTTTCATCGCATTATGACACTGCTATTTTCAATTATTTTAATGAAGAAGAAGTAGTTTACAAAGCGAGCTACACGCAAGGCAAATCTTTACGTTACGGAGAAAACCCACATCAAAAGGGAACTTTCTTTGGTGATTTTGATGCGATGTTTGATCAACTTCACGGTAAAGAATTATCATACAATAACCTGCTTGATGTTGATGCTGCGGTTAATTTAATGGCAGAATTTCAAAATGAAGCGCCCACTTTTGCGATCTTAAAACATAATAACGCTTGCGGTCTTGCTCAACGCGACACCTTACATCAAGCGTATGTAGACGCTTTAGCCGGAGATCCGGTTTCTGCTTTTGGTGGAATTTTAATCGCTAATAAAGAAATTGATAAGGCTACTGCTGAAGAGATTCACAAATTATTTTGTGAGGTAGTTATTGCTCCTAGCTATTCTGAAGAAGCACTTGAAATTTTGAAAGGAAAGAAAAATCGCGTTCTTTTAATTCAAAAACCTATCGCGCTTCCTAACGATCAAGTGCGCAGTTGTTTAAACGGCATTTTAGTTCAGGATAAAGATGCAAAAACAGATAGTCTTGAAGATCTTTCTACCGTTACAAACAATAAACCTACAGAACAAGAGTTAAGTGATTTAATCTTTGCTTCTAAGATCTGTAAGCATACCAAATCAAATACGATCGTGTTTGCAAAAGGTAAACAACTTTGCGCAAGCGGAACCGGTCAAACGTCACGTGTGGACGCGTTACGTCAAGCTGTGGATAAAGCAGTTTCTTTTGGTTTTGACCTTAAAGGCGCAGTGATGGCCAGTGATGCATTTTTCCCGTTTCCGGATTGTGTTGAACTCGCTGACAAAGCCGGAATCACAGCGGTAATTCAACCGGGTGGCTCTATAAAAGATCAGCTAAGCATTGATTATTGCAACGAAAATGAATTGGCCATGGTAATGACCGGAACCAGACATTTTAAACATTAAAAAATCATATTTTTTAACTACATTTAAGATTTAACCTTTAGCATACTCACCCTAATTTCCAACAGCGCATATGGGCTTTTTTGATTTTCTTACCGAAGAAATAGCGATAGATCTTGGTACCGCAAACACCCTTATTATTCACAATGACAAAGTTGTGGTTGACAGTCCGTCTATTGTAGCCCGTGACCGCATGAGCAATAAGATCATTGCTGCCGGTAAAGACGCTGCGATGATGCAAGGTAAAACGCACGAAAACATCAAAACCATTCGCCCGCTCAAAGACGGTGTAATTGCAGATTTTGATGCCAGTGAGCAAATGATGAGTATGTTCATCAAAGAAATCCCGGCGCTTAAGAAACGTATGTTTGCTCCTGCGCTTAGAATGGTGGTATGTATTCCGTCAGGAATCACAGAGGTTGAGATGCGTGCGGTAAAAGAAAGTGCTGAGCGTGTTAACGGCAAAGAGGTTTATCTGATTCACGAGCCTATGGCTGCGGCTATTGGTATCGGCGTTGACATTATGCAGCCTAAAGGAAATATGATTGTAGATATAGGTGGTGGAACTACTGAAATCGCGGTGATCGCTTTAGGCGGAATTGTATGTGATAAATCGGTTAAAATCGCGGGTGATGTCTTTACTAATGACATCATTTATTATATGCGCACCCAGCACAACTTATATGTTGGAGAGCGCAGTGCGGAAAAAATAAAAATTCAAATAGGAGCAGCTACCGAAGATTTAGAGGTTCCGCCAGAGGATATGAGCGTTCAAGGACGCGATTTGCTTACAGGGAAACCAAAACAGGTTCAAATCTCATTTAGAGAAATCGCCAAAGCTTTAGATAAATCTATCTTACGTATTGAAGACGCGGTGATGGAAACGCTTTCTCAAACGCCTCCAGAACTTGCTGCAGATATTTACAACACCGGGATTTACCTTGCCGGTGGTGGTAGTATGCTACGCGGACTAGATAAGCGTTTATCTCAAAAAACCGACTTACCGGTGTACATTGCTGAAGATCCTTTGCGCGCTGTGGTGCGCGGTACCGGGATCACGCTTAAAAACCTAAATAAGTTTAAAAGCGTACTCATCAAATAATAGCATCGTGATTCATGCAGCAAATCGTCAATTTTTTCATAAAGTACAGAAACTTTCTGCTCTATGCCTTTTTGCTGTTTATTTCGCTGGTCTTTACGATTCAGTCGCACTCATATCATCGTAGCAAGTTTGTAAATTCAGCTAACTTCTTAAGCGGTGGAATTTACAGCAGTCTTGATAACATTACAGAGTACTTTGATCTAAAAGTGCACAATGCGCAGCTTGTTGAAGAAAACAACAGGTTACGCACCCGATTGCTCAACACGCGAGACAGCATTTCGCAAAAAATAGACACGGCTACTTTTCATAAGCGCTTCCGGTTTACAACTGCTAAAACCATTAATAACAACTATACGTTTAAGGACAATTTTCTCACGTTACGTGCCGGGACTAAAGACGGCCTGAAACAAGATTTAGGCGTGATCACCAGCAAAGGAATTGTGGGCATTGTAGATCGTGCTTCGGCCAATTATGCTACTGTAATAAGCATTCTTAATAGCAATTCACAGATCAATGCCAAGCTGAAAAAAAGTAATCACTTTGGTATTTTAGTATGGCGCGGCGGGAATCCTAATATCGTAGATCTTATCGATGTACAATCTAAGGCTCCTGTTCAAAAAGGCGACACCATTGTTACTGGCGGAAAGTCAACCATCTTTCCGGAAGGTATTGGCATAGGTACCATCAAGTCTTTTGAGCTTGATCCTAGCGAAAACTTTTATAGTATTAAAGTTGAACTTTTTAACGACATGACAAACATTGGGTATGTGTATGTCATTGAAAATCTTGACCGAACCGAAATACAAACTCTAGAACAACAAACAGCAGATGAACAATAGTGTCACGCAAAACATACTGCGGTTTGTATTTCTTGTTTTGGTTCAAATCGCAATATTTAACAACATCAATTTTTTAGGGTATATCAATCCGTATCCCTACGTGTTGTTTATTATTTTATTTCCCATAGGTGATAACAAAGCCTTGTTGTTGGCATTGAGCTTTTTATTAGGGATCAGCATTGATATGTTTTGCAACAGCGGCGGAATGCACGCCGCCAGCTGTGTGACCATAGCCTATTTAAGACCTTGGATCTTACAATCTATTTTTGGCCTTGCGTATGAATATAACGCAGTCAAAGTGGTTAAAGCGGCTTTTGGCCAACGCTTACTGTATACCACGATCTTAGTGTTCTCACATCATTTGCTATTATTTTTCCTCGAAAGTTTTAACTTTTCAGACATAATCTATATACTTAAAAAGACGTTGTTCAGTGGGGCCTTTACTGTGCTTCTTTGTATCATTCTAATAACCCTTTTTAGCGTTAAGCGTAGATGAGAAAAATTCTGCTTTTTTCTATTGTTTTAATTTCCGGAATCCTCCTAACAGGAAGGCTCTTTTATCTTCAGATTTTAGATACTTCCTATGCCAGTTTATCGGTAAACAATGCGATCAAGCGAATTTATGATTACCCGCAACGCGGCCACATCTATGATCGCAACGGTTCGCTATTAGTCAGCAACCAACCTTCGTATGATGTTATGGTTATTCCTCGAGAAGTAAAACCCTTTGACACTACCGAGTTTTGTGGCTTATTAAAAATGACAAAAGAAGCCTTGGTCAAGCGATTAGACAAAGCCCGTGTGTATTCTCCCAGACTTCCGTCTATTGTGATTCCGCAGCTTACAAAATCTGAATACGCTTATTTACAGGAAAAAATGCGTAAGTATGAAGGCTTTTACATTCAAAAACGCTCGTTGCGTGATTATCAGGTAGATTACGGTGCAAACTTTTTAGGCTATATCGCCGAAGTAAATCGTGCCGATATTGAAGATAACCCGTACTATCAATCAGGTGACTTAAAAGGGCGTACAGGAGTTGAACGCCAATATGAAGAAATTTTACGCGGAGTAAAAGGAGTTAAATACATTCAGAAAGATCGTTTTAATCGGGACATTGGCGCTTATAAAAACGGAAGCCTCGATACCATTCCCAAGCCCGGAAAAGACCTAACACTTACCATTGATGCTGAACTGCAAAAGTATGGCGAAGAGCTAATGGTAAATAAGCGCGGCGGAATTGTCGCCATTGAACCTTCAACAGGCGAAATTCTTGCTTTAGTAAGCGCACCTAATTTTGATCCTGCCCTGCTTGTTGGTAGAGAGCGTTCTCGCAACTTCACCAACTTATATTATGATTCTATTGCAAAACCACTTTTTGACCGCGGTTTACAAGCACAATATCCTCCGGGATCTCCATTTAAAACCCTGAATGCACTTATTGCTTTACAGGAAGATGTGGTAGACCCTCAAGAAAGTTTTGCCTGCCATATGGGCTATTATTACGGGTCCAGAGGAAGAAAATTAGGCTGTCACAGCCACCCTAGTCCATTGAGTATGGTGCCAGGGATCGCAAACTCGTGCAATGCCTATTTTGCCAATGTGTACCGCCGCGTGATCGAGAAGTACGACACACCACAGGAAGGTATGGACGTTTGGCACAATCATCTGGCAAGTTTTGGACTTGGGCAATATATGGGAACCGATTTACCTACGGGTCGTCCCGGTTATATTCCTGATAGCGATTACTACAATAAAGCCTATGAATATCCTAAATACAAATGGTTTAGTACTGCCACGATCTCAAACTCTATCGGGCAGGGTGAAGTGAGTCTCACGCCTATTCAACTCGCAAATGTGACCGCCACCATTGCAAATAGAGGTTGGTTCTATACGCCGCATATCGTTAAAGATATTGAAGGTGAACACGACGCAATTCCTGAAAAATACCGCACTAAGAATTATACGACCATCGATGCTAAAAACTACGAACCTGTGGTTGAAGGAATGTCTGGCGCGTATAATTACGGTACAGCGGCAGGCGTGCAGATTCCGGGAATTGAGATCTGCGGAAAGACAGGAACTGCTGAAAACTATACCAAAATAGATGGTAAACGTCAGCAGCTTACGGATCATTCGATTTTTGTAGCTTTTGCTCCTAAAGACAATCCTAAAATTGCTATCGCTGTTTTTGTTGAAAATGGGTATTGGGGTGGTCGCTACGGCGGAAAGATTGCCAGTTTAATGATCGAAAAGCATATAAAAGGAGAGATTACCCGTACCGACCTTGAAGACTGGATCTTAACGCACAGTCTTGAAGAAGAATACGCAAAACCCTTAAGCGGAAAGCCATTCCCAATTAATGATGGTAAAAAAATAAGTGGTAAAATCGAAGAAAAGCTCAAAAGTTAATGCGCAGTACAGCACGCAACGCACGCAATAATTTTGACTGGCTTCTTATAGTGATCTATCTAGCGCTGGTAGGTATTGGCTGGGTAAATATCTATTCTGCTTCTATTGATCCTTCAGGAGTTTCAAACTTTTTTGACCTCAGCAATCTGTATACAAAGCAGCTGCTCTTTATAGCTTTGAGTTTACTGCTAATTGTGTTTATACTCTCACTGGAAGCCAAATTCTTTGAGCGGTTTGCCAGTGTGATCTACGTCGTTTCGATCGCCTCCTTACTAGGCCTTTTTGTCTTCGGAAAAAACATAAGTGGTGCAACCAGTTGGTATGCCTTTGGAAGCTTTAGTTTACAACCTAGTGAATTTGCCAAAGCAGCTACTGCCCTAGCCTTGGCCAAATATCTTAGCGACATTCAGACTGATGTAAAGTCATTCACCCACCAGTTTAGAGCTTTTATCATCATCGCATTACCTGCACTTTGCATTGTGCCCCAACCTGACCCGGGAAGCGCGCTTGTTTACGCAGCCTTTTTCTTTCCGCTTTATCGCGAAGGACTTTCTGGAATTTATTTAATTACCGGTTCCATTACCATCGCCCTGTTTGTTTTAACGCTTGCTTTTGGTCCTGTGTATATCATTGCCGGCATTGTGTTGATCGCTATTATTCTGCTCATCAAAAACCGAAAAAAGCGCTTTGGTAAACGGTATTTTTACATACTGCCAATAGTATCTATTCTGTTTGTACTTTCGGTGAATTACATTTTTCAGAACGTTTTTGAACAGCGCCACAGAGACCGTTTTAATGTGGTATTGGGTAAAGATGTAGATATGAAAAGTATAGGCTACAATACCTATCAATCTGAAATTGCTATCGGCAACGGTGGACTGACCGGAAAAGGTTTTTTAAAGGGAACTCAAACTAAAGGAAACTTTGTACCGGAGCAGCATACAGACTATATTTTTAGTACCGTAGGCGAAGAATGGGGTTTTTTAGGAAGCACACTGGTGATCCTGCTTTTTGTGGGCTTAATGCTGCGGATCATCATTCTTTCAGAACGGCAAAAGAGTCAGTTTAGTCGCATTTATGGTTACAGCATCGCTGGAATATTGTTTATACACTTCTTGGTGAACATCGGGATGGTTACCGGCGTTTTCCCTACTGTAGGTATCCCGCTGCCATTTTTTAGCTATGGTGGTTCAGGGCTTTGGGGCTTCACCATTTTGCTGTTCATTTTTATTAAACTCGACAGCAATCGGGTTAATGAATGGTAATTAAAACACCCAGCGATCCACGGGTTTTTCAGCTTCTATTCTGTGTTCTACGGAATCTTCCAACTGCGGAAAAAAGTCAATACCGGTTGCATTTTCGACCTCATCTACGGAGACCACAAACTGCTGAAGCGCTGCGTCACTTTCGCGATGCGGAATTAAGAAAGCTAAACAAGAGTAGCCTGAATCATTTTTCCGAAGGATGATCTTATAAAAAGCACTAGGAACGACCACCTTCTCGGTTCCTATCGTACCCAAACCGTTAATTGTTAGTCCGCCGGTAATTACCGTTATCTTATTGTACCGTGAAGCCCAAACTCTAACTTGATTTTCAAGGCGATTCCAGATTCCCGCGTTGAACGCATTCAATTGCGGACTGATATTACTGGTTAAAAAAGTTTCATTATACGCCTGCGTGCTAAAGCTTCGGTCTCCGGCAGGGCATAAATGTCCGCGGTCATAACCGCTGTTTTTATAATTACGCCAGTCTGCCGCTCCCGTTTCTACGGCATTATCTACCATAAAATACGGCCTACTCAAACTCTTGCTGTTCTGCAGTTGGGATTTCTCTAACGTGTAAGCCACCCAAGAGGCTTGCTCTGCAGCTTCATTATATGATAAGCTGTAATACTGATGATGCACCAACGTTGCAGGTGCAGCTTCCGGTAGTAAAAAGCTTAATGCCGTTGACTTGATTTCCGCACCAGTGGCTACATGTTGCTCTTTTTGCTTTTGATCTAAATGCTGATTTACAAGATAAATGATCGTAATAGCCACCATCATCAAAAGCGGGTAAGTGTACTTTCTTCGCATAAATTATTTTACTCCTTTTACATCCAAAGCATCACGTAAGGCATTACCCATAAGCATAAATGCCATCACTAAACTCATAATCGCCAGACCGGGAATAATTGCTAAATAGGCTTTCCCTAAAATAATATAAGAATAGTGATCTTTAATCATCGCTCCCCAACTTGGAATGGGCGGTTGCGCACCAATCCCTAAAAAGCTGAGTCCGCTTTCTATAAGTATTGCGCTGGCAAAATTTGCGGCGCTGATCACGATTACGGGTGCCAAAATATTAGGGATAATATGTTTAAACAAAATGCGCATATTACCATAACCAAGAGCTCGAGCGGCGGTGACATACTGTGCTTCCTTAACGCTCAGAACCTGCCCTCTAACCACACGAGCCACCTCTACCCACATCGTAAGCCCTACAGCTATAAAAACCTGCCAGAAACCCTTTCCTAAAGCTAAAGTAATGGCAATAACTAGCAGCAATGTAGGAATAGACCAAGTAACATTGATGATCCACATAATGAGTGCGTCTATTTTGCCACCGTAATAGCCCGCGATTGCTCCTAAAACCACACCGATCAACAGTGAGATCAAAACGGCAACAAAACCAATACTGAAAGAAATACGCGTACCTATGAGCATTCTACTCAGCAAATCACGACCATATTTATCAGTACCCAGAAGAAAAACTTTTTCAGATATAAATTGTTCTTTAAAGTTTTTCTCAGAAACCTCTGTAATTCCAAAATCTTCTAAAGCAACTGCTTTGGTTAACTCTAGGTCTTCATCTTCAGAATAAGGCTTATATTCTACCTCATCCTCGTGCAAGGTCCAACTCGAGATCGGGATTTCTGTATCGGTATTAACTTCCCCATTCAACAGCGCTCCTATCCAACTTTGCTTTTGATGTTCCGGCCCGGGAACATTCAGCATTTCTACACGAAATCCGGGCTTTTTAGAATGGATAGCCAAATGCATTTGATTGGCATTGCTCGAGTCGTCTGGTGCGATCAAATATGCAAATAAGGCGATCAAACCGCAGAGCACGATATATATAAAACTCAAAACGCCCCAGAAATTACTTTTGAATTTCTGGAGCGCTAAATGAGTTAATGAACTTGAATGTTCTGCCATAGGTTAATCCCTAACGTCAGCCAATTTACCTCTTCTAATATTATTTACTTTAAGATCTTCTAACACGTTAATGGCTTCATCCATATACACATCTTTAGCAAGATCTTGGTGCCAACGCTCACGCTTTTGTTTTAAAACCGTGTCGCTCTCAAATTTCTGGATTTCGTATGGAAGCGATTTAAACGTTAAGCCCGACTTATAATTACGTAGAGAATCAAAGCGTTTAGCTTCCTCTTCGTTTTGCTCCATCTTGGCAGAGTATGCATCAATGTTTAAAGGCCAAACAGAATCATCTTGCTTGCTCTTGATCCATTTTGCATTTTCTTCAATCAATTGCAACTGCTTGTTTTTAGCCATACGTGCATTACTGTTACTGATGGTTTGGTCATAATCTATATAACCATCCCAAACCTCATAATCTGCTGCAGCGATCTTATCCCAAGGCAGCGGGTTGTCTAGATCTTTTTCACCAATATCAATATAGCTGAATTGGTCTGGAACCACTACATCACTTTTCACACCTTCTAATTGCGTCGAACCACCATTGATTCGATAGAACTTCTGTGTAGTGATTTTTAACGCTCCCATATCGCCTAAATCATTCTGACGCAACCAGCGGTTTAGATCATACACATTTTGAACTGTTCCCTTTCCATAGGTTTGCTTACTACCTATGATCACAGCTCTTTTGTAATCTTGCATAGCAGCTGCAAGAATCTCACTTGCAGAAGCCGAAATCTCATTGACTAATATCACAAGAGGCTTATCCCATAAAATCTCAGGATCTTTATCCTTTAAAATTTCACTATCCGCACCATTTGATTTTACCTGTACAATAGGTCCTTCTTTAATGAATAAACCTGCGATATCTACAACAGTTGAAAGTGATCCTCCACCATTACTTCTTAAGTCAATTACAAGACCATCTACATCCTGTTCTTTAAGACGAATAATCTCTTTCTTAACATCAGTAGCTGCATTGCGTTGCTCTGCATTCTGCATATCAAAATAGAACTTTGGTAAGTTGATCACACCGTACGTTCTATCGTCTTTATCTACAGTCGTGGTTTTTGCATAGGTTTCTTCAATCTCCACTACGTCACGCGTGATTGCAATATTCTTGATAGAGCCATCCTTTTTCTTCACATTAAGGGTTACTACGGTTCCTTTAGGGCCTTTAATTAGCTCTACCGCATCATCTAAACGCATACCAACAACGCTAGTTGCAACATCTTCATCTGCTTGTTTTACCTTTAGAATAATGTCTCCCTCCTTAAGCTCTTCACCTCTCCAAGCTGGTCCACCAGAAATAATTTCGGTGATACTGATCTCGTTACTTTTTTTCTGAAGACGGGCACCAATTCCTTGAAACTGCCCACTCATTTGCATATCAAAACGATCTTTATCAACCGGCGCAAAATACGTTGTATGCGGGTCAAATTCTTCAACTATAGAATTGATGTAAATTGAAAAGTAATCTTCTCGATCTAATTCATCTGCAAACTCAAAATATTCAACTAAAGATTGTTTGGTAGTCTCTCTCGTTTCCTTTTCAATTTCTATATTTGATAACGGCGTATATCCTGTTGAATCTTTAGCTTTTTTGGCTTCTTCTTCAATACGGTCGTAATATGTACCAATGGTGTTGAACTTCAGTTGATTTTCCCAACGTGCCTTAAGCTCCTTTTGATTTTTAGCATAATCTAAGTTCTCATACTCTGTATCAATAGTTTCATCTTTAGAGTAATCAAATGGCTGAGATAAAATATCATCATAAATCGCCTTTGACTCTTCCATACGCTCTCTAAGTCGCGTATATGCTAAATCAAAAAAGCTAATATCTTCTTTTCTAATTTGATCATCTATCTGATCTTTATAAGCTTCAAATTCTTTGATATCACTTTTTAGGTAATAACGCTTTAGAGGATCTAAGGCAGTTACAAAATCGTCAAAAACCTCCTCAGAGAATTCATCATTAAATTCTTTGGCATCATAGTGTCCTTTTTCGAGCACATAAGAAATTAAGCTAACGAGTACTTTATCTTTTCCGGGATCTTCATCACTTGTGGTAAAACTGCAAGAAGCTGCAGCTAACAGTAAGGCCAAAACGAGCACCTTCACATTTTTTATCATAATACGTTGCATTTTCATCTTTTACTAGCAATCTACATTAAAAACCGTGCCAGCGCTTAATTTTTCAGCTAACAATTTGTTAAACGTTAAGCCGGGCTATGGCTTGGTAATTTAGTATTTTAGCGTCAGAAAGCAAAACCAAATGACCGATCAAAAACCTCTTATACTAGTCACTAACGACGATGGCATCACGGCTCCCGGAATACGCAAATTAATCAGCATCATGCAAGAGCTTGGAGATGTGGTCGTTGTAGCTCCTGACAGCCCGCAAAGCGGTATGGGCCATGCTATAACTGTCAACGACACTATTTATTGCGACCCGGTAAAAGAATTTCAGGATAATACGCACAAAGAGTACCGTTGCTCCGGCACACCGGCTGATTGCGTAAAGATCGCCGTACAAGAAATTATGCATCGCAAGCCTGACATTTGTGTCAGTGGTATAAATCACGGCTCTAATTCATCTATAAATGTCATTTATAGCGGTACTATGAGCGCGGCTGTAGAGGCAGGTGTAGAAGGAATTCCCGCAATTGGTTTTTCGCTACTCGATTATTCTATAGATGCTGATTTCTCGCATTGCGCGGCTTACGTAAAAAAGATCACGCAAGAAGTATTACAAAACGGATTGCCAAAAGGTGTTGTGCTTAACGTAAACATACCAAAATTAAAAGCCAGCGAAATAAGCGGCATTAAAGTGGGGCGTCAAGCTAATGCGCAATGGGTTGAAGATTTTGACAAACGCACCAACCCAATGGGGCGAGATTACTATTGGTTGAGTGGCGAGTTTGTAAACGAAGATCAAGGCGAGGATACAGACGAGTGGGCTTTGGCTAACGGTTATGTTTCGGTGGTTCCTGTGCAATTTGATCTGACCGCACATCATTTTATAGAAAAACTGAATGACTGGAAATTTAATGATTAACTTTTCGTTCTACGGAAAACAATTACCTAAGTCGTGAAATACTATATCATAGCAGGAGAAGCCAGTGGCGATTTACACGCAGCTAATTTGATGAAGGCAATTTTAGCCGAAGATCCACATGCTGATTTTAGGTTCTGGGGTGGCGATCTGATGCAAAAAGTGGGCGGTACGCTCGTTAAACACTATCGCGATCTGGCATTTATGGGTTTCCTCGAAGTGCTAATGAATCTGCGCACGATCACTAAGAATCTAGCATTTTGTAAAAAAGACATCGCCCAGTTTAACCCCGATGTGATCATCTATATTGATTACCCCGGTTTTAATATGCGCATTGCAAAATGGGCGCGCCAAGAAGGCTATAAAAACCATTACTACATCTCTCCACAAATCTGGGCTTGGAAGGAAGGCCGCATAAAAGCAATCAAACAAGATGTTGATGCGATGTATGTAATTCTTCCGTTTGAGAAGCAATTTTATGAGGAGAAACATAACTTCCCGGTGCACTTTGTGGGACACCCCTTAATTGATGAGATCAGTGCACGTACACCGGTGATTCCAGAAAATTTTAGAAAGGAACACCAATTAGATGAGCGACCTATTATCGCCCTATTGCCCGGAAGCCGTAAGCAGGAAATTCAAAAAATGCTTGAGATTATGTTGAGCGTTACTCCTGACTTTCCCGATTATCAGTTTGTAATCGCCGGAGCCCCAAGTCAAGACCTTGACTTTTACGAACCGTTTTTAAAGAAGAATCGGGTTCATATCGTTATGAATCAAACCTATAATTTACTAGACGTCGCACACGCTGCGCTAGTAACTTCAGGTACAGCAACTCTAGAAACCGCACTTTTTAAAGTTCCTGAAGTCGTTTGTTATAAAGGCGGAAGAATTTCTTATGAGATTGCAAAACGCGTTATTAATCTCGATTACATTTCGTTAGTAAATCTTATTATGGATTGCGAAGTAGTAAAAGAATTAATTCAAACCGAATTCAATACCAAAACGCTTAAAAAAGCGTTAGCAGAGATTTTAGAAGAAGAAAAAAGAAAAGCACTTTTTTCAGAATATTATAAATTAGAAAAAAAGTTAGGCGGCGTAGGCGCAAGTGCCACTACGGCTAAACTTATAGTAACTGCTATTCAGTCAAACTGACTTTAGATTGTATATGACCAGAACAAGCCTCTCAATAATTATAAGTATTGCTTTAGTAAGCTGCGGCGGAAGCAAAAAAGCGGTAAAATCTGCAACAACGGTAGAAAATACGAGATATATAGCTCCAGAAAAAAGTTCGGTCCCCACCTCTGATCCTTCAACGCGTGAATTGATGTATTTATCAGAAATAAAACCGAGTGAAGAAAATCAGCTACGATTCAATATCATCAAAAATGCACGCCAGTATGAAGGCACCCCATATAAATACGGAGGCACAACTCCTAAAGGAATGGATTGCAGCGGACTCGTATACACCGCATTTCTGGAGGAAGGAATAAGCATTCCGCGTGTGAGCAGACATATTGCAGAAGAAGGCAAACGCATTAAAACCGATGATGTAATTCCCGGTGATTTATTGTTCTTCATTACCGGCAGACGCAGCCGTCAAATCAATCACGTAGGTATTGTGGTTGATGTTTTACCGGGACAAATTCTTTTTATTCACTCTTCTACCTCTCAAGGTGTGATCGTCTCTTCGCTTAATGAAGGCTACTGGAACAATGCCTTTAAAGAAGCCCGAAGAATTATGTAACTCATTGATTTTTTGATTAGTATTGCAAAGCACTAACCCACTTCTTGTTGCCATTTGTTATGAAAGGCATCAACATAACACTTTGCATTGGCCTACTGGGTTTGATCTCAGGTATACTCTTATGCCCGGTTTTGAACTTCAGCTTACTCACAGATTTCGTTGTGTTTTTGAGTTGCTTTTTCAGTTTTCTCAGTCTTCATTTTATTTTTAAACGGAAACGCATCTACAGTGTTTTTACAGCATTCGCAGCATTTTTGCTTTTTGTTTCTATTGGTGTTTTATTAGTTACGCTTTCTGATCCTTTGCTCAAAGAATCGCATTACACCAAAACTTTAGCCTTTGATCAACCTCAACCGATCTTGCTTGAAATTGACGAAAAACTAAAACCCGGTTTTTTCGACCCTAAATATGTGGCCCGCGTACTTCAAATTCAGAATACACCGGCAACCGGAAAACTGATTGTGAATATCGAAAAAGAAAGTACCAAATCAGCGTCAGATCTCCGAGTAGGGCAATACATCCTGACAAAAACAGCTGCACAAAAGATCGCACCACCTCGTAATCCGTTTCAATTTGATTACAAGACCTATCTCGAACAACGAGGTATTTTTGCTGCAATAACAGTATCTAAGCAAGAGTTGCTACAACTTCCTAATAAAAGGAATTCGCCACAATCCTTTGCAGATCATCTACGCGCAAGTCTGAATGCCAAACTAGACCGTTTTACGATGCATCCGGACAACAGAGCGGTTTTGAACGCACTTGTATTAGGACAACGCCAAGATCTCACTACCGACTTGCAAAATGATTACGCCAACGCAGGAGTAATTCATATACTAGCAGTGTCTGGCCTTCACGTGGGAATCCTTATGCTTATTGTACAATTTCTGCTTAAACCACTAGGCAACTATTGGCGCAGCCGCATTCTAAAAACACTTATCGTTTTGTTAGTGATCTGGGGGTTTGCGTTGATCACCGGATTCTCGCCCTCGGTATTAAGAGCTGCAACTATGTTCAGCTTCATTCAGGTTGGATTATTCTTTAATCAGCGAAAAGCAGGATTCAATGCGCTGATCGCTTCGGCATTTGTATTGCTGGCGATAAGACCAAGATTACTGTTTGAAGTAGGTTTTCAATTGAGTTATGCAGCGGTCTTTGCCATCCTGTGGCTTTATCCAAAATTTGAAAAATTAGGCCTCCCAAAGAACAAGCTACTACAGTATTACTGGAAAATCATTTTGGTCAGTCTTGCCGCACAAATAGGCGTTCTGCCGCTAAGCCTATTTTATTTTCACCAATTTCCGGGAGTATTTCTTATAGCCAATTGTGTTGTGCTACCGTTTTTGGGTTTCATCCTAATTTATGGCTTGATCCTACTAACCGCAGCAGCGCTAAACCTTCTTCCTGAGGTTGCGGTTGAATGCTATGACCTGATCCTGACTTGGCTTAATACCTTTATTAAAAGGTTGGCGAGTCTTGATGTATTCCTGATCGAAAACATTTATTTCTCGTTACCCCTCGTCATCTTATCGTATCTTTTAATTTTTACCGCGGAAAACTTTAGCCGAAGGTTTAGTTTTAATAACATAAGCCTGCTACTTCTAGTACTTATAAGCTTTCCTATCACGCTTCTTTTTTCTCAATTCGCTCAGAGGCAACCTAAGTTTTACATTCTTCATCAATACCAAACCAGTCTGTTTTCTTATCAAAATAAACAACTTGAATTCACCTATTATACCGAATCAGATCGCGAACCATCTCAACAACTTTTAAACCAGTTTAAAACCCATCAGCAGGTTGCTGCTGCGCAAGCAGCTAAGCTGAAACACTTCTACCAAATTAAAGAACAGACTATTTTTCGAATAGATAGTAGTGCCGTTTTTGAAATTCCAAAGCTTGAACCCGATTTTATCGTTCTAACACAATCTCCAAAAGTGAATCTGGATCGGGTTACTGAACGTTATCCTAAAGCGGTTTACATTGCTGACGGAAGCAACTACAAAAGTTATGTAGCGCGCTGGGAGGCTACATGCACAAAAAAGAAAATCCCTTTTCACAATACGTATGAAAAGGGATTTTATAAGATAGAATAATTACGTTTTAACTCTTAAACGTACTTTCAAAATTAGATTGATATTCCTCCCAAGCTTCAGCCGTTGTGATTTCCAAATAATCATCAGATTCGATCATTTTCAGAAAAAGTTCTAACTGCTGTGGTGTTTTATAACCCGGCAACGGCTGAATCAAATTGCCTTTTTCATCAAAAAATACAATGCTGGGGTACGCATTTATTTTCATCGCGTGCGCAAACAAATGCTGACTGTTGCGCCCTTTTCGTTTAGGGTCGTAATTAGGGTTGGTGTACACAAAATCTTGATAATCTATAGACTCTGTTCCTTCTGCATTGAATTTTACCGCATAGTAATTTTGATTCACATACTTTGCGACATCAGGATTCTGAAAGGTGTTTTTATCCAGTAATTTGCATGGCCCGCACCAATCTGTATACACATCCATAAAGATCTTGCGAGGCTCTTTTTTCTGTGCTTTAAGCGCCTCTCCAAAACTCATCCATTTTATTTTTTCTTGTGCTGAAAGACTTCCGGCACTACAAATGGCAATCATTAAAAAAACTATAACTCGTTGCATATATTATTTTTAGGGTGGTAATTCAAAAAACAGACCGTTTTAATGAATTCCGTGCATTAATTTCTTCAGTAAAGGGTGTAACAAAATTATTAAAACTCCTGCGCCTCCCGGAATTAAAAAGAATAATAAAAAGAAGGTTGATAAACTATATTCTTGAGTAACCTGATCGATCATTCCACCGGTGCTTCCGGCCAACTTGTTTCCGATAGCAATTGCCAGGTACCAAACTCCGTACATCATTGCGATCATTCTACCGGGAACCAATTTACTCACGTAGGAAAGCCCCACTGGTGACAAACAAAGTTCTCCCATCGTATGAAAATAATAGGCAAGAATTAACCAAATGATACTTACAGCGGCGGTTTGCGCACCTTGCGGAATATCACTGGCACCATATGCCAAAGCCGCAAAACCAGTACCAAGAAGTATGAGTCCGATTCCATATTTTACAGCTACGCTGGGGTTATATTTTGATTCCCAAACTTTAGAAAAAAGTGGTGCAAAAATGATGATAAATAAAGAGTTTAATACGCTAAACCACGAAGCAGGTACTTCAGGAGATTCTGCAGTGTACTGCTCGTAAAGCATCGTCAATACAAGTCCCCAGATTATTAAAAAGCTTGCTCCTAGAATGATATTTGCCCATTTATAATTTTTGAACGTTTGCTTAAACAACAAGTACAACACCCAAGTGATCACCCCTAGCGGAATGATCGTGATCAACGTGTTTGCGATTCTAAAAATCATCCCGGCGCTTCCTTCTAAAACGCGGTCTGTGTAATCATTTGCAAAAATCGTCATCGACCCACCGGCTTGCTCAAAAGCTGCCCAGAAAAAGATGGTGAAGAAGGCAAAAATAGATACTGCGATCATTCGGTCGCGCACCACGGTCGTATAGCGAACAATTCTTGCTACAACTAAAACCAAAAATACTAAAAGCGCTAGAAGGATCATAAAGTTACTTCCAGAAAGACTGCCTACTTCAAACGCAAAAACATCAGTGCCGCCTATTTTTGACATGGGATCATTAATGATCCACACCAACCCGATAACCGCACTTACAGCGATTAATAGTTTATCGATCGCCGTAAACGGATTTCTTTTAACCGAAGGATCTTCGGTGACTTGTTTATTTTCTGTTTTAACAGGCTTCTTCCCTACTTCACCAAATATTCCTTGGGCAAAATAAAACTGAAGCATTCCTGCAAACATGAAAATTCCGGCCAGACCGAAGCCCCAATGCCAACCCCATTGTTCACCCAGATAGCCACACAGTAAAATCCCTAAAAAAGCTCCGGCATTAACACCCATATAGTAAATGGTGTAAGCGCCGTCTTTTTTATGCTCGTGATTGGCATACATTTCAGAAATGATCGAAGTCATTGTTGGTTTAAAAAAGCCATTACCTGCACATAAGAAGAAAAGTCCAAGATATAGCGCAAACTCGCTGTCAACCGCCATTGACGCGTGCCCTAAGGTCATCAACAAAGCCCCTACAACCACGGCCATCCGATACCCGATGATTCTGTCGGCAATATAACCGCCCAAAATTGGAGTTAGATACACCATAGAGGTGTAAGTTCCGTAGAGCGACAAGGCGTGTTCTCTTGGCCACGCCCAACCTTCTTCAAACAGCGAAGCCGTTAAAAATAAAACCAGCAGTGCGCGCATCCCGTAATACGAAAAGCGCTCCCACATTTCGGTAAAAAATAAAACAAATAATCCGGCGGGATGACCCAACACCGGATTTTTGAAAAATTGTTCTGTAGACGTAGTTGCCATTTGAACGTTTCTGTATTAGTTAATATCAGGATCTGCGAGTTCGTACTCCTCTTGCTCCAGCATCTCACGCTCGTTATCTTCGGCACCGTGGGTGAGCTTTTCTAATTTCTTTCTAAAAACTAAAACCAATAAAGCAAAAGCGATACAGAAAACTGCGATTCCGGTAAAAATGGTATACTCACCCAACTCAGAAGCAGACTCTCCTAAAAGTCCGGCTACTTTGTTACCAAAACCTGTCATTGCAAAATAAACGCCCATCATTATAGACGCATATTTTAAAGGCGCAAGTTTAGTAATGTATGAAAGCGCAACCGGCGAAAGACAAAGTTCTCCAACAGTATGGAATAAATAAGCCAATACCAACCAGTACATTGCTGACGCGCCGTTTGCTTGAAATTGCGCAGAAGCAGCTGTCATAAAAAAGAATCCAGAACCCATAATTATAAGTCCCATTGTCATTTTAAATAGAGAGGTAGCAGTTTTTCCTTTGAGTTTACGCTTTGCCCAAAAACCAGCCACTGATGTTCCTAGCAAAATGATAAATAACGCATTTAAAGATTGGAACCAAGATGCAGGTACTTCATTACCGATAAATGGTAAAGCGAAAGAAAGCGTTCTATCTGTTTTTTCAGAAGCGTAAATATTCATCAAACCACCGGCTTGCTCAAACGCACCCCAAAAAACGATCACCATTAAGAAAGAAACTAATAAAACGATCACACGGTCTTTTTCAATTTTACTTAACGGGCGCTTACTCGCTGCAAGTTCTTCAGGATCTGTAGACGAACCTAAAAAGTTTCCTACACGCTTAAGGTATTTCTGACCTAACATATATTGCAAGAGCCCTAAAGCCATACCAATTCCTGCGAGACCAAAACCATAATGCCAGCCGTAAACTTCACCTACCGTACCAACTACCAAACTTGAGATAAAAGCACCTAAATTGATTCCGATGTAGAAAATAGTAAATCCTTTATCTCGACGAATATCTCCTTGCTTATACAGACCACCAACCATTGTAGAGATATTTGGCTTTAACATCCCAACTCCGGCGATAATCAAACCAAGCCCTGTATAAAACGCCCACATTTGTTCAACCGCAAGAATACCGTGCCCGGCAACAAGAAGAATCCCCCCGTAAAGCACAGATTTTTTCTGACCTAAATATTTATCGGCGATCCAACCTCCCGGAATGGAAGAAACATAAACTAGCATTGTGTATGTACCGTAAAGCGAAAGTGCTTCGGCATTTGTCCATCCTAAACCGGGGTTTCCAGATGCTGTTTCTGCCACTAAATACAATACTAAAATCGCCCGCATCCCATAATAGGAAAAGCGCTCCCACATTTCTGTGAAGAATAAAATATACAGTCCTACCGGATGCCCAAACAATTCTTTCTGTTTAGGAAGTTGTGCTGATTGTGCCATAAGTGCTTATAAATTTTCTTTAATGAAATTTGTCATTTTAGTATACAGATGCAAGCGCGTGTTGCCGCCATAAATCCCGTGATTTTTATCAGGATAGATCGCCCAGTCAAACTGCTTATTAGCTTGCACTAAAGCTTCGATCAAACGCATACTGTTTTGAACGTGTACGTTGTCATCTGCGCTACCGTGTACCAATAAAAACTTACCTTCTAACTTATCTACGTGAGAAAGCGGAGAGTTATTATCATAACCCGAAGCATTTTCCTGTGGCGTCGTCATATAACGCTCTGTATAAATCGAATCGTAAAATCTCCAGCTGGTTACCGGCGCAACAGCAATTGCCATTTTAAAGGTGTCTGCTCCTTGAAAAATACAGTTAGAAGCCATAAAACCACCGTAGCTCCATCCCCAAATGCCTATGCGATCTGCATCTACATAATCACGCTGGCCTAAGGCCTGCGCAGCAGCGATCTGATCTTCAACCTCATATTTACCCAATTCTTTCTGGGTCATTTTCTTAAAGTCACGCCCTTTTAATCCGGTTCCGCGAGGGTCTACACAAACAATGATATAGCCTTCCTGAGCCAGCATTTGAAACCAATATCCGTTTCCGGCGCTCCAGCTGTTTGCCACGCTTTGCGATCCCGGCCCGGAATATTGGGTCATAAATACAGGATACTTTTTATTAGGATCAAAATCCTTCGGCTTGATCATATACGCGTTAAGCTCTTCTCCATTTACGGGAAGCGTAAAGAATTCTTTTTCTGAAATTACATAGTCAGCAAATTGATCTTTTAAAGCTTGATTGTCTTTGATCTTGCGAACTACATCTCCATCTTCAGCATCATTTAATGTAAACACATACGGCGTTTCGGCATCAGAAAAGCTATTGATGAAATAGGTAAAATCTGTGCTGAAATTAGCCGAGTTGGTTCCCGCTTCTGCAGCAAGAGCTTCTTTGCCTTTTCCGTTTACTTTAATTGAATACACGCCGCGGTTAATTGAACCGTTTTCTGAACTCTGATAAAATACGCGTTTACTTTTAGGATCATAACCGTAGTAACTAGTTACTTCCCAAGGACCTTGAGTCACTTGGTTTTTTAACTTTCCATCTTTATCATAAAGATAAATATGATTCCAGCCGTCTTTTTCGCTGGTCCAAATGAAATCATTATCCTCTAAAAAAGTAAGATTATCAGTTACATCAACATAAGCATCGTCTTTGTCTGAAAGGATGAGTTTGGCTTCTGCCGAAGTCCCGTCAACAAAAAGAAGGTTGATATCGTTTTGTTTGCGGTTTGTGGTTTGTACTGCTAGTACGTTTGCTTCCGGCGTCCACTCTAAACGCGGAATATAATAGTTCTGGAATCCACTTAAATCTACCGCTTTCGTTTCGGCTGAAGCTACATCGTAAATATGCAGACTTACAGTGGCGTTGGTTTCTCCGGCTTTTGGATACTTGAACGTATCTTTAGAAGGGTATAATTCATTTCCGAAGACATCCATTGAAAATTCTGGAACTTCGCTTTCATCAAATCGAATGTACGCGATTTTATCTCCGTCTGCATTCCAATCAAAAGCTCTTACAAACGCAAATTCTTCTTCATAAACCCAATCGGTGATCCCGTTGATCACTTTATTTTTAGCTCCGTCTGTAGTTACTTGCGTGGTCGATCCGCTAGACAGATCTTTAATATAAATATTGTTATCACGGCCATAAGCTACTTTTGAAGCATCTGGCGAGAAAGTAGGCTCTTGAATAGCTTCTTCAGCAACCTGAACCAATTCTTTGGTCTCTAAATCATAAACGTAATACACGCCTAACGATGAGCGACGGTAGATAGAGCGTAATTTTGTACTCAGTAAAGCTTTGCTCTCATCTGCACTCAGCGTGTACCCAATAAAGTAATCCAGCCCGTCAATCTCGCTTGAATTGATCAAGGTATTTACTTTTTCACCGGTTTTATAACTATAAACATCTAGTGTTTTTGTTCCTGTGTTGCGGTCGGTATTGAGAACGGCATATTCTTTCCCGTTATTCATAGAATGCAATCGGTCAAGATATTGCATTCTAAAGGTGCCGTCGTAAATTTCTTCTAGGGTGATATTCTTTTGCTGTGCAGTGACCACTCCCGCTACCAGCAATAATAGCAAAAGGGTAGTTTTTCTAATATTCATAGTTATTATATCGTAAAAAATAGACCGCCAATTTTACTAAAAATTAACTAAAGAACCGTCAATTTCGTTGTTAAATACGCAGTGATTTGCGTAAAATACTGCGTTGCTTTATCATTTTTATTACGGAAGACAATTGCCGCTTTTTAAATGGGTTTCACCAATTGCCCTCTTTCTTAAGAATTTGGATTCTATTTTGATTTTGAAAATGCATTTCTTCAGCACTAACCTATTCAAAATACTATCTTTACCCGGCAACCTGAATTTTAGAATTTCTATTAAATTGCCTGTTGGCGCGTCACTTTCTAAAAACAAAAGTACCCTGACTTTCAATACTATTTTTTGCTATGTCACACACCATTCAAGGTTTTTCCCGATTGACCAAAGATGTAAAAATAGCTTGGTTAACTTCAAACTTCTTGTCGTCTAACACAAATGCTACTCAAATTTTAAAGCAATACTGGAATGATGATCAAAAACTGCAACAGCTGCACGATGAGTTTATAGAAAACACCATTTCTAACTATTATCTTCCGCTAGGCATTGCTCCTAACTTTATCATCAACAACAAGAGTTTTGCCATCCCCATGGCGATCGAAGAAAGTTCGGTGGTGGCAGCAGCGAGTAAAGCTGCAAAATTCTGGATGTCACGCGGCGGATTTAAAGCTGAAATATTAGGTACCGAAAAAATAGGTCAGGTTCATTTTACCTTTTCCGGAGATTCTAAAAAGATCAGTGCTTTTTTTGAAGACCATAAAGCGCAGATCATCGAAGATTTAAAACCGCATACGGAATCAATGGAGCGTCGCGGCGGAGGTCTAAAATCCCTTAAACTTGTCAACAAAACCAATGCGCTTGAACACTATTATCAACTGCACGCTACGTTTGAAACGCTTGATGCAATGGGCGCCAATTTTATCAATACGTGCCTAGAGCAGATCGCTGAAAGTTGGCAGCGTTTGTATAATGAAAAGGCTTCTTTTAAATCAGCTGATCAAGAGCTTGTGGTTATCATGAGCATTTTGAGTAATTATGTTCCCGGCTGTATTGTACGCGCAGAAGTAAGCTGCCCGGTGTCTGAACTTTCAGAAGCAGATGGGATCGATCCGCAGCTCTTTGCAAACAAATTTGTACAAGCTGTGCGCATTGCAGAAGTTGAGCCTTATCGCGCGGTCACACACAACAAAGGCATCATGAACGGTATTGATGCCGTAGTGCTCGCCACCGGCAATGATTTTAGAGCAATTGAGGCTGCTGCTCACGCCTACGCTGCCAAAGACGGAAGCTACTCCAGTTTAACCCACGCAACCATAGAAGACGGCATTTTTAAATTTTGGATTGAAATCCCATTGGCATTAGGTACTGTGGGCGGACTCACAAAATTACATCCTCTAGTGAAGTTGAATTTAGAAATGCTGGGCAACCCAAGCGCACCACAGCTTATGGAAATCATTGCTGTAGCCGGTCTTGCGCAGAACTTTGGCGCTGTAAAATCCTTGACCACTACCGGGATCCAAAAAGGGCATATGAAAATGCATTTAATGAATATGCTCAATCAATTTGAAGCTTCTGAGGAAGAAAAGAATCTGGCAATTCAACATTTTAAAACCAACAAAGTTACCTATAGCGCCGTCGGGAATCTTATAACCAACCTTCGAAAATCGGCGCAAAACGCTTAAATTAAAGGTGGCAAAAGCGTTTCAATCAGTAATTTGAATTTGAGTTAAACCAAAATTTATGAAAAAGTCTGCACTCTTACTTTTAATGCTAATCAGCAGTTTTGGGTTTGCTCAGCAATTCACGGAAGCTTTTCAGTCTCAGGTCAAGAAAGCACAGCAAGCACATCAGATTCCTGCTATATCTGTTAATTTGATCACTCCAGATAGTATATTTTCTTTTGTAAATGGCAAGATTAGGACTGTTAAAAAAGCTCGAATACCCCAAGACGCTAAATTTCATTTAGGAAGTAACTCTAAAGCCATCACCGCTTTTATCGCCAAGCATTTGAGTGAACAAGGTATAATCAACTGGGACACGCGATTTTTTCAGTTATTTCCTGAATTAGAAAACAGCAGTAATCCCGCTTACCTAGATATCACGCTGGGTCAATTGCTGTCGCATAATGCAGGGATCAACGCCTATACTAAAGGTGCAGATCTGGAAAAATTCAATACTCTGAAAGGTTCAACAAGCGAAAAACGCTATGCATTTACACAGGAAATTCTAAAAGAAAAACCTTCAGATCCCGGCACATATTCTAACGCCGGCTATGTCCTTGCCGCACTTATGTTAGAGAAATCCACTGAAAAGCCGTTTAAAACTTTGCTGGACGAAACTATGAACGCTTTGGACTTAGATTATTTTGTAGGCTTCCCAAACAAAGAAAACGATACCAATCCTTGGGGGCATATAAACTCAAAAGGCTCGCTGACGGCATTAGGTCCTGATCACGAATATAAATTACCGGCGTATATGTCAAGCGCAGGAGATATTGCAATGAACAGTCAGGATTATGCTCGGTTTTTACAACTGCATCTTCAAGGACTTTTAGGAAAAGATAATTTTCTAGAAGCAGAGGCTTACCAAGAGTTGCATTTTGGACTTGACAATTATGCTTATGGCTGGGGAAATATTTCTAAAAACGGCTATCAGATAAGTTATCACGACGGAAGTGCCGGCACCTACTACTGCCACGTGGTGGTATTTCCTCATAAAGAGATTGCTGTAGCGATAATGGCCAATACAGCCACTAAAGATGCTGTAAATGCCATTTACTCACTTCAAAAATCGATTTCTGATAATCCCAAAAATGTAACCGAATAATATGCCACAACACTTTTATGGTCACGGAAAACTATTGATCACCGGCGAATACCTTGTACTTGACGGAGCATTAGCTCTTGCCATTCCTACTAAAAAAGGTCAGAAGTTAACGGTAGCCGAAGCTGAAAAACCCGGTATCACCTGGGAAGGACTTAAAGAGTCTGGCGAGGTCTGGTTTACCTTTCATTTAGATTATGCATTATTTAATCAATCGCAACCTGCAGCCTCTGAAAATCCTGAAATTCGTCTACTGCAAATTCTACTTGCAGCTCAAAAATTGAATCCCGAATTTCTTAAAGAACAACCTTCTTTAAAAGTGACTACGCAATTAGAATTTCATCAAAAATGGGGATTAGGCAGTTCGTCGACTTTGATTTATATGCTTGCACAGTGGGCGGAAGTTGATGCTTATAAACTGCTCGAACTCACCTTTGGCGGAAGCGGGTATGATATTGCTTGCGCAGGAAACGACAGTCCTATTTTGTATCAACGCTCTGAGGGCGTTCCGCAGGTTTTTCAGACCAATTTTTATCCTGATTTTAGCGATCAGCTATTCTTTGTTTATCTCAATAAAAAACAAAACAGTCGTGAAGCTATCGCCAATTACCGCAAGCAACCAGAAGCACGCAAAAAAGAGGCGATTCAGAAGGTTTCCGGTATTACCGAAACCTTATTGACCGTTGATAGTATTTTCAGCTTTAATGTGCTTATAGAAGCCCATGAACGCATCATTGCTTCTGTTTTGAACATCCCAACCGTAAAGCAAAACTTATTTCCTGATTTTAAAGGAAGCATTAAAAGTCTCGGTGCTTGGGGTGGTGATTTTATTTTAGCTACCGGTGGTCCTGAAGCGAAGAATTATTTTAGAGCCAAAGGCTATGAAACCATACTTAGCTTTGACGAAATGATATTCAGCTAAGGATGCCCATTCAGTCTAATTAATAGTCTGAAGACAAACTTTTGCAGCGCGATTGTTCCTTTTAGAAGTACCCGTAAACCATCCCAGAGTAAGCCTGTAAGGCATTAGTTAGAAACAAATTTTCAATTTCACGGCAAGCCTCGGAATATTAATCCTTTGGCGGCGCCAATAAAAAAAGCGCCACACAATTGTGCGGCGCTTTTTTATTTTAAATAACGTTTCTACTAGTAAAAGTTAGAACGTTTATCTTCAATTTCTGAAGCATCTTTTAAAGCTTGTACTACGCGCATATTTACAGTAGCACGGTCAGCATTTTGCTTCTGAACCGCAAAACTCGCATAATTGTCTAGTTCACGCGCCGGAGTAATTTTAGTTACTTTAACCACATACACCCCGCGGTTTCCTTCAATAGGAGCAGAAACATTTCCTTCTTCTAAACCAAATGCTTTACCCACGACCTTAGGCTCTGTACCAGAACCAGCCAATGTAGGGTTCTTAAGGTTTACACCAGGAGAAGTTTGAACCGTCACATTATTTGCACTAGCGATTGCTGCTAAATCAGATCCCGAAATATTCTTCTTGATCTGCGCAGCTTTTTTCTGATTGCGTACGATAGGCGTCACGCGTGGTGAAGCTTCATCTGCAGGCAAAAGACCTTTTTCTGTTTTCTTAGTAAGTTGTACCACAAGATAGCCACCATCAACATTAAAGCGCTCAACATCTCCAGTTTTACGCTCTTCATCAAATGCCCATCTGATGATTTCACGCTGACTTCCTTGTCCCGGTAACGTCTCATCAAGAGCCTTGATACTGTTTACAGGACGTACGTTATAACCTCCTTCTTTTGCCACATCTTCAAAACCATTTTTGTTTTCTGTGACTGCCATTTGAAATTTAGTAGTCTCGTTAAACACATTGTTAATGGTTTCTTGAGAAGGCTCAACAGCTTTAGTTACGGTCGCCAATTTAATTGCACGCTGAACATTTTTCTGATCAGTAATACGGATTACGTGATAGCCAAAACGTGATTCAACAACTCCAACATCTCCGGTTTTTCCGTCGAAGATAAAGTCGTTGAAAGGCTGTACAAAACGACCTTTAGTCGCATAACCAAGATCTCCGCCTTTTTCTTTGCTTCCGTCTGCTGAATACTCAGGAGCTAATTCTGCAAGCTTTGAAGCATTTCCTTTTATTACCCCGGCAAGACTATCTGCAAGCGCTTTAGCTTCTGCTTTTGTGCGTGTTTGTGCACCCGCATTTGCCAAACCTTGATAGGTAAGTAAAATATGTGAAGATTGTACCGAGTCAGGAATCTGAGACACTGCTACCACTTTTGAAATTTTAAAAGCAGCACCATCTTTATATGGCCCATAAACATCACCTTCATTCAATGCCCAAAGTTCGTTTGAAGCATCTGCCGGCAATTCATTTTTAAACAAATACAGATCAGTATAGCGCTCGTCTGAATATTCGTTTACAAAATCTTCAGGATTTGTAGTATTTGCTAAACCTGCTACAGTATCGTTCGTTTTAGTAGCCGCTGTATACTCTACTCGGTTCTCAAGCAACTCAGATAAATTTGCTTTTACTGCTTCTTCATCACTTAAAGTTGGATCTTCACTAAACTTCACATAACGAATGTTACGCGCAGCTTCGGTTTGAAATTCGTTAGCGTGCTCCTTAATATACGCTGTAATCTCTTCTTTAGAAACTGTAACCTCTTCATCAGGAATTGAAGTGTAAGGCACTTGCACATATTCTAAATCGCGCAGGTTGTTTTCCATTTCAAAATCCATTTGACCTTCTTTAAAGCTTGTATTCAAACCAGCTTTGATCAAATCAAAATAAATTTGCTGCTGCTCATTCTTTGCAAGCTGCTGCTCGTAAGCCACCCACTGCTCATACATTTGCGGGTTAGTAGATTTTAACGTAGCGATATACTCTCTAAGTTTCTGCTCACTAAAAACACCATTCTCGTTTTGAAAATTAGGATCACTTTGCAAAGCTTCTTTAAGCAGATCATTTATACGATCACGCTCAATGCTTATACCTAACTCTTCGTATTGCTCATCAAGAATGATACGACGCACTTCTTGTTCCCAAGCTGCATTTACCGCCTGAGTATTGGTAATGTTGTTACCGTAACGCGCGGTCTGGTTATCTACTAATTGCGCAAATTCTTGCTGCTCGATATCTTCACCGTTCACAGAGCCTAAAATTCGCTGCGATTTATCTGTAGAAAAACCACCGTTTTTAAATACGTCTGCCAATACAAATGCAAATAATGCTAAGGCGATGATCGCAATTAAAAATACAGAGCGCTGTCTAATTTTGTTTAAAACTGCCATTTCTTAAGTGTTTGTCAAATAGTGGGCGAAAATACCATTTTATATGAAAAAATAAAATCTAAAATCGCCAAAATAAAAAGTATTGTTAATGGAATTGAGAAGACCTTAATCGCTTTCTATGACGCGTACTTGCACCAGCTCGATCTTAGTGTTTGAAGTTTGTATGATATGAAATTGATAGCCTTCTATATCCACCACGTCATTCTCTTCTGGAATTCCTTCGGTATGGTTAACGATGAGTCCGCCTAAGGTCTCATAATTCTCATCTTCGGGCAACTCTAACTTATAAGCCTCATTGATATAATCAACCTCTAATCGCGCCGAAAACTTATACACACCTTCCGCAACTTCTTCTTCAATAAGCACAACGCTGTCGTGCTCATCTTCGATCTCTCCAAAAAGTTCTTCTACAATATCCTCAACCGTCATCATCCCACTGGTTCCACCATACTCGTCGATCACGACCGCAATGCTTTTACGCTTCTTTATAAGAATATTCAGCACATCTTTAACCAGCATGGTTTCGGGCACAAAAATCACCGGACGCAAAATATCGGTTATGCTTTGTGGTTTTTTAAACAGTTCAAACGAATGAACGTACCCAACAATATCGTCTATAGACTCCTGATAGATCAATATTTTTGAAAGTCCGGTCTCGGTAAACATCGCGTTAAGCTCCGAAAGCGACTCTTCTTTTTCTACCGCAACAATTTCGGTACGTGGAATCATCACCTCTCGGGATTTTACTTCAGAAAACTCCAGCGCATTCTGAAAAATCTGAATTTCAGAATCGAGTTCTTCGTTAGTTTCTACCGACTCAATTTGCTCGGTGATATAATTCCCTAATTCTACTTTGGTAAATGCGAGTTGCACCTCATCTCCTTCCGTTTTAAAGAATTTTTTTAAAACCTTATCAGAAATCCAAATGATAAAAGAAGAGATAAAACTGAATGCGACATAAAAAAGGTACGCAGGTACAGCAAATATTTTCAGCAGCGAATTAGCGTAAATCTGAAAGAATACCTTAGGAAGAAATTCGGCAGTAATCAACACTAAGAGCGTTGAGATCAACGTTTGCGTCAACAAACTGAATTCTACAAAAAAATTAGTCAGCCACGGGTAACCAAAATTTGCACCTTCAATCCAGGATTGAAGAATTCCACCCATATAATAGGCATACACTACTAGTGCGAGATTGTTACCCACCAGCATCGTCGCAATAAACTTTGACGGTTTCTGAGTAAGCTTAGTAAGTACTTTTGCAATGAGATCGTTTTGCTTTTTTTCAATCTCAATATGAATTTTATTTGAAGAAACATACGCAATCTCCATCCCGGAAAAGAATGCAGACAAAATCAAGGAAATAATAATTATGAGAATATCAGTCTCCATTGATTAATTCTGATTGCGTTGCTCGTACTTCTTTCTAAACCTACGCTTGAAGAAATACATCCCTATGGCCACTGCCACAAAAAACAAGAATACATAGGCCTTATTAGGCTCTGTACCCCAAATTCTTACGGCTTCAAATAAAAAGAGGGCAGCAAAGAACAGGTAGGCGTATTCGAAGTATTTAAAGTATTTTGACATTATTGTATGCTGTCGTTAGGTGCCTCAGTTGCAGTTTCACTTACATACATTCGGCTTTGATTATCTAAAGATATAAAATTTTTAAAGTCTTCACTGCTATCAAAAAGATCCCCGTTATTATAAGAATCATCAGGAAATTTAATGGTGTAAGGTTTATCTGTAAACACCCATTTATTCTTTTGATCCCAAAACAATTGCGAAGCATCAAGTCTGGTAGAATCACTGGTAATCAACACCACATTTTTTCTAAGATCAATAAGATTGGTGCGTTTATACCGAATCGCATAATCTGAAGTGATGTAGTTCTCCTTTTTATTATCATCTATAAAAGTCACCGCAACCCCTTCTGGGAATTCTTCATACGGAAAGTCGACCAAACCATACTCGATGATTAACGGAGTTTTTAGCGTAGCCACAACCTTACCAGAATCTGTGTATTTTAACAACACTCCCTCACCTTCTGCTGAAGGTCCTTCTGAGCGCTGATTGAATTTTTGAATCGCTTCAGTGTTGTTTCCGCAGCTAAAAAACAAAGTCACAGCAATTGCTGTGACTAAGTTTAAGATTATATGTCTTGAGTTTCTACTCACTTATAGACTAGGTACGGTTACACTACCGCCTACCCAACAGCTGAAAGAAATACGTTGTCCTGCATTTCCTTCACTAAAGATCATCTCTCTTGTAGGAGCAAGACCTCGGTAAGCAGCTGCTGTTTTATTAGCTGTATCTGCTAATGAAGGATCAATACGTCCTGCACGTGCAGCCATATCTGCAGCTAACCAATAGATCGCTAATTTCTCAAAACGTGTGTTACCACAGTTGTTGGCACTTTTAGCATACATATCTGCAATTCTTAAGTACACAATACCCATAGAAGGCTGAGCCGCTACCGCTTTCTGGTAGTATCCGCGAGCTCTACTATAGCTTGCTTTACCTCTAAAGTTTTCTGCAAGTCTGTAATATACTTTTGCTTTTTCAGCAGGATCATCTTGACGCTCTGCAGACTCCTCGTAGTATTGAAGTGCTTTTGCATCTTCACCACGTTGCTCAGCAAGACGACCCAAGTAGTATGAAGTTTTAGCTGAAGGTTCTAAAGTGTTTAACTGCTCAACAAGAGTAACGAATAATTCACTATCTGTACATTCTTTTGAGATCAAACGACCTGCTGCACCTCTAACCCAAGCAACATCATTTTTCTTAGCTTCATAATCTGCTTCATAAAAAGGAATCAAACGATCACAGTCTGCAAGCACTCCTAATTTCTGGTTAATACCAGCAGCAATTTTAGAATAGTTAGAAAGGTTTACTTCTGCAATTTGCTCCACTCTTTTCTCTTGTGAAGTTAACGCAGTACCTGCTTCGTTTTTCTCTAAAATCTTCTGAAGACGCTCTGCATAATCATTCTGAACATCTGTGATCTTAGTTTGTAAAGCATCGTAAAGATCAAATACTTCTTGTAATTCAATTTTACCTGCTTCTTGTAATTCAACAGCTAAGTTGAAATACACATAAAGTCCTTTAGCATTGTTGAAAGTCTCTTTATCAGTCTCCCAAGCCTCGTTAAACATTGCATATTGCTCTTCAGCAGTACCAATGTTATTCTCATTCATTACAAGTGCAACATCAGCAATATCATCACCTTCTTTTGCTTTGCTTGCAAAATGTGTTTTTTTCTCTTTATATAATTTCTTTAAATCAGCAAGAAATGCTTTCTGCTCTGCACCAGTAGAATTCTCGATTTTATGATGAAGAATACGCTCTCCATATTGATAAAGTGCATAAGAAGTGGTTGGGCAATCTTTACGCAATTTCATGAAAGGCTCATAAGCCGCATCATAGTTTTTAACTTTTGCGTGTTCTGAAAAAATAGACATTGTGGTAATGCATTCTTCGGTTGCTTGAGCGCTCACGAAGTTTACAGCTCCCACAAGGGCTATAAAAAGTAATGTCAGTTTAGTTTTCATCATTGTAAGGTTTAAAAAAGCAATATTAAGAATTTTAGTTGTATTTGTTAGGAACAAACCACGGTCTAAGCGGGTTAAGCGATAAACTAAGACCAACTTTAAAAAAATCTTCTTTTACGAGACCGGCGTTTGTTGTTCCGCGTTGCCCATACTCAAAAGTGATGTTGGCATTACTGAATCCTCTTCCTAACGGTAACCCAAGTCCAAAAGATATGCCAAACTCATCAATAGACTGATTTTCTATTAATAATCCTGATTCTTCATAGCGCGCACCCACTCTATAGGTCACTCTATTCCAATAACTTGTAAGTGAATTATAATCAGGAACTAAATAACCTCCCAATCGATATTTAAATGAATCGTCATAAGAAGCATTTGCAATATTAAATGCTCTATTGGTCATTTTACTCGTTTCAGAAAACTCAATTTGACCACCGGCAAACCATTTATTTACTTGACCTGTACCTAAACCAAACGAGTATGTATTTGGATTAATAAACTCAGTATCTCCCACCGGGATATCCTGAGAATCCACCACGCCTATAACTGCATTATCTAAGCGCGAATAAATTACAGATTCTAAAGCACGCTCATTTTCCAACGTAAGGGTGGTTTCCGGCTGAAAGCTCGCAGAAGTAAAAATTTTATAATCTCTGGTCAGTGTTGTTTCAAACTGAGCTCCCAGGTTATAGGTAAACCCACTTACATCAGACTCATTGATTTCGCGCACGCTATATTGCTGATCAACGTTAGCTTGAATACTCTCGTTTTTAATGCTTCCAAAATTATAGCTTCCTTCTGCACCAATTCTAAAGCCTTTAAACAACTCAACACCTGCTGCTAAATAAGCACGATTGACTCCGCCTCTACCAGTATATTGTGAGAGCGCTTCATCATCACCTTCAAAAATTTCATAATCAACAGAAGTTTCAGGGATCAGACCAAAGCCAACACCTACTCTTTTTGACACAGGAAAAGCTAAAGATAAATAGTCTATGGTAGTAGAAGTGGTAGAACCTGTTTGATTATCAGATTCTAGATTTACTTCCCGATGACTTCCGGCAATGGTAAAGTTTGTGAGCTTAAGTGCACCATATCCGGCAGGGTTTCTAAAGTTAGTATGTATACTATCTCCTAATATACTCAACCCTCCCATCGCTTGATTTTCTATTGACCCCTTAAAATTAGAGAGCCCCAAGCCATAAAATGAATACGGTGATGAATTTCCTTCCTGAGCAAATGCAGAAGTTGTAATGGTAATTAAAACAACTACTAATATTCTTTTTATCATTAATCTCTATTAAATTCTATTATATAATTCAGTCCTTCCAGGAGAAAATTAGAATGCGCAAAGATGCCATTTTTTAACCTACTAGACAAAAATAGCCCATCCCCTCCTGTTAAAATAATCGTTAATTGCTCATAATTTGATTGATACCAACGTATTACACCTTCTATTTCGGCAATCAATCCATTAATCACTCCAGATTGCATGGCACTTTCTGTATTCTTGCCAATCACCGGAACCTCAGCCTCAGCATACGTCACAAGCGGCAAACCTGCCGTAAACTCATGCATCGCTTTAAAACGCATGTGTAATCCCGGAGCGATTGCACCTCCCTGATAAACATCATAAGCATCTTTAAAATCATACGTCACACACGTACCGGCATCAATAACCAAAACATGGTTTCCTGAATACAACTTTTGAGCAGCAGCCACCAGAGCTACACGATCAACACCTAGTGTTTGTGGTGTCTCATAATCGTTTGCAAACGGCAGCGGTGTCTGTGACGATAAAACCTCAATTGAAAGACCTGCTTTTTTTACAAACGTGACAAAATCTTTTGAATTGCCCGTAGCGCAAAGCATTGCTTTATCAATGACATAAGTTTCTTGTAATTCAACCAGCTTTGTCTTAGCATCAGACACGCTTCCTGCCCAGGTTATTTTTAACTCTGAATTTTGAAATACGCCATATTTTACACGAGTATTTCCAAAATCTATAGCAAGATTGATCATAAGTCAATTTTTTTGGCAAAAATACAAATACCTAACACCTCGCAATCACATAATTAGAAAAAGGAATAAAAATTATTAGCAGATTTTTTCATTTAACTGTTGTGCAATCTAAAAATTGATTTTATATTTGCAGCCGCTTTGGCGAGGTACCTTAGCTCAGTTGGTAGAGCAACGGACTGAAAATCCGTGTGTCCCTGGTTCGATTCCTGGAGGTACCACAAATTAAACCCTGAAACACTTGTTTCAGGGTTTTTTGTTTTAGATCAAAATGAAACACTATTTATACATCATTTATTCAAAGGATCTAGATAAGTTCTATACCGGTGAAACATCAAATATTCAAGAGCGTATAATTATGCACAATACCCACGCAATTAAAACTGCTTATACAAAAGCTGCGAGTGACTGGAAACTAATGCTATCTTTTCCTTGTAAGGACAGAAACGAAGCTTTATTTCTTGAACGCTTTATAAAACGCATGAAGAGTAAGAAATTCATTCAGAAAATAATTGATGATCCCTATTTGCTGTTTAATATTTTAGATAAAAAGTAACCCTGGTTCCCCCGAAGCATCGGGGCTGGAGGTACCACAAATCAAACCCTGAAACACTTGTTTCAGGGTTTTTTGTTTTTATCCCATACCACTTGCTGCGCCAATAAAAAATCTAAAGTTTCGTTTTAACTACATATTATCATCTTGCTGTATTCGCGCTTAATTTGTAAAGTGTATCTTAGGCTTATAACTGTTGAATAATACCAATGACGCAACTCACTAAAACAGATAAAATTTCGCTAGAAGACCTAGCCCTCATCAAAAAATCCCGTAAAGACCTTGATGAGATTTCCTTTTTGATGCGCGCGCTCAATACCATTGGCACGCCTATAGATTCAGGATTAGAACTTTTACCAAAAAATATTCAGAATAAGGTTAGTGATACGATTCAAAAAGCCTTACAGTTAGCTGTAAAAGCCAATTTAAAAACGCTAAAACCCGAAAAGCGCAGCCTGCCTTCTTCTAATTTAACCTATAAACTCGCCACCGGAATTTCCGGAGCTACAGGTGGATTTTTTGGTGTGGCGGGTTTTACAGCAGATTTATTATTCTCTACTAAGTTTATGATGCGCTCCATTATGGATATCGCCCGAAGTCAAGGTGAAGATGTTCATAGTATCGATACTCAGCTAGCTTGTTTACAAGTCTTCGCGCTAGGCGGAACTTCTGAACACGATGACGAACTCGACACCAGCTATTATGCGACTCGAGCCGCACTACACACCACAATGAATCAAGCCAGCGCTTACATTGCAGAAAATGGCACTAAAAAGATCATTGAAACGATCACTGCTCAAACAGCAGCTCCTATTGCAAAACTCATTAATCAGGTGGCGGCGCGGTTTAGTGTACAAGTAGGTGAAAAATTTGCCGCTCAGGCCATCCCAGTTATCGGGGCTGCCGCTGGCGCTTCAATCAATGTTTTATTCATCTCGCATTTTCAGAAAATGGCAACTGCACATTTTACGTTGAGACGCTTAGAACGTAAATACTCTAAAGCCCTCATTCAGGAAACCTATGAAAACCTGAATTTAAATCAAATAGCTTAGCACTAATTTTACAACCCAGGCATACTCTGTTTTTGCATAATTCTTCAGTTAACTAAAAAATAACTTCTATAAAACAACGGGATTCGTCTAGAGAATCGCGCTCAACTTCTATTACGTAGTGTAAAACTGCTTTAAACTCAGGTATTTTGGACTATCATTTTTAATGAATAGCCAAATGAAAAAATACTTCATCATATTAATTGTATTGTTCCCGCTGCTGTCAAAGGCCCAAGAAAACCTTGAAGCAATTCAGCAGAAACTTACAGAAACAGATCCTGATCAAGTTACCTGGTCATTGCAAGATTGTATTAATTATGCTGCTCTGAACAACCTTACGGTTCTAGACGCCCAATTAGATGCAAGCAGTGCCGCGGTAAACTATAAGCAATCAAAACAACAACGATTACCCAATCTTACCGGTAGCGCATCTGAATCTTACAGTCGCGGTTACAGCATTGATCCCATTACCAGCAACTATGTAAATCAGGATATCTTTAGCACAAGCACCTCTTTAAATACTTCAATCACGTTATTTCAAGGTTCACAACTGAATAATCAAATAGATCAAAACGCCCTGTTGCTTGATCAAAGTGCGCTCTTTATTGAGGAAGCTAAAAACAATATCACGTTAAGTCTTACCGAAGCCTATCTTCAAGCCTTATACTATAAAGAAGCTATTGCAGTTGCACAAAATACATTAGCAGGTTCACAACAAGAATCAAAAATTGCTAAGTCACGTTATGATGCGGGAGCGATCGCTAAAAAAGATTATTCTGATGCTTTATCTCAGGAAGCATCTAATAATTACGAATTGATTCAAGCACAAAACAGTTATGAAGCTCAATTGCTGCTGTTACGACAATTGCTAGAACTTGAGCCTGAGACCAACTTTGATATCGTTGATCCTGATATTAATTATAACGGCAGTACACTCCTACTAGATAAGGTAAACGTATATCACAATGCTTTGAATACCCTTCCGGAAATTGCCGCTAGCAAACTAGACATTGACATTTCAGAAAAAGATCTTGAGATCGCAAAAGGCGCCTATCTCCCAACACTATCCTTGACAGGTAGTTTAGGTAGCGGATATACCAGCATACAGGATATGAGTTTTACAGATCAGTTTGATATTAATTTCAACCAGCGTCTGGGACTTTCTTTGAGTGTGCCCATTTTTAATAGAGGTCAGACTAAAGCCAACGTACAAAACGCCAAAATCAATATTGAAAAAGCAAACATCGCCCTGCGTACTCAAGAAAAAGAACTTTATAATAAAGTAGAGACCGCGTGGAGAAATGCCCGCTCTTCTCAAGAACAGTTACTCGCCGCAGAGGCCGCCCGAAATGCAGCAAAAGACTCTTACGAACTTGCTCAAAAACAATATGAAGTAGGCGCCATCAATACTACAGACTTGGTGCTTACCCAGAATACATACAGCAATGCTGAGCAAAATTACATTCAGGCAAAATACTTGGGAATCCTTTATGCGCAGCTGCTTCAATTTTATCAAGGAAACGAAATCAAACTTTAATTAGATGAAAACAACACAGTCAAAAATAATTCTTGCCGTTATACTGGTTTGCGTTATCGCAGGGGTAGGTTATGCCTTCTTCGGTGCAGATTCAGGCACAACCATTACCGCCGAAACCACAACGGTAACCAAAGGAAAAGTAACCACTATGGTTACCGCAACCGGCACCATAGAACCTCTTACTGAAGTTGAAGTAGGTACTCAAGTATCAGGCGAAGTAGAGAAGATCTATGTAGATTATAACAGTACAGTCACTAAAGGTCAACTCCTTGCCGAGTTAGACAAAACCAATTTAATAGCAGCCCTTCAGCAAGCAAATGCTTCTTATTCTAATGCGGTAACTCAGCGCAATTATTATAATAAAATCTACTCAAGACAGAAAAAACTCTACGAAGAAGAGGTCATCAGTCAGGCAGATTTTGATGATGCAGAATACAATTTCAACAACTCCAAAATTTCGGTTACTCAAGCACTTTCTGATTTGCAGGAAGCAAAAACCAACTTGAGTTATGCAGATATCTATTCGCCTATTGACGGCGTAGTACTTTCTAAAGAGGTTGACGAAGGACAAACGGTAGCGGCCAGCTTTGAAACTCCTACTTTGTTTACCATCGCAAAAGACCTTAAAGAAATGCAGGTTGAAGCAGATGTAGATGAAGCAGATATAGGCAATGTTGCCGAAGGACAGCGCGTAAGTTTTACAGTGGATGCCTATCAAGGCGAGACGTTTACGGGTACGGTTACCCAAGTGCGCCTAGATCCTACCGAAGAAGAAAGCGTGATCACCTACACGGTAGTCATAAAAGCAGACAACCCAGACCTTAAACTCAAACCGGGACTTACCGCAACCGTTTCGATCTACACGCTAGAGCTTGATGATGTATTGACTACGGAAGCTAAAGCGGTGAACTTCAATCCAGCTTTAAATGAGATCAACACCTACTACAAACAACAGGGAATTGATAAAACCATCTCCGAAATCCCTAAAGTTTCCGAAGGAAAAAGTAGAGTTTGGCAATATGCCGCTGATGGTTCACTAAAACAGGTAGAAGTTACTTTAGGCTCAAGCGACGGAATCAATATCGAGGTTAAATCTGGTTTGCAAGCCGGCACTAAACTGGTGTATAATTTAAAAACAATTACAGCTTCAGAAAGCGGCGCAGAAGACAGTAGTAGCCCTTTTATGCCAAAACCTCCCGGAAAAAAGTAGTATCATGAGTAAAACGATCATAGACATAGATACACTGAAACGTGAATTTATTATGGGTACCGAAACCGTTCACGCTCTTAAAGGAATTTCGTATGCTATAAAAGAAGGTGAATTTGTAACCATAATGGGCTCAAGCGGTAGCGGCAAAAGTACAATGCTCAATATTCTGGGCTGTCTTGACCAGCCTACTTCGGGGAGTTATAAAATTGATCAAGTTGCCGTAAATGCATTAAGCCGAAACGAACTCGCGCAAATACGCAACGAGAAAATAGGTTTTATCTTTCAATCGTATAATTTATTACCTAGAACTTCAGCTATTGAAAATGCAGAGCTTCCGCTTTTATACAACAGTAAGGTTTCTTCTGAAGAACGCAGAAAACGCGCAATTGACGCTTTAAATCTTGTGGGATTAGGCGAGCGTCTAGATCATACCCCGGCACAACTTTCTGGAGGGCAACAACAGCGTGTAGCGATTGCCAGATCACTGGTAAATGATCCCGTGGTGATTCTAGCAGATGAAGCCACCGGAAACTTAGACACCAGAACTTCTTACGAGATCATGGCGCTTTTTCAAGACTTAAACCGAAAAGGCAAAACCATTGTGTTTGTAACGCATGAAGATGATATCGCACGTTTCAGTAATCGCACCATTATTTTAAAAGATGGCACTATCATTTCAGATAAAATCAACGAAGACATTTTAGACGCTGCCCAAGAGCTTGCAGCGCTTCCAAAAGAAAATTGATATGAGAATTTTAAACTTATTAAAGATCGCTTGGCGCGCTATCAAACTGAACAAGATGCGTACTTTTTTGACGATGTTGGGGATTATAATTGGCGTTGCTTCAGTCATTGCGATGCTTGCTGTGGGAGAAGGTTCAACACAAAGTATAAAAACCCAAATATCAAGTATGGGATCTAATATGATCACCATACGTCCCGGCGCAGGAATGCAGGGCGGTGTACGTACTGATCCCGGCGAAATGCAAAGTCTTAAGCTCGAAGATTATGAGAGCCTTAGAGATCAAGCGACTTTGCTCACCGCGATTTCGCCTCAAGTTTCCGGTAGTGGTCAAGTGATTAGCGGTGCTAATAACTGGCCGTCTTCTATTTATGGGGTGACTCCGGAGTATCTTGACATTCGCGTACTTGAGCTGGCAGAAGGCAGTATGTTTACTTCCGCTGAAGTTAAATCTGCCGCTAAAGTTGCCGTGATAGGCCAGACCATTGTTGAGAACATTTTTCCTGATGGAGGGAGCCCTATTGGTAAAATGATTCGGTTTAATAAAACCCCTTTTAAAGTCATTGGGGTTCTTGAGCCTAAAGGCGAGAATACCTTTGGGCAGGATCAAGACGACATTATTCTGGCGCCGTACACTGCTGTTCAAAAGCGTATTTTGGCCATAGATTATTTACAATCTATTGTTGCTTCGGCAGTAAATGAAGAGCAGGCGCCAGATGCCGTTGAAGAGGTTTCGGCTATTCTTAGAGAAAACCATCAGATCACCAATCCGCAAGAAGATGATTTCAATGTTTTTTCTATGGAAGAGTTGATCACCGCACTGAGTTCTACCAGCGAAATTCTCACCGTACTTTTGGTAGCCATCGCCGGTATCTCATTATTAATTGGCGGAATCGGGATTATGAATATTATGTATGTTTCGGTTAAAGAGCGTACACGCGAGATTGGACTAAGAATGGCGGTAGGCGGTAAGGGAGCTGATATTTTGATTCAATTTTTGATCGAAGCTATTCTTATAAGCATCACCGGCGGAATCTTAGGAGTGCTTCTAGGCATCAGCGCAACTTTGATCATTCAGAATGTGTTTAACTGGCCCACTATTGTAACTTTATATTCTGTGATCATCTCTTTTGCAGTATGTGCCATCACCGGAATATTCTTTGGTTGGTATCCTGCGCGCAAAGCAGCTGCTCTAGATCCTATTGTGGCCTTACGTTACGAATAACTTTTAATTTCAAAACATCCTAATAGCTATCGGGACGGAATATTAAAACCTTTGGCAGAGCCAATAAAAAACAAGTATGCATTTCACAAGAAACAAACGAATTCTAATCTTACTGCACCTTATGGTGTGGGCGGCTCTGTTTTTTACGCCCTATTTTTTAGCAGGTGGTCAGGTAGAATTGTCGCCGGTAGCTATGAATACCTGGGTGCCTTTAGGTTTGTATGCAGTTATTTTTTATCTGAATTATTTATACCTGATCAATGCGTTTCTGTTCAAGAAAAAGAACACTGTTTTTATCCTCATCAATCTGGTTCTCATTGGTCTTTTAGCATTTTTAAATTATGAGCTTAAAGAAATGTATCTCGAGCATATTCTCGCCAAGAACAAGACTATAGAGCGCCCACCTCACGAGGGTTTATTCATTTATTTAAACAGTATCACTTTTGTGGTTCCGTTAGTTTTTGCACTGGCATTTAAAACTATTGAAAAGTGGAAAAAAGACGAGACCCGCACGCAAGAAGCTGAAAAGATCAAGCTTGAATCAGAACTGCAGTATTTACGCTACCAGCTTCAGCCGCATTTCTTTTTTAATTCGTTAAATAATATTTATTCGCTTGTAGATATTGCTCCAGACCAAGCTAAAGAAACCATTCATAGCTTAAGTAAATTAATGCGTTACCTGCTTTATGAAACCGCTACCGAATATGTACCGCTTCAGAAAGAAATAGATTTTTTAAAAACCTATATCGAGTTGATGAAACTGCGGTTTTCTAGCAATGTCATCGTTAATTATAGTTTTCCTGCAGTTTCCGGGGACGTAAGAATAGCGCCACTGCTAATCATCACACTTATCGAGAACGCGTTTAAACACGGGATCTCATCAACTGAATTATCCCGCATTGATTTTAAAATCAGTGTAGAAGAAGAAACGATTAAATTTGTTTCGGTTAACAATTATTATCCTAAAGATGCCACAGATCAGAGTGGTTCTGGCATAGGATTGCTTAACTTAGATAAACGTTTACAATTGATTTACGGTAATGATCACAAGCTCAAAATAGATGTGCAAAATGATTTATTTATCTCTAAGCTCAACATTCCTGTTAGATGAGTATTTCTCAAGAACCTAAACTTTCCTGTATTGTTGTTGATGATGAGCCTATGGCACTCAATCTTATAGAAAGTTATGTTCAAAAAACACCCTTTCTTGATCTAAAAGGAAAATGCAGTAGCGCTATTCAAGCGCTTAAAATCCTGAATACAGAACAAATAGATCTTATTTTTTTAGACATACAGATGCCGGATCTAACGGGCATTGAATTATCTAAAACGCTTAGCAAAACCACGCGTGTTATTTTTACAACAGCTTTTGATAGTTATGCCTTGCAAGGCTATAAAGTTGATGCGCTAGACTATCTTTTAAAACCTTTTAATTACACCGAATTTCTACTAGCGGCAAACAAAGCGCTATCGTGGTTTAAGCTAGTTAGCACGGCTACTGACACTACCACCACACCTCCTAAAAAATACCTTTTTGTAAAATCTGAATATAAACAGGTAAAATTAGAACTCGACGACATCCTGTATTTTGAAGGTTTAAAAGACTACATAAAGATTTACCTCGCGAGTCAGTCAAAACCAGTGCTCACCCTAAAAAGTCTAAAAGCTTTAGAACAAGAGTTGCCGTCTAACTTTATGCGCATACATCGCTCATTTATTATTTCGTTAGATAAAATTGATGAAATAGAACGTAGTCAAGTTATCATTTCAGGAAAACGCATAACTGTTTCTGAAGGCTATAAAGAAGCCTTTCAAAATTATATTTCAGACAATTCTATACAATCCTAGACCAGACAAGGCCGTATAAGTTTTAACATCAAATAAAATTTGAGATTTTCACTTATTAGGAATATTTCCATAATTTTGTATTTATTCCTAATAAATTATGAATCGAAATATTTTACATCTCGACCTTGATACTTTTTTCGTTTCATGCGAACGAAGATTAAACAGCAAACTTATAGGCAAACCAGTGATTGTAGGTGGTACCGGCGATCGTGGTGTGGTGAGCGCTGCCAGCTATGAGTGTCGTGCTTATGGCGTACACTCTGGTATGGCGATGCGTATGGCGCGACAGCTTTGTCCACACGCTACCTACATACGCGGTAACGCAAGTGTTTATACCAAATTCTCTAAAATGGTAACCGATATTCTACAGGAGCAAGTGCCGGTTTTAGAGAAATCAAGTGTAGACGAGTTTTACGCAGATCTTACCGGGATGGATCGGTTTTTTGGTTGCTATAAGTTTGCAAAAGAGCTTAGAACTAAAATTATTAGAGAAACAGGCTTGCCTATTTCCTTTGGTCTTTCAGTGAATAAAACCGTCTCAAAAGTCGCTACAAATGAGGCTAAGCCAGACAGCCAACTAAAGGTTGATGCTGGTTTTGAGAAAATCTTTCTCGAGCCACTTTCTATCAGAAAAATTCCTATGGTGGGCGAAAAAACTTTTAGAACATTTTGTAATCTGGGCGTTAAAAAAGTGGGACTGGTACAGCAAATGCCGGTAGAAATGATGGTTTCTGTTTTTGGCAAAAATGGAAGAGTTATTTGGGAACGTGCAAATGGTATTGATCGCACACCTATTGTGCAATACCACGAGCGCAAATCAATCTCTAGTGAGCGTACGTATGGTAGAGACACCACAGATCTCATAAAACTCAAAACAACCATACGTGCAATGGCCGAAAATCTAGCCTTTCAATTGCGTGCAGGCAATAAATTGACTTCCAGCATTACGGTAAAAGTGAGATATTCAGATTTTCAGACCTATTCAAAACAACTTAAGATTCCGTATACCGCCGCAGATCACAACTTGATTCCGCAGGTCTTAGAGCTTTTTGAAAAACTTTATAACCGCAGACTGCTCATACGATTAGTTGGTGTGCGCTATAGCGGCTTGACCGAAGGACACTACCAGATAGATCTTTTTGAAAACACTAGCCGCACCGTCAATCTCTATAAAGCGATGGATGCGATACGCCTACGTTACGGCGACCGCAGTATTATGCGCGCTGCAACGCTGGGCGAAGGTTCGCGCACCATTGGCGGACAAAGCAATCCGTTTAATGGGCAGCCGCCTATTGTTTTAGCACACAGACATCAGTAGCATTTACAGCAACCTAAGTATTTTATGTATTTAAATTGTCACTCTTTTTTTAGTTTACGTTACGGCACTCTTTCTGAGGTGCAGTTGCTTGATCTTGCCGTAGATTATAAACTAGACACTATTGCACTTACTGATATTAATAGTACTTCTGCCGGGCTCAATTTTGTACGCAAAGCGAAAGAAAAAAAAGTCAAGCCTGTGCTAGGTGTAGATTTTAGAAACGGAATCGAACAGTGCTATGTATGCCTTGCTAAAAATAACGAAGGCTATCTTGAACTCAATAACTTCTTAGCACAACACCTTCATAACAAAACTAATTTCCCCGAAACAGCTCCAGCTTTTAAAAATGCGTTTACCATTTATGCTTTTGAACGCGCGCTTGAATTAGACAAAACCCATTTCAGTGAAAATGAGTATATAGGTATTGGTATTCACGATTTAAACAAGCTACGCTTTTCTCAATACAGCACCTATCACGACAAATTGGTCTTGTTGCTTCCGGTGAGTTTCAATACTAAAAGAGATTTTAATGCGCACCGGTTACTGCGTGCCATAGATCTGAATTGTCTGCTGAGCAAACTCCCAAAAGAAGCACAGGCCTTGCCTGATGAGTTGATGTTTGATCCAAAAAAGATAAAAAATCTATTTGAAGAGTTTCCGCAGATTCTATTAAACACTCAAGCATTATTAAAGCAATGTAGCATCGATTTTAAATTTGCTAAAGAGCGTCAAAATCAAAATTTAAAAACTGTTTTTGGCAGCGAACAAAAAGACTACAAACATCTTTTAGCACTTTGTGAAAAGGGTTTAAAAGAGCGTTACGATGAGATCACACCTAAAATTAGGGAACGGCTAGAACGAGAACTTGCACTGATCAAGAAGAAAGACTTTGTTTCTTTTTTCCTGATCAATTGGAAGATCATTGAATACGCCCGAAGTCAAGATTATTTTTATGTAGGTCGCGGTAGCGGTGCCAACAGTATTGTGGCTTACTTACTGCGCATAACCGATGTGGACCCAATAGAATTAGATCTTTATTTTGAGCGTTTTTTAAATGAATATAGAAGCAGTCCACCAGATTTTGACATCGACTTTTCTACTTGGGATCGTGAGGATGTAACGGCTTATATTTTTAAAGAATTCGGAAAAAACAATCAAGTTGCTTTACTAGGCTCTTATGTCACTTTTAAACATAGCGGAGCCGTACGAGAATTGGGTAAAGTTTTTGGACTCCCTAAAACCGAAATAGACAAGTTGAGTAGTGGTCAGTTTAATGTTTCAGACTTAGATTCGATCGCGCAGCTCATTCTTAAATATGCGGCTTATTTTCATAAAAAGCCTAATTATCTCAGCATTCACGCCGGCGGAATTTTAATTTCAGATAGACCTATTCATTACTTTTCTGCGACGCATTTACCGCCTAAAGATTTTCCAACAGTACAATTTGATATGCATATTGCTGAAGATGTAGGTCTGTGTAAGTTTGATATTTTAGGACAGCGAGGTTTGGGTAAGATCAAAGACGCCGTTAGCATCATCAAAAAAAATCAACCCGAAGCGCAACTTTTAGATATACGCAACCCAAAACCTTTTTTTAAAGATCCAAAAATCAATGCGATGATCGCACGTGCAGAATGCATAGGCTGTTTTTATGTAGAATCGCCTGCGATGCGTATGTTGCTTAAAAAGTTGGCTGTAAGTGATTATCAGACGCTCGTGGCCGCAAGTTCTATCATTAGACCCGGAGTCGCAAAAAGCGGAATGATGCGCGAATATATCTTACGCCATAGAAACCCTGAACGACGTAAAGAAGCACATCCCGTACTCTGGAATATTATGCCAGACACCTATGGAATTATGGTATACCAAGAAGATGTGATTAAAGTAGCGCACCATTATGCAAAGCTCTCTTTAGATGAAGCTGATGTTCTTAGGCGCGGGATGAGTGGTAAGTTTAGATCCAGAGCGGAGTTTCAATATGTACAAGATAAGTTTAGAAGTAATTGTCTCGCCAATGGTGAACCCGAAGAAGTAGTAAATGAAATATGGCGTCAGATAGAAAGTTTTGCCGGTTATGCCTTTGCCAAAGGACATTCGGCCTCCTACGCTGTAGAAAGTTATCAAAGTCTTTATCTTAAATGTTATTTTCCTTTAGAGTATATGGTAGCTACATTAAACAATGGTGGTGGCTTCTATAAAGCGGAATTTTATGTGCACGAAGCAAAGATGCATGGCGCGACTATAGAACCGCCTTGTATTAATAAGAGTCAAATTGAAACAACGATTTATGATAAAACAATCTATTTAGGATTTCAGCACTTAGATGGTCTTGAGAAAAAAACGATGCTAAATATTATCAATAATCGTGTGCACGCTAAATACACATCCTATGACGACTTTATTCAGCGCGTTCCGGTAAGCTTAGAGCAACAAGAATTATTAATCAGGATAGGCGCGCTTAGAAGTTTAGGAAAAGACAAGCGCAGCCTGCTTTGGGAAGCACACTATAAAGAAAACACAATCCCGGAAAATGAGTTACAGCAGAGCTTTTTTAAAATATCCCTACACGATTTCACACTTCCTAAATTTCACATTTCACAATATGAAGATGCGTTTGACTATATGGAATTGTTAGGCTTCTCTTTGTTCAATCCATTTTTTTTGATGAAAGAGAGTCCGCATAAATACATTCTGGCAAGAGAGCTGCCTGAATACATCGATCAACAGGTAAAAGTTGCAGGATATTTAGTCACGTGCAAGAACACAAAAACAGCTAAAGGATTAAGAATGAATTTCGGCACTTTTCTAGACTTGGAAGGGTCTTGGCTTGACACAGTATTATTTCCTGAAGTAGCGCAACGCAGTGCTATTTACGCGCGGGGATTGTATCATATAGAAGCTAAAGTAACCACTGAGTTTGACTTTATCACCTTAGAGGTCTCTAAAATTAAACGACTGCCTTACATCACAGATCCAAGATTCGCCACCAGCCCTTCAGACACCAAAACACACTCTCTTAAAACCGGAAGCTAAAGGTTTACCTAACTTTATTATAAAAAAAAAGTCTGCATCAGATATTGATGCAGACTTCTAAAACAAGGCGGCGACCTACTCTCCCACGAGATGTAGTACCATCGGCGCTAACGGGCTTAACTACTCTGTTCGGAATGGTAAGAGGTGA